>JADMIO011605995.1_pt1 | contig 50257 bp, 35 predicted proteins | sample 8958161 | NCBI WGS metagenome assembly JADMIO01 (sample SAMN16585339, study PRJNA669376) | soil metagenome | isolation source: Crop rotation soil | place: USA: Cullars Rotation, Alabama | collected 2011 | reverse complement strand
GGCCGCGACTTCAAGTCACGTGAATTCCAAGCTTCGGATCCCACTGTGCTGGAAAATCGGTATATTTGTTTATGTAGGAGTAGAAGTTTCTACAGCATCTAATTTACCCGCATTCTTAAAACAGGACCTTGCTATCCCCACAGATAAAATAGCCCCCTTCATTTCTTTGTTCTGGGCAAGCTTAATGATCGGAAGATGGACCTCATCAGTAGGTGCTTTTGATCTTAGTAAAGGCACTAAACAGGTATTGCGTTTTATAATGCCCTATATCGCATTTGGTGTTTTTATTCTGGTGAATGTGATCGCCAATCATGATGTAGCGCCTTTCTATTATTATCCTTTTGTTATTATAGCAATGATCGCAGGTGATATTCTCAGCAAGGGCAATCCTGCAAGATTGCTGCTTATCTATTCTGCATTTGGAATAACAGCTTTGTTTATAGGAATGCTTGGCAGCGGAATGGTTAGTGCTTATGCCTTTATGAGCGTTGGCTTGTTTTGCTCTACATTGTGGCCTTGTATTTTTACACTTGCTGTTGCGGGGCTTGGTAAACACACGAACGAAGGAGCAAGTTTTCTTATAATGATGATCATGGGTGGTGGTATTGTTAGCCTTCTGCAAGGCTTTTTGGCAGACCATGTTTTGGGTATTCAGTGGAGTTACCTCGTGGGTGTATGTTGCTTTGCCTACCTGGCTTTTTATGCTATCAGGGCTAAAGCAGTTCTTAAAGCGCAGGGTATTGATTATGATCATCTGGAAAGCAGCGGCGGCCATTAATTCAGGGCCGGTGTTTGGCAGTGATGTGTGCTATTATAATATTAATCAGAAATAAATCAGAAACTTAATTAGCTATGGCTTCCACAAAAGCAGTAGTGCTCGATCCTTTGGCAATAGGTATTGATATTGGCGGCACCGGAACTAAATATGGCATTGTTGACCATGTAGGTAACGTATTATTTTCAGGTTCAATGTCAACCAAAAAACATGCGCAGGTAGAAACGTTCATTGATGAATTACATAAAAAGGTAAGTGAGCTGATAGAGAAGGCAGGTGGGAATGGCAGAATTAAAGGAATAGGTGTTGGCGCACCCAACGGCAATTACTATACTGGCACTGTTGAATATGCTCCTAATCTTCCCTGGAAGGGTATTATTCCGCTCGCCAAACTAATACAGGATAAGTTTAAACTCCCCGTTGTGCTAACAAATGATGCCAATGCGGCGGCAGAAGGCGAAATGATCTACGGGGCTGCAAAGGGCATGAAAGATTTTATCATGATAACACTGGGTACAGGTGTTGGCAGCGGAATTATTGCAAATGGCAAATTAATTTATGGGCATGATGGTTTTGCAGGTGAATTAGGCCATACCATTGTAATACCTGACGGCCGCCTGCATGAAGGCACCGGCAAAAAAGGTTCGCTTGAAAGCTACGCTTCTGCTACAGGTGTTCGCGCAACCACGCTTGAGATGCTTAAAAATACCAATACGCCAAGTTCATTGCGTAAAGTTCCCGCTGAGGAAATAGATTCTAAAAAAGTTTATGAAGCGGCAATAGCCGGTGATGACCTTGCCCAGAAAGTATATGAATTCACAGGTAAAATATTAGGCATTGCTTTGGCAAATGCGGTAATGTTTTCAAGCCCTGAAGCCATCATATTATTCGGCGGACTTACCAAAGCCGGCGAGTTGATATTAAAGCCAACCCGCGAAAGTATGGAGACCAATCTCATTAAAGTATTCCAGAACAAAGTAAAAATCCTCGTAAGCCACCTTAAAGAATCAGATGCAGCTATATTGGGTGCGAGCGCGTTAGCCTGGGAAATGCCTTAGGGCCAGGGTGCCTGGCTTTCCTGGTATTTATGTTTTACAAGGCGTTGTCTTTTCTTCATTTCATTATTATTCGGCCACTTTATATTATTATCCCAAAAAAAATGATCCCGCAGCAGGAATACATTCTGGACGTTGATGATCTTAATATTTATTACGGCAATTTTCAGGCGGTAAAAAATGTTTCATTTCACGTAAAAGCCGGTGAAATATTTGGCCTGCTTGGTCCGAATGGCGCAGGTAAAACCAGTACTTTAAACGCAATAGAAGGGTTGCTGAAACCACAATCAGGTAATATTGTGGTGGCTGGATATAATATAAAAGAGAAGCCATTGCATGTACGTGCATCGATGGGAGTGCAGCTGCAGTCAACGAGCTTTCAGCCGGAATTAACCGTTACCGAGATCATTCGATTGTTCGCCGGAATTTATGGTGTTGAATTGACCGGTGAAAAACTGGAGGTGATTTTAAGGACTAACAATTTACAGGAGTCAAGAGATAAAAAATTTGGGCAGCTTTCAGGTGGCCAGCAACAACGCGTTTCTTTATGCTTATGTGTAATTCATGAGCCGAGACTATTATTGTTGGATGAACCCACTTCCGGTCTCGATCCGCAATCGCGCAGGCAATTATGGGAGAAGATGGAAGCCATGCGTGAAAGGGGACATGGTATTCTGCTTACAACACATTCCATGGAAGAAGCAGAGGCAGTGTGCGATCGTATTGCCATTATTGATCATGGGAAAATCATAGCAATAGATGAACCGCAAACGCTGATAGATCTTCATCGCAACGATCCTGAAGTTATCAGCGTTTCGCGTAAAGGGAAAGTGACACTGGAAGATGTATTCATTGGCTTAACCGGGCGGGAAGTGCGCTCTTAAACATGTATATGCAAACAAACATCCCCAAAACATCATCTGTATTTGCAGCCTTATTAAGGGCCGATCTGAAAACCCAGTGGCGTAACCGGCGCAGCGTGGTGTTAACATTACTTGTACCGGTGCTTATACTTTTTTCGTGGAAAGGTATTATTGAACAAATAGGCGGCGCATTTGCATTGGCTTCCTGCATTACGATTGGCCTTACTGCTATCGGCCTGATGGGTTATACAAATTCCATTGCCCGGGATAGAGATAAAGGAATTTTCCAGCGCCTTCGGGTAGCGCCATTGCCGGTATGGTGCATTATGGCAAGCCGCCTGCTCGTGCAATTGTTGATGATCATGCTTGTTACCGTTGCTGTATTTTTTGCCGGGTTTTATATTGATAAAATCAGTATTCCCGTGCCGGGTTATATATTGGCTTTTGTTGCAGCAATTGTTGGCGGTGCTGTGTATCTTGGTATTGGACAACTGATAGTTGGGCTTATCAAAAATCCTGAAACAGTTAATTCAACAACAAGGCTTGTTTATTTTGTTTTTATAATGGTAGGAATGTTGGGCCAACTCGGCATTTTTGGCAAAGAATTCAAGAATATGGTGGTATGGTCTCCTTATGGAAGTGTACAAACCATTTTATCAGCGAGCATGGAGCCTTCCAAATGGACGAATACTTCTACTGAGGCTTTACTTATTACACTAGGATATGCACTTGTTTTTTCATTAATCGGGATAAGAAAATTTCAATGGAACAATAAATGAGCATATAACTTCATTTCTCAGATGTTATCTTCCATAAACCAACATACTTCATTATCAGTTTAACGGTATCGGGCCAACTGGTGTTTGTAATCATCCGCATGCTTACAAACGGCACCAGGCATATGAGTGAGATATCTAAAAAGTTTATTTTAAAATACTTTCATAAAGTGGAAACGTTCAACATTATTTTTGCTGCATCCTGTTGAATGAAAGCTTACTTAAACTATACAAGATTTATTTTACTTTTTGTTTTTTTAGTGATACTGGCGGGCAGTATAGTGCGTACCACTCAAAGCGGTATGGGTTGTCCCGATTGGCCTCATTGTTTTGGAATGTGGATGCCGCCATTGAGTGCCGCAGGATTACCTGCAGACTATAAACAATATTTAAGCAAGCAGGATATCGATACGGAATATAATCCTGCACATGCATGGACCGAATACATCAACCGTTTGATCACCGGTGCGCTTGGCATTTTAATTATTATACATGTAGGCTGGAGCTTTAAGAAGTTTTTTCGCACTCGCCAGATCGTATTTTGGCTTTCCTGCCTGTTCCTGGTAGGAACCCTGTTCGAAGCGTGGCTGGGTAAACTTGTAGTTGATACCAATCTTGCCGTGGTAAAAATTACATTACACATGCTGGCCGCTTTGTTTCTTGCAATAATACCTGTATTGATCTTACATAAACTCCATATAAACAAGATCGTTCACGATAAAACCCTGCACTCTGTTGTAACAATTGCTTTAATAATATTATTGATACAGATCATTATTGGTACGGATGTTCGGGAACAGGTTGATGAAGTTTCAAAAGCATTAAACTATCAGCAAAGGGAAACATGGCTTGGGCAACTGAATGCTGTTTTTGACATACATAAGATAATTTCCATTATCACCTCCATACTGATCATTTTCATATTCTGGCGCTCATTGTCGCATGTAGCTTTACAGCGAGGGGCGCTTTTTTTGTTATTGATTGTTTTAGCATTGATGGGTGCAGGTATTTCACTGGCAACACTTAATATCCCCGCCTTTATTCAACCTATACATTTATTGTTGTCGGGTATTTTGTTTGTTGGATTATTTGCATTCAGATTGAACGTAAAGAAATAAGCAAGCCTGTCATTGCTTGCTTATCCTGTATAAATTACCGCCATCAGTAACTGCATACAGCATTCCGTTTAGACAGGCAATGTCGCGAAAACGCTCTTTTTTATCTTCAAGCAGGCGTTCTTCACCAACCACCTTATTATTTCTTATAACAAGCCTGTCTATATGCTGCCCGCTTAGTGAAGCAACAAATAAGTTGTTTTTCCATTCGGGAATAGCATCACCTTTATAAAAACATATACCGCTGGGTGAGATAACAGGATCCCAATAGTAAACCGGTTGCTCCATCCCATTTTTTTGCTGTATCGCACCGCCGATCTTTTCTCCACTATATTCCAGGCCGTAGGTTATAACAGGCCAACCATAATCTTTCCCGGCATGAATAATGTTTATTTCATCACCACCACGCGGGCCGAATTCCGCCTCCCATAACTCACCGGTTGCAGGATTGATATCAAGCCCTTGTGGATTGCGGTGCCCATAACTGTATATCTCCGGCATTGCACCGGCTTTATTAAGAAATGGATTACCTGGTGCGGGTTTACCATCAGTTGTTATCTTAAACACTTTTCCGAGATGTGATTCCAGTTTTTGCGCCTGTGCCCTGCCTTCAAGAATGGATCTTTCGCCGGCACTTACAAAAAGGTTTCCGTCTTTATCAAACACCAATCTGGAACCAAAATGCAGGTTGCTGTTTAAGGCAGGCGTTGCGCGAAATATTAGAACCGGGTTGTCAATTTTACCTGCTGCTTCATTCAGTTTTGCTTTGGCTACTGCTGTTAAGTTAGCGTTGTCGTATTTTTCCGAGAAAGACCAGTAGATCATTTTATTGCTGCTAAAGTTTGGATCGAACGCAACATCCAACAATCCGCCTTGCCCTGCAAACAATACGTCCGGAAAGCCGGTGATCTTTTTTACAAGTTTTCCGTCTGCAGTATGTATCTCTGCATAACCCTGCTTTGCCGTAATAAATAACCTGCCATCAGGCATAGCTACCACGGCAAAAGGGCTTCCAAGGTTTTCTGCAATTTTATCTGCCTTGTACGCAGTGGTTGTTTTTATGCCTCCTACGCGTGTTTGACCGGCAAAAGCAGGTTTATAATTGCTATTGGGATCTTTTGTTTCTACCGTGGGCAACTTGCTCGTGTCACCACTATTGCCTGCAACAGGCGTTGTTTCATTGCCGGAACAGGCGCAGGCATTTATTACAATTAATAAGGCTATTAAAAAACAATTTTTTGTTTGCATATATGCTGATTAATGAATTAAAACAGTATTTACACTAAATGCAAGGTTAGCAGAAAGCATTGCATAAACCATACAATTTTATTTGAAAGGTTGAAATTTCTACGGGATTGACCTCATTATTGTCGGATTTGCCACTCTGATTTACAGGGTTTGTTTTCATTTTTGCAATGAGATCCTGCCTGTAACAAGGAGGATTATTTTGGCCGCCTCGCAAGCGACATCGGCAGTCCTGCAAACCACATCGGGAGTGTTGCAAACCATATCGGGAGTGCTGCAAGCCGCATCGGCAGGGTTGCAAGCGGGATCAGCAAGTCTGAAAGAGACATCACGAAGCCACATTTAAATCAACCATATATGGAACACATGAATTTTGAAATCGACATTAATGCTCCGAAAGAAAAAGTATGGAGCAGTTTGTGGGAAGACGCCAATTACCGTTACTGGACATCTGCGTTTGCAGCTGATTCCCAGGCGGTTACCGATAACTGGAAACAGGGTACCAAGGTCTTATTTACCGACGGAAAGGGAAGCGGTATGGTGAGTACCGTTGTGGAGAACAGGCCAAACGAATATATGTCTTTCAGACATCTTGGCGAAGTAAAGGATGGGGTAGAAGACATCAGCAGCGAAGCAATAGCACAATGGGCCGGCGCTATGGAAAATTATACACTTACCGAAACCGATAACGGCACACATCTTTTGGTGGAAATGTCGGGAAATATATCAGGAGAATTCAAAGAGTATTTTGAACAAACCTGGCCTAAGGCATTAGCAAAATTGAAAGAGGTTGCGGAGAGTAATTAGTACTGGCTTACTGTGGTAGATGCCATGCATTGGTCGGACGTGTGGCATCCTCATTTATATTGTGTGCGAATGCAACAGATTATAATTCTTTTGCCCTTTGCTTTATAGCATTTTTTATTATTTCAAAATTGTTGTCAGATAGAATTTCTTTAGTAAGAGCATTCATATCGCTTAAAAGCATAAGCAAATCGCCAAGTTCTGCGTTTATCCTTTTTATTCGAAGGAATTGTTGGTTTTGTTTTTCAGTAAAATTTCTTGAAGTGCTTTTTACCTCGTTCCAATCATCTTCCTGTTCTTGCCAGAACTTTATGTATTCCTGTTGCAGTTTGGGCCTATTCAGGCTTATATTTTCTACATAAATCGGAAATATCTTTTGTTGCAACTCGTCTGTTTCAAACTTTGAGTTCCTGAAAATTTCATAAAGCTCAAACATACAGTACTCGGAGCGTAGATATTTATCACTTATTACAACAACAATACAATCGCCTTGGCCTATCTTTTTCATAAAGCCAGAAATAAGTTCACGATAACCCAGATTTTTTTTATCTCTTATCAATATATATTCCTTATCTGCTTTCAGACTGGAATATAGTTCGTCAACGATTTTTTCCCGTTCTTCTCCCCATGCGTAAGAGAAGAAAATTGAGTTTTGTTCCGGTTCTTTGGAAGAAACTATCTTTTCTTCTAAAAAGGTTTGGGTTTGCTGTCTTGTTTCGAAGAGATCAAGCACCTCATGAACATCAATATTTTTTAATTGATAAGTTGGATGGTATTGAATAATGTTCACTCCGTTTTTTAATGAATCCAGCATTTCTTCATAAGGCAGAAAAACCTGTTTGTCATCTTTTTCATAAAGCACCTCTTCTCTAAATGAGAAATTATAATACATGTTGAAGATATCTCTAAAATCGCTTCTGATCGTTTCCCAGAAACCCCTGATATTATTTCCCTTTATCCAGCAATCTATACGGTAAGAATATAGATTTGTCTCAACCAGACCGAAAGTCTCGCTTGCCTGATGCTTCATATAAATACCAGAATTCCAGTAGTCTTTGCCGGTAATGTTAACGATGTTTTTCGCAATAAAACGATGCATTATTAGCATTTCAAATGGAGAATTGAATTGAATTCTGTAATTCCGGCTGTTCGTTTTAATTTCCTCATAATCCTTTTTGTTTGGTTTGTCCCCAAAAACCGAGGGTATTAAATAACCATATTTTTTTAAGGGGTTCTCCTGCATCAGGCGATACTCGAGCATCAATTCGATGATGAAGAGAAAATGGTCTTCATTATATTTTATTTTTATTTCTTTATTTGAAAAAACAGATTTTTCATCGCTAAAAATCTGTTTCAAATCGTCCCAACTAATATCACCTTTGTTGTTTTTTGTTAATTCAGAAGTTAGTATAGCATATGCTCCTGTGGTTATCCATTCAGGATTAAGAACCTGTAATTTGTTTAACACAGGCTTATCAAAATATACTATTGAGCCAATTGAGTTTAAAATTTTCAGAAGATCTTTTCGCCTGTCAGGATCATTATAATTTTCCTGGTTACACCATTGTTCATATTGTTGATATTCTATGTAGTTTGTTTCTACGTCAACTTTCTCTTCGAGCTTCTTCTTAATATTAAACCATTCTTTCCTGTATTTTGTTTTAAGGCCATCATTTTGTAAAATGAGTTCTTTAAGTTTCTCTTTAAATAATGTGACTCCTTCGTTTGTTTTACAGGAAAGCAAAAAGGGATCGGGTAATGTTGGATATTTTTTTCTTAATTCATGAAAATTTTGTAAATAATCTGCCTGCTTATCTTTTTCATTTTTCCAGTTATACACAATTATTATTTCTGAACCCTTGCCTAATTTATCTATTTGCTCCAGCCAGTAATGAGCTTTTTCATCATTCCTTGGGTTTAACACCAAAACATAGATAACACGTTGCGAAAAAAAGAATTGATGCAGGGAATGTTGTATGTGCTGACCTCCAAAATCCCAAAGATTAACTTTAATGATTTCACCCTTGTCATTATTTAATTCTTTCCATGAAATTTTATTTATACCGTGCGTTGTCTTTTCAGCTTCATCAAAGCTGTTCTCCGTAATTCTTCGCATTAAGCTCGTTTTACCCACGCTGCCTTCACCGGTAAAAATTAGTTTGCATTCGTTTAATGGTTTTAATTCGCCCTGTAAATAGTCTATAACCGCGTGCCGGCCTTGTTCCAAAACCTCAGCCGGAACATTTCTTATCTCATTTTGCCATAAAAAGATTTTACCTGTTCTAAAGCCATAATCATCTTTTGTAGCTATCTCTAATTTTATATTTTCAAGAAACTCTAAGCCAAGATCAGAAAATGGATTGACGCTAAGGTCTAAAGATTGTAAGCCTGTTAGTGATGAAAGAAAACTAATATCCAGAATCTGATTGGCACGAAGACTTAAATATTGCAAGCCTGTTAATGATGAAAGAAAGCTGATATCCGAAATCTGATTGGAGTTAAGGCTTAAAGATTGTAATCCCTTAAATGATGAAAGAAAACTTAAATCCGAAGCCAGGTTGGAGCTAAGGTCTAAAGATTGCAATCTCGTCAATGTTGATAGAAAATTAAAATCCGAAATATGATTAGAGTTGAGGTTTAAAGACTCTAAACTCGTCAATGATGAAAGAAAACTAAAATCCGAAATCTGATTGGAGTTAAGGCTTAAAAATTGTAAGTTCTTCAGCGACGAAAGAATACTGATATCCGAAACCTCATTGGCGCTGAGGTCTAAAGATTGTAATCCCGTCAATGATGAAAGAAAACTGATATCTGAAACTTTGTTGAAGTTAAGGTCTAAAGATTGTATGCCTGTCAATGATGACATAAAACTGATATCCGAAATCCCGTTGGAGCTAAGGTCTAAAGATTGTAAGCCTGTCAATGATGAAAGAAAACTGATATCCGAAATCGGATTGGAGCTAAGGCCTAAAGAGTGTAAGCCTGTCAATGATGAAAGAAAACTGATATCCGAAATCGGATTGAAGCTGAGGTTTAAAGATTGTAAGCTTGTCAATGATGAAAGAAAACTGATATCCGAAACCTCGTTGGAGCTAAGGTTTAAAGTTTGTAAGCCCTTAAACGACGAAAGAAAACTGATATCCGAAATCTGATTGGAGCTGAGGTCTAAAGATTGTAAGCCTGTCAATGATGAAACAAAACTGATATCCGAAATCCCGTTGAAGCTGAGGTTTAAAGATTGTAGGCCTGTCAATGGTGAAAGAAAACTGAAATCCGAAATCTGATTGACGCTAAGGTCTAAAGATTGTAAGCTCATCAATGACGAAAGAAAACTGATATCCGAAATCTGGCTGGAACTAAGGTTTAAAGATTGGAGATTCGTCAAAGATGAAAGAAAACCAGCATCGGAAATCCGGTTCAAGCTAAGGCCTAAAGATTGTAAGCCAGTCAATGATGAAAGAAAACTGAAATCCGAAATTTGATTAGAGCTAAGGTCTAAAGATTGTAAGCTCGTCAATGACGAAAGAAAACTAACGTCCGAAACTTCGTTGAAGCTAAGATTTAAAAATTGTAAGTCCTTGAATGACGAAAGAAAACTGCACTTTGAAATCTGGTTAAAGGAAAGGTCTAAAGATTGTAACTCCGTCAATGATGAAAGAAAATCGAAATCCGAAATCTTCCATTTGGTGTTATAATTACCACCGGCTTTTAGGATTTTCAGTTGCTTTAAGTTGGTTATGTTCTTGTGAAGAGCCGATAAATTATTTCTCGGTCCTTTATTATAGCTATCAACCCATTCCTTTTGTTTTGGATCCCACCATTTGTTACTTAATATCAACTCTTCCAGCCAAACACAATCAAACAGTTCCTCAGGTAATGTTGTTAAACCACAATTCCCTAAATCCAATTTCGGATTTTGTGTATGCTGGTTCCCAGCTATTAATTGCAACGCAAGCTCGCTCATGAGAAACGGGTTTGATATAAATATAAATGCTTTATACCAAACCTATTTCTTCTTTTATAACGTTATGGCTGGCTTACCAGTACTTATATCCTGTCAGCCTTGCATATTCAACCTGCGATGTTGCCAACTGGTATTGATAACGCAGGTTAGTTAATAACACACGCTGAAGATTAACTGCGGCATCTGTAATATCAGAATTCAAACCTATGCCATTTAAATAGCGGCTGGATGCTATTTGTACCGCCGTTCTTGCTGTTTCAATTTGTGATTGCGTATTCCTTAATTTATCAGCAGTGGTGGTAATATCGGTCAAAGCCTGTTGAATGTTTTGCTGATACTCATTGCTGAGTGTTTCCTGCGCCAACTGGTTTTGTTTTATCTGTGATTCTGCTACCGCTATCTGCTTTTTTGTTTTTGCATTGTACAACGGAACTCTGAGGCTTACGCCGCCTGCATAATTAAAACGAGGTTCACTTACATTAGGAACATAACCATTTTTTACACCTGCGCTACCATTCAACGCAATGGAAGGGTTATCTGTTTTTCGTACAATTTCAAGATCGGCCTTTGACTGCTGCACCTTGTCCTGCGCAAGGATAAATTCAGGTACAGAGGTGGTAGCGGTTATAAAAGCATCCTGTGCGTTCTGCACAGCGATACTAAAATCAAAATTGTTGCCCGATACATTTGCATCACCTGTTGTGTATTGCAACAAGGTGATTTGCTTGTCAAGGTTGTTGATAAGGTCTGCCCTCAGGTTTACTTCAATATCTATCTGCGATTGAAGATTCAATACATCAAGCTTTATAGCATCACCATTCTTTAATTTATTTTCTGCAATGGTTTTATTGGTGTTCAGGTAATTGAGAATACTATCTTCAATAGCAATAGCCTTTCGGAAATAAATGATGTTATAATAAATAGTTGAAACCTGGCTTGCCAGTTGCGTCTGCACATTCTGCACATTGTCGGTTGCATATTTAAGGTCAGTTTTTGACCTATCTATATTAGCCTTCAACCTTCCAAAATCAGCCAGCAAATATTCTGCACCAACATTGCCATTGAAATTATTTACCGGGGCAAACTGGAAATTTGTTTTTTGACCGTCAACTTCCAAAGGCAAAATGATTTTTGGTTGTACATATTCATAGCTTCCGTTTAAGTCTACAGTTGGCAGATTTGTTTTAGCGACATCCAACCTTTTTTCTGCAATGGTTACCTGGTTTTCTGCTTCTTTCACTCTTGGGTAGTAGGTAAATGACTGATTGATGATGCCTCTTAATTCATTACTTACCTGACCCTGCGCCACCAATGAAATATACAGGATCATAAATGTTATCAAATGCTTTTTCATCTTTATATTTTTAATGCGCTTCCAGCATGGCTGCCGCAGCTTCCTTATTGTTATCAATTGTTTTTTTCTTTGTTCTTAAAAATGATACCAGCGGTATCACTGCTATAAAAAATATCGCTATCAGGTTAAATGTATCTAAGTAAGACAGATAGTATGCCTGCCTGTCCACCTGGCTGTTAATAACACCGAGTGCAGCATGCGCGGCAGATGTGCTATCCATATTCATGCGGGATGATAACCCATGCGCTATGGCATTTAAACGTTGTGTAAACTCAGGTGAACCTTCCGTAAGATTGCTTACAAGACTTGTGCGGTGTACTACGTAATGGTGAGATATGTAGTTGTTTGCAATGGCAATACCAAATGCACCACCTAATTGCCTTATCATGTTATTTAAAGCTATGCCTGAAGCATATTCCTGGGGCTTTAATCCAACAACGGCCTGGTTAATCAGAGGCAACTGCACCATTGAAATACCAACTGCACGTATTGCCAGCGGAAAGAAAAAGTCCCATTTGCCCACATCAGGACTTACGCTTGCTGTAAGCACTGAGTATGATGCGAATAAAATAAAGCCTGTAACAACAAAGGGAATAGCCGGCACTCCTTTGCTCATGGTTTTACCAATTATCGGCATCATCAACACTGCAACAAGGGTTGGCGGTAATAATGATAAACCGGTTTCATAAGCAGTATACCCCAGGACTCTCTGGGCCAATACAGGATAAACAAATACTGATGTAAACAAGCCAAAACCGGCAACAAAAGTGAATATGGTAGTGAAAGCAAGATTACGGTTGCCTAAAACCCTTAAGTTCACGGCAGGCTTTTCAATACGCAGTTCGCGGATGATAAAACTTGCAAGCCCAAACACAGCAACCAGGCTGCAGATGAGAATGGAGTTGCTGCTGAACCAATCTTCTGCTTCGCCTCTTTCCAATACAAACTGCAGGCAGCCAATGCCTGCCATCAGCAAGGCAATACCGGTATAATCTATGTAAATGTTTTTCTTGTTTTCTCCTTCGCGTTCTTTCTTGTCTACAAAAGTGTAAGCAAGAATAGTGGCTACTAAACCGATTGGAATGTTGATCATAAAGATGAGCGGCCAGCTATAATGCTCCATGATATAACCACCCAGCGTAGGGCCTAACGTCGGTCCAAGCACCAGGCCCATCCCGAATAAACCCGAAGCAATAGGCCTGTCCTGTGGTTCGAATGCGTCAAACAGAATTGCCTGCGAAGTTGAAAGCAGTGCGCCGCCGCCCACACCCTGTACAAACCTCCAGATGATAATTTCAACAAGACCTGTCGATTGTCCGCACATGTAAGATGCGAACGTGAATATTATCATCGAAGCTATATAGTAGTTTTTTCTTCCGAAATATTCAGCCAAAAAACTTGTAAGCGGTATAATAATAACATTGGCGATTGCATAAGAAGTAATAACCCAGCTTATGTCTTCAATGCTTACGCCAAGGCTGCCTGCCATATCACTGATGGCTACATTTACAATGGAAGTGTCAACCAGTTCCATTACGGCTGCTGATACCGTAGTAATGACGATAATATATTTAGCGAGCCTTTTCATGTAATATTTTTTTTCGTCTATTGTGAATCTTAAAACGTCAATCGGGAATTGTCAAACGTGAATATCGCTTTGCACAGTTTTATAATTGCCTTCGTATGCAGTCTTCACATTTGTTTCTTTATTGTTTTGCTGATACATAAAAGAAAACTCTTAGAGTTTTTACGTCTCACGTTTGACGATTCTCCTAATTATTTTGTTTTGATACTGACATCAGCGCTTAAACCGGCGCGTAAAATGTTGCTGTACCTGTTCACACTATCGATGTTGATTTTAACAGGTACGCGCTGCGTAACTTTTACAAAGTTTCCGCTGGCATTATCTGGCGGAAGCACAGAGAATCTTGCACCGGTGGCTTCGCTGAGGCTGGCTAAGCGGCCATACAATGTTGAATCCGGGTATGCATCCAATGCGATCTCTACATTCATGCCTGGATAAAATTTTCTTATTTGAGTTTCTTTAAAATTGGCCACCACCCAATAAGTAGTGTCATTTACTATTGAAAAGAGGGGAGTGCCGGCCTGTACAAACTGGCCTGAAGTAATGTTTAGCTTGCCTAGCTTGCCTGACTGCGGTGCATATATTTTTGTGTAGGATAGTTTTAATTGCTGCTGTTGAATTGCAGCTGCTTTTGTGCCTAACGCTGCCTGTGCCTTCTGCAGGCTTGCCTCCAAAATGGCGATACGGCTTTGCGCTGTTGTTAGCTCATTTTCGTTGTTTGATGATTGCTGCTTTGCCTGTTCCAGTATGAACCTGCTGTCATCTAATTGTTTTTTTGTGATAGCCTGATCGTTATAGAGATTCTGGTTACGCTCGTAATCTTCCTGCGCCTGTTGTGTTTTGATTGATGAAAGGCTGATATTACCGCGGTTACTATTTAAGCTCAGATGTGCATTTTTTAAAGCTGCCTGTGCATTTAAAATATCTGCCTGTGCAGCTTCGTAATCTGCCTGCATTTGCAGCAGCTGTGCCTGTAGTTCTGCGTCATCAATTTCAACCAGCAACTGGCCGGCCTTAACTGAATCGTAGTCTTTTACGTCAATGGTTTTTACATAACCGCTAACTCTTGATAATACGGGTGAAATTTGTGTTTCAACCTGTGCGTCATCTGTAGTTTCATGTTGTATGGCATAAGAAATTTTGGTCCATCCATAAGCACATGCTGCAATCAAAATGGCAGCAATAATTATATAACGAAGGGGGGATTTTTTCTTTGCCGGTTGCTTGTTCTCCTGCTCCATAAATTTTTGTTTAGTTGTTTAGAAGATAATCGTGCATTAATTGTTTTAAAAAAGCTGATACACGTTTTTTGAATTTTATGTCTTCATACGGCACGTAATCTTCGCTCTTATTCATTAGCCTGTTGCAAAACTTTCTTGAAAGTAAAACCTGGTTAATGGTGCCAGTGAGCGATGCGATGGTTAGTTCAACATCCACTTTTTTAAACTCACCTTTCTTTATACCGGTTTCAATTATGCTTTTAATGATAAGCGCATTTGGAATGAAGTTGTTTACAATAGAACACTGTAAGTTTTCACGTTGGTTTATTATCAGTTCCTGCTGAATAAGACGATGAAACATTCTGTGTGTGAAAAGTTTATCAAGATAGGCGTCTATTACAGCTTCTATTTTCTGGATGGCCGTGAGTGACTTGCTGCCTGATATTTCATCCAGCAGACCACGGGTATGCAACGATTTATACTCTACTATCTTTTCAAATAATTTCTCCTTGGAACCGAAATAATAGTTCACCATTGCCACATTTACCGAAGCTTTTTCAGCGATGTCTCTTATAGAGGCGCCTTCAAAACCTTTTTCGGCAAATAACTGCAGGGCAGCTTCTATTATGTGCTCACGTTTGTCCTTCATAAAAAATCAATTCAAACCACGAAATTAAACAATTGTTTAAATTAAACAAACGTTTAATTAATTTTTTTTTAGTTGATAAAACCGCCTTGGAAAAACAAAATTTATATTGCGGCATATTGCACTTTGTATGAATATTGCAATTCTTAATACTCAATTATGAAACAACAGCTTGTTATAGCAGTTGTTGCCGGCACAATACTATTGCCGGCATGCAACAATGCTACGGTAACCACTGCTGCAACAGATACTGTTGCAGTTAGCGGTGACACGATTATACCCTCAGGTACACTGAGTGATAAATCAATTGTTTTTACCAATAAGGAGTTTAAAAGGCAAACCACGCTTAAATGTGAAACTTGTCCTGAAGTTTGGGTATCAGTGCCCGTAGCAGAAGGAAGTACTGTTATTGCGCAAAAAATTAACGATTCCGTGTTTCATGCGGTTGAACAAACATTGGGTGAAGAAGGTAAACATTTCAATAACTATGATTCCCTGCTTTCAAATTTTATTGCCATGTATGAGAAAACAGCAACGGAATTATCGAGCCAGGCTATTATTGGCTGGACAGGAACAGTAAAGGGAAGTGTTATAACACAAACATCGCAACTTATAAATATAAAACTTGAAACCTATACCAATACCGGTGGCGCGCATGGTAATTCCAATGTTGTTTCGCTGCTTTTTGATCCTGCAACCGGCAATACTTATTCTTTAAAGGAAGTAATAAATGATGTACCTGCATTAACCGCACTTGCTGAAAAAAAATTCAGGGAGGTTTTTAAGATTCCGGCAGATCAATCTATCAATGCTACCATGTTCACATTTGAAAATGACCGGTTCGAACTTCCGCAAAATATTTTCTTTACCAAAGAGGGATTGATATTACATTATAATCCGTATGAGATAGCGCCTTATGCCGTAGGAGCTAATGAGATCACGTTGCCTTATACAGCCGTGAAGCAGTATCTTTCGGTACAATTCTGATTTATTTGTAGGTATAGCTAACCATACCCAGTAATTCTTTCTGCTTATCGAACAATACATCTTTTATTTTAAGACCACGTTCATCATAAACATATTGCCAGATAACATAGTCAGATGAGCCTTGGGGGATTTGAGTTAACTGGACAATAGCCCCTTCATTATTATACTCAAATAAAAAATCAGGCAACATCTGCTGTAGCTTATTATTAAAACGAACAATGTCGGTCAACTGGTTCTTTTCATTGTAATAATAATAATAATGTTCAATAAGCCTTCCTTTCTTCATCCATAGCTCTTCTGCAATATTTCCATTTTCATCTTTCTTAAATCTTATTACAGTACTGTCTTTCTTGTCTTTTATTTTAATCATTGAATCAGGCGTGCCTGCAGTGTAAAACCATTGATGTATTTCAGTGCTATGTACGTTCATGGCAGTATCATCTGTTTGTGTTTGCACAAAAAGCAAATTGCCCCCGCTGTCATAGTTATATTCCACAGTGGTAAGCACGTTATCAGCACTGTCCGCAGATTTTACCAGCCTGCCGTTTACATAATTGTCAACATCGTCAGACATACCGCTGTTCTCCAGTTTTGTATGCGTAACCACTATTGCCCCGTTATTTTTTATAATTTTTGAATAAACAAATCCATTAGTGGGTGTGTTATCGCTTCCTGTACTGGTTGCATTTATAGAACGTACATTGTTTTTAATAAGTGTTGTGTATATTCTATTTGACGCTTTTAAATCCACCACATCATTGTAATAAAACTGGGCCTTTGAATGAAAGAAAATAAAAAAAAATGTTAACAGCAGCACGCCTTTTTGCATATCGATTCTTTGATTTAACCTTAACGAAAAATGTGCGGCAAGGTATATATTGTACTTAAATTGCCTTGTGTATTTTTAGTGAAATTTTAGCCGGGCTTCAAAGCCTTGTTATTTCGCCTGCAAAAAAATAGTAAGATTATTGTCCCATTTAACCTTTATACATTTCAAATGGAATACAAAGAGAATTTTGAAAAACTGGTAGATATCATGAATGAACTCAGGGAAAAATGCCCCTGGGATAGAAAGCAAACCATTGAGACCCTGCGTTCAATGACAATAGAAGAAACGTATGAGCTTGCGGATGCCATTACAGAAAGGGATTGGCAGGAAATAAAAGAAGAACTGGGCGATATATTATTACATATTGTTTTTTATGCACGTATTGCAACTGAGCAGAACAGGTTCACCTTGAATGATGTGCTGGAGACCATCTGTAATAAACTTATCATTCGCCACCCTCATATCTATGGAGATATTTATGTAAATGATGATGAAGATGTAAAGAAGAACTGGGAGAAAATTAAACTGGCTGAAGGTAAATCCTCCGTATTAAGTGGTGTACCTGTTTCGCTTCCATCGATGGTGAAAGCGGCACGCATCCAGGAAAAGGCAAAACAAGTAGGCTTTGAATGGAAACAGAAAGAAGAGGTTTGGCTTAAAGTGGAAGAAGAGATGGACGAATTGGTACACGCCGTCAAAAACAACGATGCAAAACATGCGGAAGAAGAGTTGGGTGATGTGCTTTTCAGCCTGGTGAATTATGCACGGTTTTTGAACGTTGATGCGGAAAATGCATTGGAGCAAACCAATAAAAAATTTATCCGGCGCTTCACACAAATGGAAGCTATCGCAAAAAATGAAGGAAAGAATCTTTACGATATGAGTCTTGAAGAGATGGATGCCATCTGGAATATTGTAAAAAAAGAAAACACAATTGCTTGATCAAAACTATCAAACATGCGGTTGGTAAATATGCCTGGCTGTTTTTTGCGGCGGCGTGGGTATATACGCTTTCTTTCATCTTCACCAATTATTTTTCCTATAGTTCCTCTGCAGAAAAAGTAGCTCACATACTGGGTGAATACATTCATGGACAGGAGCAGTCTTTTGAAAATCTTCTAGAAGATTCTGCATCAATAAATGCTATTATAAATGATGCACCTTCTTCTATTAAAGAGCAACTTATAAGCGACGCGCAAGGCATCTTTGCTTATCAGGTGAATGATCTCGGAAATCCGGTTGAAATTTTCTGGAATACCAATAAAATGACTCCAGCGGCAGAAGACCTTTCAAGGCCTGATGGCAGCTACCTGGTAAGTTATGAAAACGGAATTTTTGAGCTGGTGAAAACCTCGTTAAAAAGGCAGCACACAACTTATCTTTTTGTAATGCTGGTACCCCTGCGCTGGCAATATTTTATGGAGAACGAATACCTGAGGGCGCATTTCGCGGTAAATGAAGATATCGATAAAGAATATGAAATAGTGTCTGCCGCGGAAGGTGCTGGTGTGGTAAATACTGCGGGTAAAACATTATTCGGTGTGCAGGAGATCAATCAAAGTTATAACGATGTGCCTGCAGGATTCTCTATTTTTTTACGCGTTATTGCGCTGTTGTGCCTGTTGATTTTTTTTAATAATGTAGCTGCAGAAACGGCGAAAGAAAAAAATTCCTGGTACGGTTTATTGTTTCTTGTTCTTTCTTTTCTATTGCTGAGAACAGTCATTTATCTTTCTCCTTTTCCTTTTAATTACAAAACTATATCGTTGTTTGATCCTGCTGTTTATAATGGTGGTTTCATTAACAGGTCATTGGGCGATCTTTTGCTAAACGTATTGTTGGTATTATGGATACTAATCTTCTTCAGAAAGAAAGTTAATACTACAGCAAGAAAAACATTGCTTGCTTTTCCGTTAGTATACAGGTTTTTAACTTTTTTGTCGCTGTTCTTTATACCTACTATTGGTTTTTATGTTGCACAGGTAATAACGAACCTGGTAGTTAAATCAACTATCAGTTTTAACGCTGCCGATTTTTTTTCGCTTTCCTGGTATTCACTTACTGGTTTTATTATTATTTGCATGCTGCTGTATATATGGCTTTACCTGACAGGCTTGCTGGTTCAATTGGCAAATCAAACAAGCATTTCATTGTTTTGGGAGTATATCCTGATGCTTGCCTGCAGCTTTACGCTTATCAGCCTGGCTATTTTTTCTGTTGATGCCAAATCGTTGTTGTTTTTAACAGCTTTTCTTATTTTTTTAATAACGTTTATACGCTATCGGGATAACCCTTCTTTTTCTTCATTGGTACATTCATCCTATTTTATTGTATGGGCATTGATTCTTACCGCAGCGGCTTCAGCACTCATTGTTTACCAGAACATCAGTACAGAGAAGGAAATCCGTATTAAAATGGCGAAGAATCTTCAGGAACAAACAGATTCTTCCAGCGCTTTCCTGGTACGCCTGTCACTAAAAAATTTTTCTGCCGACTTTCTAAAAGCAAATTTTTACCGGTTTAAAAATGCAGAGGAAGGAAGAGAAATACGAGATAGCCTCCTTAATAAAAATCTGGCTGCTTACCTGGCCAAATACAGCACAAAAATTTATGTGTTCGACAAAGACAATCAGCCATTGTATAATGAAGACTCAACCAGTTATAATATTATCAGGTCTGTATTGGAAAACCGGAGCAAACCTACCTCCATGCCGGGTCTTTATTTCTATCGGAATAAACAGGATAACTATAATTATATTTATGAAAGAAGGTTGAAAGATACAGGGTACCTGGGTTCCGTATTTGTTCTGGTGCAGCCCCGCTTATTTGAAAATAACGAATTGGTACCTGAACTTTTTAGGCAACCAGATGATATTTCTTCCCTTAAGGAAAATAAATACCTGTTAGGTATATATGATAACCGTAAACTGGAAAGCGCTTTTACAGGGTTTAATTTTTCTGATTCAGTAGCTGAAAACCAAATTCCTAAAGCAGGTTATTATTTTAAAGACTCACTCGGTTATAGCCAGCTTTGGTATAATGCCGGTAGTCATAAACTGCTGATCATTGCTAAAAAAAGCGATGCATTTTTTAATTTCATTACGCTCTTTTCCTACCTTTTTGTACTTTTTATTTTGCTGTCTTTCGCGTTACACAGCAGCAGGCGCATTCTTAGGAATGGAGGTGCAAAATTTAACTTTCGCAACTTATTCCGTTTTAATATCCGAACCCAGATACAAACAACCATTGTAGGTGTCAGCATTGTTTCTTTTTTAATTATTGGTGTAGCCACCATATCATTTTTTATACTGCGTTTTAGAAAAAGTACTACTACACAGCTTATTAATACCTCCCAGGTAATCGCTAATGAAATTGAACAGACCCTGAAATCCGCAATCGAAGCCGGTGATTCGCCCGATCCTAATGATTTTAATTATGACAGAGAATTTGAAAAAAAGATCGCGAATATAGCTTCTGTGCATAATACAGATATTAATTTTTATGCGAAAAACGGCATGTTGCTCGTGTCATCCCAGCCATATATATACACGCAACAGGTTTTAAGCAACCGGATAAATCCTGAAGCTTTTTATGAATTACATTATAATCAAAGTACAAGATTTGTGCAGCGGGAACAGATCGGTAATTTTTTTTATGAAAGTATTTATACACCGGTTAAGGATGAAAAAGATGAAACCATTGCCTATTTGAATATTCCTTTACTGGGTACGCAAAACGAGTTAAAGGAAGAAATATCAGATTTTGTTGTTACACTTATTATTTTAAATGCCCTCATTTTCATTTTTGCCGGCGCTATTTCTGTTGCACTTACAGGGCGCATTACTTCTTCACTTGAGTTGATAGGCAGTAAAATGAAGCAAATAAAAATAGGTGCTTCCAATGAAGAAATTCCCTGGAAGCGGCAGGATGAAATCGGCATGCTGGTGGCAGAGTACAATAAAATGGTGAAACAACTCGGCCAAAGTGCGGAGGCGCTTGCCAAAAGTGAACGCGAGGGCGCATGGCGCGAAATGGCAAGACAGGTGGCGCATGAAATAAAAAACCCTCTGACACCTATGAAACTAAGCCTGCAATACCTGCAACGGGCCATGGAAGAAAACTCACCCAATGCTGTTGACCTTTCAAAAAAATTAGCTTCTACACTGGTAGAGCAAATTGATCAGCTTTCAAAGATTGCCGGCGACTTCTCTCAGTTTGCAAACATCGAAAATATAAAACCAGAGCGCTTTAATATCAGCACAGTCATTCAAAACCTGGCGAATTTGTACAAGGCAGACGCAAACCTTATGATCAATTATTCCACTGAAAATAATACGGCTGAAGTATTCTCAGATAAAGCGCAGGTAAACCGGTTACTCACAAATCTTATAAAAAATGCAATTGAAGCTTATGATGAATCGCAAACACCGCGTATACTCATCAATCAATATATGCATCATGACCACGTTATTATTGCTGTAACAGATTACGGAAGCGGCATCCAGGAATCATTACGCTCTAAAATTTTTAATCCCAACTTTACCACAAAATCATCAGGCACCGGTTTGGGTCTTGCCATTTGTAAAGCAATAGTGGAAAATGCGGGTGGCAAGATTTGGTTCACTACATCATCGGGTGCGGGTACATCTTTTTATGTGAAACTACCACTGGCAACAGGTGCAGAAGAGTACATTTAATCTAACGAAAACAGCCAATATGGTAACCTGCTTTATTTAGGTTACAAATGTTACCTGACGGTAATCATTAAAAACCGTTTTATTTCAATGGATTAATTGGGCATGCCGAACCAGCTTGATTATTCCGGGCACAGAAGCCGGAATGATTTTCCCAAACTCAAATCCGCAAAGGATTATGCCTTAAAACCGGCAATTTCTAACCGATGCTTAACATTTACCCAATTCCCCTATTTTTGCCGACCATTAAAAATCAGTTTTAGTTATGAGCGATTCTTTATTTCTGCTGGTTCCGCTTATGGGTGTAATCGGTTTGTTGTACACATTTGTGAAATTTAACTGGGTTAATAAACAGGAAGCGGGCAACGACCATATGAAAACCATCAGTAAATATATTGCTGAAGGTGCCATGGCTTTTTTAAAGGCCGAATGGAAAATACTTGGGTATTTTGTGGTGATAGTTGCATTGTTGTTAGGCGTAATGGCAAGTAGCAATCCACATTCACACTGGGCTATTGCTCTGGCTTTTGTGCTCGGTGCTGTTTGCAGTGCTACTGCCGGATACATCGGTATGAAAGTGGCTACCAAAGCCAATGTACGTACAGCACATGCGGCAAGAACAAGTTTGTCAAAAGCCTTACAGGTTTCTTTTACAGGGGGCTCTGTTATGGGTTTGGGCGTGGCTGGACTGGCAGTACTTGGTTTAAGCGGCCTTTTCCTGATATTAAGACAAATATTTGCGCCCGGCGCACCGGTGCATTCTGATGAAATGCTGCGTACTGTTGAAGTGCTTACGGGTTTTTCGCTCGGTGCTGAATCAATTGCCCTGTTTGCACGTGTGGGCGGCGGTATATATACCAAAGCCGCTGATGTAGGTGCTGACCTTGTAGGTAAAGTGGAAGCAGGTATTCCTGAAGACGATCCACGTAACCCTGCTACCATTGCGGATAATGTAGGCGATAATGTGGGCGATGTTGCAGGCATGGGCGCAGACCTTTTCGGTTCTTACGTGGCTACTGTTCTGGCAACAATTGTATTGGGCCAGGAAGTTACCGGCCCCAACGGGGATGTGCTGGCAGGTAAGTTCGGCGATTTTGCTCCTATTCTTTTGCCTATGTTGATTGCCGGTACCGGTATTATCTTTTCTATAGTAGGAACTTTCTTCGTTAAGGTGAGTGATTCAGCGGGCATTAATACTGCCAATGTGCAGAAAGCGCTGAACATGGGTAACTGGGGTTCTATCGTTTTAACCGCTATTGCGAGTTTTGCACTGGTAAAATATATCCTGCCCGATCAAATGGAGCTTCGTGGCTTTGAATTTACCAGCAATGGTGTGCTTGGAGCCATTTTCGTTGGCCTTGCAGTAGGTACTTTAATGAGCATCATTACTGAATATTATACTGCCATGGGTAAACGCCCGGTATTAAGTATTATCCGCCAGTCTGCTACCGGCCATGCTACGAATGTTATCGGTGGTTTGGCTGTAGGTATGGAATCAACGCTGTTGCCGATTTTGGTCCTTGCGGGAGGTATTTACGGCTCTTATGCCTGTGCAGGTTTATATGGTGTTGCTATCGCAGCAGCAGGTATGATGGCAACTACAGCCATGCAGCTTGCTATTGACGCATTCGGGCCTATAGCAGATAATGCAGGCGGTATTGCAGAAATGAGTGAATTGCCAAAAGATGTTCGCGAAAAAACCGATGTGCTTGATGCAGTAGGTAACACTACCGCCGCAACCGGTAAAGGTTTTGCAATTGCCTCTGCGGCTTTAACAGCGCTGGCATTATTTGCAGCATTTGTGGGTGTTGCGGGGATCGACGGAATTGATATTTACCATGCTGATGTGTTGGCTTCCTTGTTTGTGGGTGGGATGATACCATTCATCTTCTCTTCACTGGCAATACGTGCTGTAGGCCAGGCAGCGATGGCAATGGTAGAAGAAGTACGCCGTCAGTTCAGAACCATCCCCGGAATTATGGAGGGAACAGGCAAACCGGAATATGAAAAATGTGTTGCCATTTCTACGGAGGCGTCCATCAAGAAGATGATGTTACCAGGCGCTATTGCTATTATTTCTCCTCTGATAATTGGTTTCCTTTTAGGACCGGAAGCCCTGGGCGGATTTTTAGCTGGTGCTACCGTTAGCGGTGTGCTGATGGGAATGTTCCAGAACAATGCCGGCGGTGCGTGGGATAATGCTAAGAAATCATTTGAAAAAGGTGTTGAAATAAACGGCGAAATGTATTATAAGAAAAGTGAACCGCATAAAGCATCTGTAACAGGTGACACTGTAGGCGATCCTTTTAAAGATACATCAGGCCCCTCTATGAATATCCTGATTAAGCTGATGAGTATTGTTTCCCTTGTGATCGCTCCAACACTGGCGCAGATCCATCATAAAACAGAAACCAGTTTTCTTCCAAAGCACAAAACAGAAGTTACAGCTACGGTTGTAAAAAAATAAATACGATTATTTTAAACTATAAAAAAGGTTGTTTTAAGCAGCCTTTTTTATTTTTACCCTCTTATGAAAAAGAAACTGTTACCTATTGCTATTGTTTTTACAACATTGATTTATGCAGCCTGCAACAGCAACTCAACGGTTACAGCAGAAAGAGAAACTATCAATCCTGCACCGGTAAAGACTTACCAGGAAATAGTAAAAACCGAAGAAACAACGGATACCTTCAACGTGGCTTTGTATGAAACAAAGTACACTTTTAAATACCTTATTAAAATAAGTTTTAAGGGAATTGAAGCTACAGACAGCCTGCGCATTCCCAATATGGGCTATGCACCCGCTCCTGAAATAAAACAGGGTAAAATCCGCCCTTCGTGTATTATTGGTTTCCTGGATGATAAGAAACAATTTATGGAAGGCAATGAAGTACTTTTCCAGGATAATAAGCTGAAATTTCACACACTCAAATCTTATAATGTTTCGCAGTAAAAAATAAACGCACAAACTATATTTTAAAAAGAGGTTGCCTTAAAAAGCGCCTCTTTTTATTTTCCTGCTATGCCGCAGTATTTTATAGTTCAATGTGCTGCTGAATAATGAACGTCTTTCAACAAATGTTATACTATCAAAATAAATTAAATCATACATTAGTGTTTGCTGATCTGTTGTAAGCTATCAACAGCTTGAAATAACAGGCCTGTTTCAACCTTTTTTAATGCGGACACCAAACAGAACAATACCATGCTTTTTTTTTCTGGGTATTATTTTACTACCCACGGTGTTTTCTGTTTATTTAAATATTTCTCAGATTTTTTTACAACATAAAATGAGAGAAGAATTGGAACATGCTGCTCTCGTTACGGTGGCTATACCCATTTCCCGATTGCAATGGGTACAGCAGGGCCAGGAAGTGAGGATAGACGGTAAACTGTTCGACGTAAAAAGTTATAAACTGAGAGATGATAAAGTTCTCTTAACAGGTTTATTTGATGAAGAAGAAGACTTGTTGGTTGAACGAATTTCTGACATCCAAAATAATGAACCTGATAAAACTAACAGCAGCCTGATCATATTTAAATGGTTAGGCTGCTTTTCACTTTGCATTAAAAATGATGACCTAAATACAGTGTCGTTAATCATTCAACAGGAATACCCTTTGTCTGCGGCAATTAATTTTTATGATCCTGGGATACTGATTGATCCGCCTCCTCCCAAACAAATCAGTTGGCGTATGCTATCAGCATGAGTACATGCACCTGTTTCAGTACACGCGTACTGCAAAGTATTATTTCTATATTATAATACTACTGCTTTTTATCATTCTGTATAAAAATGCGATGCCGGTTGTAAGAAAGATTATCATACCGCTTTTATTGCTGTTGTGTTCTGTTTGCTTTGCACAAAACGATAGTACCAATTTCTTTAAAACGGATACTATCCCTGTTTTGAAAGAAGTTGTTGTATCGGGCATAATACCAGCAAGGGCGAATGAAATCAGCTGGAACATCACTGCGCTTTCTCAACAAAAGATGCGGGCTTATGGCGCACTTAATATAAGTGATGCCCTGGCAAAGTTGCCCGGGATAAACCAGCTAACGACAGGTGCAGGTATTTCAAAACCTGTGATAAGAGGGCTTTATGGTAACAGGGTGCTTGCAGTGCTATCAGGTTTGCGTTTCGATAACCAGCAATGGCAGGATGAACATGGCCTCGGCCTGAATGATATAGGAATCGACAGGGTAGAAGTGATAAAAGGCGCTTCAGGGTTATTATATGGAAGCGAATCAATGGGAGGTACACTAAATGTGATTGAGGAAGCGCCTGCCAAACCAGGTACAACAACAGGAGATATAAATACAAGTTTCTTCAGTAACACATATGGTATTTTTACTGATGTTGGTTTCAAGGGCGCAACAGAAAAAAATAACTGGCGTGTGCGTGCAGGCATCAATTCACAGGCTGATTATTCTGACGGCGATAATAAGCGTATTCTCAATTCACGCTCTGGCGGCTACTATCTCAAAGGCAGTTACGAATTCGCAAAAAAGAAATGGACAAGCATAAATCAATACAGCGGTTCGCTGGATAATTACGGCTTCATCATGCCTGACAACCTGGAGCCTACAACACCTGACGGGCGTTTAAGCAGAAGCATGAACGGGCCTCATCATACTGTATTACTGAATGTACTTTCTTCCCAGAATGCCATCAGGTTACAAAACTCAACTTTAAAGCTAAACGCGGGCGCACAATCTAACCTGCGTGCAGAAGATGAGGGTGGTAACGAAATAAGCCTGAAGATGTTGTTAAGTTCATTGTTGTACAATGCACAATGGGTTAAACCAATTAATAAAGGCACAGAGCTGATATTGGGCAATAACTTTCTTTTTCAGAATAACACTAATTATGGTAAACGCATAATTATTCCCGATGCCAATATGTTGGAAAGTGGTGTTGCTGCCTATATAAAAAGCAGGCTAAACAAAATAATCCTGGAAGGTGGCATAGGCTTTAGTGTACGCAACGTTCATACATTTGAAACATCAGGCCTTAATGCTCCGGGTAAACCTATTCAGCCATTCAATAAAACTTTGCCCGTAATGAACAGTTGTGGCGGCATTGTTATCAATCCAAATACTCACTGGAACTTTAAGTTCAATGCCGGCACCGGTTTTAGAAGCGGCAATCTTGCTGAGTTATCTTCAGATGGCTTACATGAAGGTACCTTGCGTTATGAGATCGGTGATCCTGATCTGAAGATCGAGCATAACATCAATACGGAAATTGATTTTACCTACAGTAATACCGGCATGGTGGTTTCAGGTGCAGGTTTCTATAACCACTTCCATAATTATATTTATCTCTCACCAACGGGAGAGCAATATTATGGCTTCGATGTCTATCAATACAAGCAGGCGGATGCAAACCTTTATGGCAGTGAAATAATTTTAGAGATCACACTTCCTTTTTATAAGCCTCTTCAATTTGAAAGTAATTTTTCAACGGTTGTAGGTAAGCTCACAAAAGACAACTACCTGCCTTTCATTCCGGCAAGTAAATGGCATAATGGCCTGGTGCTGCGATTGAAGGACGGGAAGCGGTTGCAGAATATACAATGTACATTCTCCGCCGACAATTATTTTGCCCAGACACATCCTACCGAATTTGAAACGCCTACAGACAGTTATTGTTTGATCAATGCAGGTCTTGCTTTTTCATGGCATATACCAAAAAAGATCATTAACATAAGCATTGCTGCAAATAATCTTTTGGATAAAGAGTATTACGATCACCTATCAAGATATAAAGAATACGGTATTCATAATATCGGCCGTAATGTAGTGCTTAACATACACATCCCTTTTTCATTAAACTAAACAAAACAATCACTATTGTCCGACTAAATTATAAATAAAAAAGGGCAGTTCGTTAGAACCACCCGTTTAGCTATGTTTGAGTTTCCACACAACAAGCATAGCAGATGAGTAAAGATAAAAGTTTTGCCGGACAGCCGTTATTGTCGCAGATATTAGATGTTATACCCAGTTCTTTGATTAATAAGGCGAACAGGAAGTATCACTCAAACCGATATTATAAGAAACTGCCGCTTCGGATTCATTTAGTAAGTCTGTTGTATGGAGTGTTTAGTTATTGCAACGGTCTGAGAGAGTTGTGTGAAGGGCTATTAGGCTGCGAGGGAAAGTTGTCACATTTGGGATTTGATAAAGCACCTGCCCGCAGCACGCTTTCAGATGCAAATACAAAGCGGAACTTTTTGGTTTTCGCTATGATTTATGAGGAGTTGCTGAAACAATATCACAGCTTTATCTCGGACAGCCGTTTAAAAGGGTTAAGTATCCGGAATCTAAAAATAATAGACAGCAGCACTATTCAGTTATTCAGTGAGATACTGCGAGGGGTTGGCCGCAACCCAAAGGGTGATGCAAAGAAGAAGGGCGGTATCAAGGTGCATGCAATGATGGATGCTTTCAGCGGTGTTACAGAGTTTGTAAGGATGACGGAAGCCAGGGAACATGACCGCAGGTTTTTGTACCAATTGCAACTTGTACCCAATAGCTGGCTGGTATTTGATAAAGCGTATACAGTATATCACCAGTTTGCCAAATGGACGGAAGATAAAATCTGGTTCGTGACGCGCATGAAGGATAATGCAGATTACCATGTAACCAAAGTGCTGGTAGATAAAACCAAAAAGAAAAATGCCACAGGTGTATTAAAGGAGCAATATATTACCGTGGCAGTAAAACAGGGCGGAGTGGTAGTACGGCGATTAAGGTTAAGGCGCATCAGCTTTAAAACCAGGGAAGGGAAGTTGTATGTATTTATCACTAATAATTTTACGTTGCCTGCATCGCAGGTAGCAACCATTTATAAAAATCGGTGGATGATTGAATTACTATTCAAACAAATAAAGCAAAACTTCCCGTTACGCTATTTTTGGGGCAACAGCACCAATGCTATCAAAATGCAGGTGTACTGCGTGCTGATTGCTCAACTGCTGATGGTGGTGATAAGAAAAAAAGCAAATACAAAGAAATCGTTTGCCAATATGATTACCGTAATAAGGTTACACCTGATGAGTTATGTACAACTATTGGAATTCATAAAGGATACCTATAAAGCATGGAGAAAAACACATAATGCATCCTTTGCTTTTACAACATAAATATGTTAGGGGTAGCTACCCCCAATATTACAACAAGAAATTTTTAGCCTGTAACCTTTGACAGCAAAGGGTTACAGCATTTTTTAAACCGATTTTTGTCGGACAATAATGCAAAACAATATGAAATATTCATTCACAAAACCAGTTCTAATCTTTTCACTCTTTATAGCAATTTTTATTTTTATAAATGCATGTTCCAAAGAAGAAGATAAAATGATACCGCCTGTTCTTGAGTTTAAAACCGGAACAGGATATACGTCGGCTGATGCAACAGTCGGTAAGAATACAGCAGTTAAAATTGGAATTCATGCAGAGAAAACAGAAGGAGAAGATTACCTGAAGACATTTTCTGTGGGGCATGCTTTTGATGGCGGAGCAGAAACCAATGATTCAACCATGATCCTTCCGGAAAGTGCACATGATGAATTTGAAACTGACATTAATATCACCACCCGCAATCAGACCGGAACGGAAAAATATATTTTTACAATAACCAACCGCGACGGATTAATCGTTTCCAAGAGCATTACACTTACAGTGAATTGACGAAAGCGAACAACTAACGTAAATATTGTATTGGTGTTTGTGGCGAATGTTGTGAAGTAAGTATTTTTAAAAATTTTATAAAAGAAAAGGTTTGTTTGCGCGGCGATGTTTTAAAATATAAATTGCCTTGTATTTTCAATCTTTATAATTTTATACTTCACAACATCCTGCCATATGAGACGACAAATTTTAATTGCAGTATTAACCCTTTTATTTTTTAATGGTTATTCCCAGAAATTAAGCCAGGTTACCTTTTCAGGAGGTGGCGCTACATTTTCATGGTTTTCGCTCTTAACGAATCAGAATATCTTAATAAGAATATCTGATGACGGCACCATACTTGAGTATGGAACGGAAGAACAATCCCTATACAACAGGAATTATTATGCTCAAAAACTACTTCCTTATTCAGGTAAGGTTGATTATTATGGAATAGAGGGTGATTCGGCTTCAAAGGGTAAAATAAAAAGTATTGGCGCATGTTTCTTTACTTATTATTCTTCCAAGGATTACCCTGAAAGAGCAGGAAAAATGAAATCTGCCGGCAGCCTTTCTTTTGATTACTACAGGAAATTTGAAGACGCTTTACTTGGAGGAAAAATAAAGAACATCGGCAGTAATGCAATTGCATATTATACTTCTTTCGACAACGAAGCATATAAGGGTAAGTTGAAAATGGTGGGGAACACGCTTATCAGCTATTATTCTTCTTTTGATGATACCATGATAAAAGGCAAATTAAAAAGTATTGGCGCAGCGCGTTATATATGGTACACATCGTACGACAGGAGGGAATTCAGCGGTTCGTTAAAATCAGGTGTGCAAAGGCAGATAATTAATGGAATTACTTATATACTTCAATAGTACACATCTGTAATTTTTATTGAATGTTTCAACTGCGTAATGTTTTACACGAATACGCTGTTATTTATAAATTCCACTAATAACATCGCCCCGGTTCCGGCCTGCCGGGAGCTATGACTAAATATTTTTAAAATTTTCCTGCGCATTTTAAATAATTAATTTTCATATCTTCCGCCCCTTGCCATTTTCAAACCCGGACTGAAGGCATAGAATTTTTTATAACCAAAACGTTTAACGCTTAGTCTTTTATAATTAACCAAAACTAATTTTTACCATACTATGGAAATTATTGTATTCAACTATAATGGCTCAAAAGTCAATTTGTATGAAGCAGCTATAATGATTACCTACGCATATATAACAGGTGACGCTACTGCCTGCGCCGGCACAATCCAGGAAGAAATGTTTGATGAAGAAAGGTTTAGAAAATGTGACCTGCCTTCCAAGATCCGGTTATTAAAGCAGATGGCAGAAGATCCAAAAAATACCGACAAGGGATTTGACGGTTTAAGAGAGAGCCTGGAGTGTTTTAAAGCCATCAGCAAATTGAAACACAAGTCATCAAAAGAAATCGTTCTGCTAAAACGGCTTGAAAAAACGCTGGCTGAAGTGTTTGAAATAGTAACGGAGCCCATGCTTAGCTTTAGCCGTAAGTCAGGTATAACAGAATTTCTGCCCCTTGCAGATGGCAAAACTTTAGGTTATTATCCGCTTAATTACTTCAATCCTGAAACACCGGGTCGGCCGGATGAATTTACCGCAAGCGGGTTGCTGCAACGTATAAGCCTCGATCATACAAACCATGAGCTTTTTTTTCTTCCGTCTCATTTCTTTGATGAGGAGTTTGCCGTAACTTATAAGGTCATAAACGACAATGCCAGTACATTACAACCCGGTGAAATTTACCTGCAGCATTGTTTTACACTGCCCAGCCTGCAAAACCTGAAGACAGCAGAATTTAAAAAGACAAGGGAACAGCTTTCGGTACCGGGCGCCGCGTACAGAAACGCACTGAATGAATGGATAACGCGCTGCTATACGGCAGGCAATACTACAGAACAGGCATTCTTTACAGAAAATGTATTACCCGCAGCGATAGCGTTTCAGCAGCAGCTTATACAAAATGAAACAATTGAATTCTGTAAGAAAGTCAATTTTACCTTCCCGCAATTTGAAATCTATGCAGGCGAAATACCGGTTGGGTTATTGTGGGCTTTTTATAAACATGCTGAAATAATTAATGACGAAACCTACGGCATACTGCAGGAAGTATTGCAGGATGATGCGTTTGCCGCACAGCGCTGGCCTGTAATGGTTTTAAAAAATAATGCTTATTTATCAACGCTTAGGCCACCAGCCCTGCCTGAGGTCACCGCTGAAACTTTAATTGCTAAAAAATCCATTTCTGTTGATTAAATCCATAATTATGTTATCACAACACACACGCTATTACAAAGTGAATTCTTTTGCTGCCGGCAACCTGGTGGAGCTGGCAGACTTTGCAGATTTTTGCAGCTTCACGGAACGCAACCAGTTGAAGGATGTATTTGTAAGCACAGCCGCAGAAAACAATGCATCGCTATTTGCCGTTCTGTATAACCAGGCGGTTATTTGTAAGTCCACCGAAGGTTTTGAAACGCTGGAAGATTATAAAGAAGCCTGTAAAAGAAATTTCGTCGCTGCAGAAGATTACTACGCTGCAAAGAAAACAGGCTGTACCAATTACACCGAATATAAAATGGTTAAAGAAGCCGGTATTTCAGACACTGCATTGTTTGAAAAAATAAAGCAGGCGGGTTATATAACCGGCTTTGCAAATTACCTTAAGCTGAAAGAAGATAATAAGCTGCCTGCTGAAATGCCTTGCCTGGCAAATGCGGCGGAACTATATAACTACGCCTCGGCACAAGGTTTTACTGTTTATGAGAATCTTGCTGAAGCGCTGCAAAAAGGCTTTACGGATGCCAACACTTTCCAGGCTGCTTTACAACGCGGTTACCCTGATGCCGCAGAATATTTTTTTGCTGCAGAACGCGGGATACAACATTACAATGACCTGTTATTTATAAGAGAACGTAACATTCGCGATAACCAGGACTTTTATAAATACCTGGAAATGGAATTTTTTGAGAATAAGGATTTGCGGTGCGATGAACGGGTATTACTTAAACTGCTGTCAAAGCTGGAACAAGGTAAAAAGATCTCATTCACCAAGCTGTATACGCTGTTCAAAAATATGTTGGATGAATACCGTTATGCAGACACCGGACAACTGCCGCCCTGGTTTTCAACTGCATTGGACACAGAAGAACAGGTGGCAACATTCCTGTCAAAAAGCACAGATGTAAAGAAATATGGCCTGTACGATAACGATGGAGAGTTCTTCGAGATCAATAATATGAAAGACCGGAAAGTAGTTATTGACGGAAGCAATGTGGCGCATAACAGCAGTGTTGCCGGTAACGGTAAACCAAAGGTTTCCAACATATTGCTGATGACTGATTTTTTAAGGTCAAAGGGATTTGAAGAGATTATTGTAATAAATGATGCGGCATTAAAGCACCGCCTTGCAGACGCTGATAAATTAGATGAACTGAAAGACAAAACAGTGTACATGGAGGCGCCGAAAGAAAATCCGGCAGACAGTTTTATTATCCAGTTTGTGAAGCAGCATCACTGCCTGCTGGTAAGTAATGATGCGTTCCGGGATTGGAAAATCCGTGATCCCTGGGTCGCAGATAACATAGATTTTTACCGCCTGGGTTTTTTAATAAACAATCAGGAGGTTTTACTGCCGGATTTAAAATAAACATGTAGCGATGCGGCGCAGCCATGGTGTGAAACAATGATAATCGAAGGTTCAGGTCTGATAATCGCATCTCATGGCCTGATAATCGGAGCTGAAGGTCTGATAATCGCATATGAAGGCCTGGTAATCGCATCTCATGGCCTGATAACCGGAGCTGAAGGTCTGGTAATCGCATCTCATGGCTTGATAATCGGAGCTGAAGGTCTGATAATCGCATCTGAAAGGTCTGATAATCGCATCTGAAGGTCTGATAATCGCATCTCATGGCTTGATAATCGGAGCTGGAGGTCTGATAATCGAAGCTCATGGCCTGATAATCGGAGCTGAAGGTCTGATAATCGCATCTGAAGGTCTGATAATCACATCTCATGGGTTGATAATCGGAGCTGGAGATTTAATAATCGAAGCCTGTTCAATAAACTCATTCCTCGCAACTAAAAATAATATTGCTTAATTTAAAAAAAACCATCATGAATTTAAAAGAAACCGCAAAAAACAACATGTACAAAGCCGTAGAAGACTTTTTTACAGAGAATGAAGCATCCTTTGCCGGTTATGGCCGGGCTAAAACCGAAATTGTAAAGTTTGCCGCAAACAACCAAACCCTTAATAATTACATTAACCATCAATCGGGCAGCAGTAAAGGCGTAACCGGCCAAAAAAGCGCCGGCTATGCAAATATGGTTAGCCTTACTGTTAAGGCCAGCCGTAAAGCATTGGTGTATGCGATTGATAACAGTGATAATACGCTGCAGCAATTGTTTGATGTGCAGGCGTATGATTTTAATCAGTCTACAGACACCAAAGCGCTTTCTATGGCAAAAAATATTTACGCCGGGTTAAAGCCGCTGGCAGGGCAACTGGATGATTACCGTATTCCGGCAGCCGATATTAAAGCTATCGGCGATGCCATAATTGCTTTTGAGGCGCTAAGCGGCACGCCGGAAACTGCACAGGCAGCTTCTGAAGCGGGCACACAAGGCATTAAAACCACCATGCCGCTGATCGATAAAAACCTCGCCATCCTTGATGACCTGATTGTTCATGGTATGGATGATGACCCCGACCTGGTAAATGCATATCGTAAAGTGCGCAAAATAAAAGTGGCTGGCACGCGCCATACCGGACTTATCGCCACTATAAACGATGCCGGAGGTAATGCCATTGAAGGTGCAACCGTGCATGTGCAGGAACTAAAAAAACAGGCTGTGAGCGATATTTCGGGTGTAGCAGATATAGAAAGCATGAAACCGGGCACATATCATATAATTTTCAGTGCCAATGGCTATGCCAGCCAAACCCAGATACTAAAAATTGAACAGGGTAAAACGCTTGATGAAGAAGTGGTGCTGGTGAGAGAAGCAAGTTGATGCCATTACCTAACTTAATTTCCTTAATGAGAGTGAGAAAAGAAAAGCGGCTGAAAGGCTTCTTTTTCTTTATGGGGGATTAATATTTTGATATGCTGTAATCACAAGTGTTCGAAACCTTTTTAAAAATCCCGAAGGACAATGTCGTTAAGTTTAGCTCTTAGCTCCAGGACAAAAACAGATAAGCTGAATTTCAGGAGATTTCTCTCCCGATGTATCGCATATGTGTCAGGTTAATATTGTTTTAATTGAGCTGAAATCCTTGCTGTGAATGAATTTCAGGGAATAAGCAAGGTTAAAATTATTCTTCCGGAAAATATCACCCCTGCCCGTCCGGTCAGGCGGGCTTTCAGGGTTTTGTGAGTTGCATACTTTATTACTGCTATAATCATTTCACCACTTCGTGGTTTAAAAGTCCGAAGGGCTGATATGGTTATAGATAGAAAATGCGCTATAAGCATAGCAATGTCCATAAGAAACAAATAACAGACAGAGCAACCTCTTAAAAAATTCCTCTATAAATTCCACCAGTAATTCAGTTTAACCACTAATGCTCTTGTTTTTACACTAAGCGGGCCGGGATAATAATTATCAGTGTAAACAATAAAGAAATCTGATGCAGGTTTAAACCGCCATTGAAAACGGGTGTTGATATTTACATTATGCTGCTGCTGGTTGTATTGAATGTATGCGGTAAAGAAAATGGTATTGGTGAATGTAATATCAATGCGGGGACCTACCAGCCAGAAATGCGTATTACCCCAGGGCTGCGGCAACATCAGGTCAGTATAAGTTGTGTTTAAGCTGATGTTTACATAAGGCTGAACTCTGTAGCCGGGATTAAACGCAGCAGTAAAAATATTTCCACCTGCATAATAGCTGCCGTATCGCATGGAACCTGTATAGGTGAACAGGTGCTGCGGCGCAGAAGTGTAATCAAACCCTGCGAGATTGTAACGATGAACGCTACCTGCCTCAAGCGAATCTTTGCCTGTATTGGTTGGATCAAAAGGTTTCAGCAAACGCACATAGTTATTTATACCCAAAACAGAGAATACCGATTTGCTTCGGAAAGTAATTACCCATCCAAATGAATTTTCATGATCTGTGTGATGGAATTTTGTATCGAAATAATAGTTCAACAATACCTGTGGCCCATGCGTTAAAATGCTGCCGCTTTTCGGGAAGAAATACCTTGTTATCTGCGGATCGATCTTTATAAAATCTGTACGTGGCACATAACCCACCTCGGCGGTATAATTTTTTCCTACGTAAGCATATTCGGCATTCACGAGCCATTTGCGGCTGCTATATTGAAAGTTCGCAGCCTGCGATATAGCACTTCCATTTTTGTCGGGCGTAAAAGATTTTAGTAATAAAGCTTTTCCTGTAAATACATTGTTGGCAGATGCAAGGTTGTATTCAAGGCCAATGTTCCTGTTATACTTCGAATAAGTAACCAGGGAACTATCTTTTTCAGGATCATAATTAATAGCGGTTTTGTCAACATAAATGAAACCGATATTTGAACGTTTAAAAACCTTTTGCTGCAACGATATCACGGCATAGTTCTGTGCAGGCAATCCCGCATCATTATCCTCAGCAGTTTCCATATCCATTACCCCGATACGTAAATTTTTTGTCAGTTTTCCGCTTAAGCGGGCACCGGCATTGATGGATGTGGTTAAGCCGATTCTTCTTGAAAAGAACGGGCGTATATCGGAATAACCAAAGTTGCCAAATAAGTCTCCGTTCTCTAAAAAGAACTGTCTTTTTTCCGGGAAAAATAATTCAAAGCGGCTGAGGTTGGTCACCTGCTGGTCTACTTCTACCTGCGAAAAATCGGGGTGGATGGTAAGGTCAAGATTCATAGCAGTAGAGAAACTTATTTTAGCATCAACACCAGCTCTGCCTTGTATACCTGAAGAAATATTTTTATCATAGTCTTTTGATGTACTCGCAAGCGCATAAGGAATGATGGAAATATTGCCTTTCGGCTCAGGCGGTGAAGCATCCCATAGTAATGTGCCTGTATAGGCAAGCGATGCTGTGGGAAATTGTCTTGGCACCGGCGCCCAGCTTGATTTTTCCGTGGTGATCAAATCATTGCGGCTATAATTAATACCCCAATGCAGCACATCTTTTTTATAGCGCAATGTTTTAAATGGAATAGCTGCTTCAAATATCCATTTATCATCATAGTTTTTAACTGCTGAAACCCATTTATTATCCCAGTTCAGGTCAACCGAGCCGCCGGCATACATGGTGCCATCCCATTGTGCACCTTCTGCATTAGCTCCGAATGAATAGCCTGTTGTCTGATCTTCAAAAGGGTCGATGAATACCAGGAAATTATCGTTCTTGCCAAAATTAAAATCACGTCTTAAGGACTCCACCATATTCTTGTCTTCACCATATTTATAACAAATGGCAACCAAATAAAAATTGCGGTCGTCATAGCTCACAAGTACATCGGTTTTTACCTGTGCCAGGCTTGTATCCATCGGCTGCACCATAAAGAAATTATTAGCTGTTTCTGCTTTTTGCCAGGCTTCATCATCCATACTGCCATCAATTACAATCGGTGAGGTAGTTTTATGAATATGTACTTCATAAGTGGCATTCTTTTTTTGTGTAAACGCGTTGGTGCTTACAATTGTAATGGCTAAAACAATCAGTATTTTTTTCATGGATGTAATGCAGCAGGAAAGATAATGGAATGTGCTATGGAATAACAATATAGTACTACCCAATTTTTTTGCCGGGAATAGAAAGAATCAGCGGCGCGGAAATTTCGGTGGCGGATTTTAGCTGCTGATAGTTCCATTCGGGACGATCGTTGGATAGTGAATGGTGACATGTTCCGAAACTTCGTTACATTTTCCGACACTTAAATCGCGCCTTCCGAAATTGGAAGAACTTGTTCAAAACAAATGCTGCCTTAAGGCTTTGCAGTTAAGTTAGGAGAGTCCACATCAGAAATATCATAACTGGTGGGTGTAAAAGAATCCAATAGTGTCTCGTAGTTATAAGTGGGATTAAGCAGCGATAATTCAATGGCGTCTGCTTTTCCATTGTAAAAAGCACCTACCCGGAGTAAATACTTAAAAACTCTGAAAAGTATCTGAACCAAGAATATCAAAATCACAACCGCGCCAATTTGTGAAGCCAGTTTTGAGTACGAATCGGGTTTTGCAGGGTCTATTGATTTTGTTGGATTTGAGGCAGACGAAGTTTGTGCATGTATCATGAGATAAAAACTGCAAACAATAACAAATACTGTTACTATAAAAACCAGCACTGAAAGGTTATTAAAAAGAACAGCCCTTAACCGGAGTTTTCCTATTAAGCCCTCAACCGTCTCGTTGGGTTCATATTCTTTATTATCAAAAATGTAATAGTTGATGGGTAAGAAAAGCAGTATGGCAACCACGAATGCGATTATGGATGACCAGCCAAAAAATGCCGGTTGAATATTAAAATAGTAGAGTGAAAAAGCTATAATCGCCAGCAGCAGAAAAAGGTAACTCCATCTTCTTAATCTCCGCACATCTTCCTGCCACGAGTTATCCTGCTGTTCACCATTGTCCTCTTGTTGATTATCATTTTTTTGTGGCTGATCAGCTTTGGTTTTTTTCATATGCAAATTTTTTTGAAGGTAGTTGTTCCAAATATACTTCATCTGAATTGATACCAGGCGTTGTGTTGGGGGTTTAGGTATATCTGGTCTTGTATGTGCACCTGACCTGATTACGGAGCATCGCGTTAAAGCATACCCGTTCAGGTTAGCTGCCAACTTTCGGGCTTATCCCAAACCCACATTACCTTATGTCAAGGTATTTATGTACCTGCAAGCTTAACTGCCATTTAGGATTCGCCTGTATGTAATTGATGATAGAAGGGGTAATGGTATTTACTTTGCTCCATTCCGGTTGCAGGTATAATTTACAGTTTGGCGAAACCTGTGCGGCATTTTCTTCTGCCCATTTAAAGTCTGATTTATTATACACTACCACCTTCAATTCATGGGCAGCTGCAAAAACCTCGGTCAAAGGCTTTTTGAATTTCTTTGGAGACAGGCAAATCCAATTCCAGGAGCCTGAAAGAGGAGAGGAGCCGGAAGTTTCAACATGTGTTCTGAAGCCCTCATTTTTTATCTTAAAGGTTAATGCATCAAGATTATGTATTAAAGGTTCGCCGCCGGTAACAACAATAATAGGTTTGTTATCATTATTGCCTGAAGCTGATAGCTGATGGCTGATAGCTGATGGCTGATAGCCTTTAGTTGATAGCTGCCGGCTGATCTCCAGTTTTGCTGTATCAATGATCTCTTCTATTGTTTTTTGAGGATGCGACGATGCGTCCCAGCTTTCTTTTACATCGCACCAGAAGCAGCCTACATCACAGCCACCCAGCCTTATGAAATACGCAGCTTTTCCCTGGTAAAAACCTTCACCCTGCAAGGTGTAAAAAGCTTCCATCACAGGCAGAGTAACCTGAACCAGGTCTTCATTTTCTTTTATATAACTATATGTAGCGGTTTCTCTGATCATTATTCACTAAAAAATGCTTTAGTTAAATTATTACGTTGCAGGTAGGCATTCATAGTATTCATGAGTAAAGCCGCAATGGTCATCAGTCCCACGCCTCCCGGAACAGGTGTTATCGCAGATGCTTTTGACGACACTTCGTTAAAAGATACATCACCCTTAATGCGAAAACCTTTTTTGGCAGATACGTCGTCCACTCTTGAAATACCTACATCTATTATAACCGCACCGGGTTTAACCATATCAGCAGAAACAAATCCCGGGCTGCCGAGTGCTGCTATTAAAATATCGCCCTGCAAACTTATTTCTTTTAAATTGGCTGTACGCGAATGGCAAACTGTTACAGTTGCATTACCATAAGGCTGGTTGCTGTTTAGCAGGATGCTTATTGGCCTGCCAACGATATTGCTTCGTCCTATAACTACCGCATGTTTTCCCTTTGCACTGATATTATAATGCTGCATTAATAATATAATGCCATAAGGAGTTGCAGGAATAAAACGCGGTTTACCTTGTGCCAGCTTGCCCATATTTACGGGATGAAAGCCATCTACATCTTTTTCTGCAGAAATGGTATCGATAACTTTCTGGTCGTCAATATGCTTAGGCAATGGAAGCTGCACCAGGATGCCGTCTACGTTCTCATCGTTATTCAATTCACAGATCTTTTGCAACAATTCTTCTTCGGGAATTGTATCGTCGTAACGTATAAGTGAAGATCGGAAACCAATATCGTTACAGCTTTTTATTTTGCTGGCCACGTAAGTTTCACTGGCTCCATTGTTACCGATTAGCACAGCCACAAGATGAGGTGCCCTGTAATTTTTAGCCAATAAAGCAGATACTTTTTCTTTTAAATTTAGCTTAATTTGTTCGGCGGCAGGCTTGCCCTCGAGTAATATCATCCTGCAAAAATATTCAATGCCGCCGATGTAATCAGGGCTTCTCTAAAACATTAAACTTATTTCATGATTTTTTTGCTAACAAATGATTGTTTTTTAATCATAAGTAATTAAGCAGCTTTTTTATTTAGGTTTTTGTCTAATGTCTTTAATCTGATTTTAACGAGGCTCTCGATTGTTGTTAACTTTTTAGAAATCCTTATTCTTACACACAAAATTTTAAAAAATGTCTAAAATGAGAAAACGAGTAGGCATTCTTGCTTTAGTGCTGTTTATGAGCATTGCGTCGTGGGCGCAAAACAAAATAAGCGGTACAATTAAGGACCAGAATGGTGATCCTGTACCGTTTGCAACAGTGAATGTGAAGGGTACCAAGACGTCTGTATCTGCAGATGCGGGTGCAAATTTCACGATTACGGCAAACGCCGGGGATGTTTTGGTAGTAAGTGCAGTGGGTGTAACCACTACTGAAGTTACGGTTGGTAGTGAAGCAATTGTGCCTGTTACAGTAACAAGAAGCTCAGCAAATATCGCTGATGTTGTGGTAACTACAGCATTGGGTGTTCAAAGGCAGGCTAAAGATTTGGGATATGCTACAACCACAATAAATAATAAAACCTTAACCCAGGCAAAATCTGTAAATATCCAGCAGGCGTTAAACGGAAAAATCTCCGGTGTTAATGTGTCAACAGTGAATAGCGGCGTTTTCGAAAACGCGAAAATCAACATCCGTGGAATTCGCTCACTAACCGGTAACAATCAACCTATGCTTGTTGTGGATGGTGCGCCAACACCTTTGGGATATCTTTCTTCCATACCACCGGATGATGTTCAAAGTTTGACCGTTTTGAAAAGTGCTGCTTCTGCGGCGGTTTACGGCCCCGATGCGGTGAACGGTGTTATTGTTATCACTACGAAAAAGGGAGGGCAGCAGCCAAGTATCACTTTAAGTTCAAGTCTCCAGGCTACAAATGTTTCATTTTTTCCAAAGTTTCAAAAAGAGTTTGGGCAGGGAGCAGGTGAAACCGTTGATGCTTATGGAAATTATTTATATGTTCCCTACGAAAATCAGCAATACGGGCCAAAGTTTGACGGATCACTCCAGCCTTTAGGTGTTCCGATAGAAGACGGTTCTATTCAAACAGTGCCTTATTCAAATGACCGCTTTGATGATAAAATAAAGTTCTGGAATACGGGGCTCACTTTGCAAAATGCGGTATCTGTGGCAGGTAAGGATTTTTATGTGAGCTTTGAGGATGCCAGGATTCAAGGCTTAGTGCCTGATGATGTAAACCATCGCACCAGTCTCCGTTTTAACGGAGGAAGAGAATTTGGTAAGCTTTCTGTGAATTACAGCCTTAATTATATTCTGAACAATTTCGACGTGGTAAATGAAGCAGGCTTTCAAAACTCTTTCCCGAGCGCTTACAATGGCGGCCTGTTCTTCCTTGTAATGCAAACTGCAAGTAATGTTCCTTTGTTGGATTATAAAGATTGGAAAAATGACAAGTTTGCACAATTTTCCAATTACTATAATGAGTATGCAGTTAATCCTTACTGGTTAATAGGCAATATCAGAACAAAAGGCAGAACAGATAACCTGATTGGTAATGTCCAGGCAGATTATAAATTTCTTCCCTGGCTAAAAGGTACTATTCGTTTAGCATCCAACCTGTCATTTGGGAGTGGTAAAAATACCAATGCTCCTGTAGTTGTTACGGATTGGGCTGCAGCAAACCGTAATGCAACCCAATATTCTAACAGGCCAGGTGCCGAAAGCGATTACCAGAACTCTGCTGCCACCATAAATTTTGATTACTTCCTAAGTGGAGATTATGATTTTTCAGATGATTTCTCCTTGAAATACATCGTTGGTGGAAGTCTTCGTGAAAGCAAATCCAAGGATCTGCTTGCAGGTGGCAACAACCTGTTGATCCCAAATTTTTACAATATCGGCGTACGTAGTGGCGATGCAGTTGTTGGAACCAATGGTATTTCAGAATACAGGCTGATAGGAGCTTATGCCGACTTTGGATTCAGCTATAAAGGATGGGCCAGCATTGAACTTACCGGCAGGAACGACTGGGATACCCGCTTATCCGAGTCAAACAGGTCTTTCTTTTATCCTACAGTTACCGCCGCCGTTGTTCTTTCTGATGCCATACCTGCTTTGAAAAACAGCGATAAGCTGTCTTATTTGAAGGTATTTGGTAATATTTCAAAATCGGGTAATGTAAACCTGGCTCCTTATTCTTTACAGGTTACCTACTCTCAGCCGGCAGGGTTCCCGTATGGAAATACCGGTGGATTTACTACAAATAATGTTTACCCAAATCCGGATTTAAAGCCCGAGTTTGTGAACGGAAGGGAATTTGGGGTAGAACTTGGATTCCTGAAGAACAGGATAAGCCTTAACGCAACCTATTTCTATCAAAAAAATACCAACCAGGTGTTGCAGATTTCTCAATCCTGGACTACTGGTTTTCCGGTTGGCCTGGCCAATGCAGCTGATTTTAAAAACTATGGCGTAGAGGGAGATTTGTCTTTATCTCCACTGGTAAATGTAGGAAAGGGACGTATTGATTTTAAAATGAATGCGACTTATAACGATAATAAAGTGCTCTCGACATTAAATAATTCTCCTGTAATTATCGGCGGAAGTAATGGGTTTATCCAAAATTCGGTGGGTTCGCCAACCATTAATAATATAGCTGTTGTTGGCATGCCTGCTTTTTCTTTCCAGATGACCGATTATCAGAGAGACCCCTCAGGCCGTGTAATAGTAGACGGTGTTACCGGTATGCCGAATATATCATCTGCATTAATCGTTAAAGGAAGAACATTGCCTTTATGGGTATTGGGATTTACACCTTCTTATAGTATTGATAATTTTTCTGTAAGCATGACATGGGAATTTAAAGGAGGGAATCAGTTTTATTCAGGGCTGGGTTCAGATGAAGATTTTGCCGGCATTTCTGCCCGCAGTGCAGAATATGGCCGCCAAAGATTTGTTTTCCCTAATTCTTCTATATATACAGGCCCTGTTAATGCAGCCGGTTTGCCTACTGACGAGGGCTTGGCAGATATAAAAAATTATGCAGCTAATACAACCGTACAGGTTCAGGATGGAAACTATGGTTTTTGGACGGGCGGATCTTCTAATACTGAAATTGCTACCAATTATTTTGGAAGTGCGGCAGCCTGGAGATTAAGGGAAGTAAATATTTCCTATAGCCTTCCTACAAGATGGATAGGCGGAGGAAAAGTAATTAAGAGGATAACGCTCAGTGCTATTGGCAAGAACTTATTGTTGTTAGTTCCCAAATCCAATCAATGGGGCGATCCTGAATTCAATTATAGCACGACAGGTAACACATTTGGTTTGGCCAGTTCATTCCAGTCACCAGCCTCAAGATTATATGGCGGCGCTATAACAGTTCAATTTTAATTAATAATTCAAAATTTTAATAATGAAGTACTTGTTTTTTAATAAAAAATTTCTGTTCGTTATTGGATTGGGATTAATACTGGCAAGCTGTACTAAAAGTTACCTTGATATCAATTCAAATCCCAACCAGCCAACAGATGAAAATATTTTACCTGAGTTGATATTTCCTCAGGCTGCTGAAGCCGCAGGGGCGATACAGGGAGTAGGTCCCTGGGGCTTTCTTGATGGCTGGATAGGATATTTCGCTTCGAATGGCGATTTTGCACGGGATCAGCAAACAACCAGTTACAATATAGACTTTAGCTTTAGCAATGGGGTATGGTCAACTTACTATAATCCTCTTTTTGATCTGTACCAGACAAAAACCAAAGCAATTGCAAAAGGAGATACGGTGCTCGCAGGTGCAGCTATGATTTTATCAGTAAAGTTGTGGCAGGAACTTGTGGATGCTTTTGGAAATATTCCGTATAGCCAGGCTTTCCAGGTACAGGGTAACCCGCGTCCTGCATATGATGATGCCCAGGCAATCTATAACGATCTTCAATTAGTGCTTGATACGGCAATCGACTACATGAGATTAACGCCTGCACCCAGTTTCAATTTTCCAACAGCAGATATTGTAAATCATGGCGACCAGGCAAAATGGATGAAATTTGCGAATATTCTTAAATTGAGGTTGTTGTTACGGCAGTCAGAAATTTCCGGCTTTAATCCTTCCGCTGAATTATCAAAAATTAAGGATCCAAACAATGGTGGTTTACCGGGAGTTGGTGAAAGTTTCAGTGAGAATCCGGGGTATCTTAATGATGTTAATAAACAAAATCCAACATTTGCAACCATCGGTTATACAAGTGCTTCCAGCCCTGCAAAACAAAACACTTCTACAGGAGCAAATAATTATGTTCTCTCTGTTTTATTTAGCGGTGGTAGTGCGGTATCATCTCCTGATTTTATTGATCCGCGTACCTATCGCTTCTGGCAAGTTGTAAGCGGATTTTTTTATGGCAATTATTATGGGGATGACGCCGGAAACAGCTATTCCGGCGGGTCAACTTCCTATTTTGGACCAGGGCTGATAGGCGATCCTTCAAGCGGAATATATACTGCAGGAGCTAAACAGGATCAATGGATTCTGCCTGATTATGAAAGCTTATTCATGGAAGCAGAGGCAGCCGAACGCGGTTGGATAGATGGAGATGCCAAATCTTTATTTGAATCTGCGATAACACAATCTTTCGTTTTTCTGAAAGTGGAGGATGCTTCGAATGCGGCTTTAAGTTATATGGAGAATACTCCTTTCGCGAATTGGGATCAATGGCAGGCAGATTATGGTACTTCAGTTGATGACATGGTTCAGTTAATTGCTATACAGAAATATATTGCAAACTGTGGTATAGATCCTTTTGAGTCATGGTGCGATGAAAGAAGATTGCACATGCTGGAGACAATGGCTGAAACAAATCCAACCTTAGGTTTTCCAATTGACCAGGGAACACCTTATATTTCATTAAATCCAAGCAAAATATCCAATACAATACCAATAAGATTACTTTATCCTCAAACGGAATACACTACTAATAATGAGAATGTTTCCGCACAGGGAAATATAGACCAGTTTAGTTCAAAAATCTTTTGGATGCCTTAATAAATTATAACTCACATAAACCGAAAAGTTATGAATATAAATAAATTGTTTAATAGGTTTTATCTGGGAGCCGGATTGATCCTCTGCTTGACAGGGTGTTTGAAAGACGACGATTTTGATAACGGGGTTATACAATCTGTTCGAACAACAGGCGACCTGACGAAGCCGATAGAATTAAAAATATCAGCAACGGACAATACGAATTTTGCAACTGTTTCCGTAAACAGCACACCAAATGATACCACAAGTGATTTCGTGCCGGTTGTATTAGCCACCCGGGATCCGGCTCCTGAGGATATACATATTACACTTGAGATAGTGGATAGCCTGGTTGACAATTATAATAACGCTAACGGAACATTTTATTCAATCCCTGATCCGTCAATGTATCAAATTCCATCCATGGAGGTTGTAATACCAAAAGGTTCCAATACCGGGTATCTGCAAATCACATATCATATTCCTGATTTTGTTGGTGCCGACTGGGCCTTTGGTTTTAAAATAGCTTCAGTAAAAGAATCCGGGTATACTGTAAGCGGTAATTTTTCCCAGGGCGTTGTTTCTCTTGCCGTAAAGAATCAGTATGATGGCATTTATAAAGGAAGCGGTACTATGGTGCATCCCTCCTATCCGGGTACATTTCAAAATAAAGACCAGGTGATGACAACGTCAGGAGCTAACTCTGTTGATTTATATCCTTTAAATACAACTGTATTGTTTGGTGTAGATGTTAATATTACAGTGGACCCTTCTACGAATTTATGTTCTTTATCAAGTTCAACTGTGGTTTTAGATCCATATGATCCCAGTAAGAATTACTATGATCCGGCTTCCATGACGTTTTATCTGGATTTTACATATAGTGGAGGGAGCCGTCATGTTATTATGGTTGCTGTGTATGACAGGCCCAGGTGACTGGAATATTCATTTGTTTTGATTAAGTTAGCACAAACCAAAAATATTATTGATTTGTTGCAATTAATTTAAGAACTAATGTTTTATAGGCTGAAAAATAAATTTTTTTTAAAAATTGCTAATCAGCGATCAAAAACTTTTCTTTAGATTCGCGCCGCCTGTTAAAGGGGAGGTTTTTTTAACGATAAAATCCAAATAAGAAATATCCAATGCAGCCATAAATAAAAATTGCCTGTCTTCACTAATTAACATAGTGTTTAAGATTTATTAACTGCTTTTTAATATCCGTATATATTTGTACTAACTTTTAAATTAAAATGTCTAAAATGAGAAAAATTGTAGGTCTAGCTAGTATGCTATTGCTTACTGCAGTTGTGTCCTGGGCACAAACTAAGATAAGCGGTACAGTAAGGGATCAAAATGGTGATCCGGTTCCTTTTGCTACAGTTAATGTGAAAGGATCGAAAGTTTCGGTTGCAGCAGATGTAAATGCAAATTTTACAATTTCTGCAAAATCCGGAGATGTATTGATAGTAAGTGCAGTAGGCACTGAAAAAAAAGAAATTACAATAGGTAATGAACCTGTTGTAAGTGTGGTTCTAAACAGAACTTCCGGAACAATTACGGATGTGGTGGTGACAACAGCCTTAGGTATCAAGAGAAGTAAAAATGAATTACCTTATGCTGCACAACAGGTTGTTGGTGATGAAGTTAGCAAACAACGCTCCGGTAATTTTATCACGAATTTAAATGGTAAAGTTGCAGGTTTACAGATCAATCAGTCCAACAGCTTAGGAGGCTCTACCAATGTTGTATTACGCGGTAATAAATCTCTTACCGGTAGCAACCAGGCCCTGTTTGTGGTTGATGGTGTGCCGATCAGTAACAATAACACTAATGCCCTCACTAACAACGCAGATCAAACTACCGGTCGTGGCGGTTATGACTATGGTAATGCTGCATCAGATATCAATCCTGATGATATTGCATCCATAACTGTTTTGAAAGGCGCTGCTGCAAGTGCCTTATATGGTAACAGGGGTATTAACGGTGTAATCTTAATTACAACTAAAAAGGGCAGGAAAGGATTAGGCGTTACTCTTAATGCAGGTGTTACAACTGGTGGCATATTGAAATCAACCTTTATTGAGTACCAGAAATCATACGGTGGTGGCTATGGTCATTATTACGAAGGACCTGATAGCGGCCCTAACGCGTACAACTTCCTTTATCGCGATATTGATGGGGATGGTGAGCTTGACCCGGTAATGACAACCAGTGAAGATGCTTCCTATGGTGCTGCTTTCGATCCGAATTTGATGGTTTACCAATGGGATGCCTTTGATCCTAGTTCACCTTATTATGGAAAAGCTAAACCGTGGGTAGCAGCTAAAAATGATCCTTCAAGCATGTTTCAAACACCTTTCTCTTTCAATACCAGCGTGTTTGTCGATGGTGGCAGCGATAAAGCTACATTTAAGTTAGGCTATACCAAGAATGATGATAAAGGAATCATGCCTAACAGTAACATAACAAAGGACATTTTCAATTTTGGCGGCGAGCTGAAGCTTACTGATAAACTAACAGCTTCTGCAAATCTTGATTATAGCAGGGTTAAAGGTTTGGGCAGGTACGGAACCGGTTATGATTCAAAAAACCTGATGGGCACATTCAGACAATGGTTCCAGGTTAACGTAGATATGAAAGAACAAAAAGAAGCTTATTTCCGCAACCGCCAGAATATTACCTGGAACTGGGCTGATCCAACTGATCTTACGCCTATTTATTGGGATAATCCTTACTGGACAAGGTATGAAAACTATGAAAACGATTCACGTTACCGTTATTTTGGGTATGCTACTTTAAATTATAAGATAACTGATTGGGTAAATATACTTGGCCGCATATCGCTTGATCATTTCAATCAACAGCAGGAAGAACGCATAGCTTTAGGTAGTGTGGATGTATCTAAATACAGCAGGTACCTCCAGAACTATAGCGAATATAACTACGACCTTCTTGCAACTTTCAATAAAGAGATTACTACAGACCTCAAGTTCAATGGCTTGTTAGGTATGAACATAAGAAGAAATTACATCAATTCTATTTTCTCTGCTACCAACGGCGGATTGATCGTACCAAGAGTATATTCTTTAAATAACTCGGTAAGCCCTCCTTTGGCTCCTACAGAAACTGATGTACAGTATGGTATTGATGGTTTCTTTGGAGGTGCAACTTTTACCTGGAAAGAGTTGCTTACTTTAGACGGAACGATCAGAAGAGACCAGTATTCTACTTTGCCTAAGGATGACAATATATTCTATTATCCTTCTGTGTCAGCAGGCTTTATATTCTCTAACCTGTTGCCGGATGCAAAATCATGGTTGAACTATGGTAAACTAAGAGGCAACTATGCAGTTGTTGGTGCTGAAGCTGCTCCTTATAGTGTGTATGATTCTTATATCTTGGGTTCACCTTTCAATGGGCAGCCTTTGGCATCAGTTCCTTCAACAAAGAATAATGATGCCCTTGTACCTGCAAAGGTTGAAAGCAAGGAAATTGGTGTTGAGTTGGGCTTCTTAAATAACCGCATCACTACTGATTTCACTTATTACTATGCGAAATCAATTGACCAGATCGTTCCGGTAGCAGTGTCAAATGCCACTGGTTATTCTTTCAAATATTATAACTCAGGTACTGTTCGTAACAAAGGTCTTGAGGCTACCCTGACGGTTACTCCGGTTAAAACGAAAGATCTTACCTGGGATGTTACTTTCAACTTTACGCAGAACCGTAATAAAGTGCTTGTATTACATGATTCAGCAGACAACCTGCAGTTAGCTTCTTTCCAGGGTGGTGTATCAATCAATGCAACAGTTGGACAACCTTATGGTACAATTCGTGGCTCTGATTATGTTTATACTGATGGACAGAAAACTGTTGGTACAAACGGTTATTATTCTATTACTTCTGCATCAAATAACATAATCGGCGATCCTAACCCGAATTGGATGGGTTCTGTTGCTAGCTCATTGAAGTATAAGAATGTAACTTTCAGCTTTCTTATCGATACCAAACAAGGCGGTGATATCTTCTCATTAGACCTTTATTATGGTTTAGCTACAGGTTTATATAAGGAAACTGTATTTACCAATGATCTTGGTAACCCCGTTAGAAATCTTTTAAGCGATGGTGGTGGTTTGATTTTACCAGGTGTTACTGCGGATGGAAAAGAAAATACAACAAGAGTTTCCGCAGCTAACTATGGTACTTTCGGTTATGCAAGGAATCCCGCAAAAGCTTTTGTTTACGATGCAAGTTTTGTTAAGCTTAGAGAAGCAGCTATTGCTTATTCACTACCAAGCTCATGGTTAGGTGATAAGCAGTTTGTAAAAGGAATTGACCTTTCAGTTGTAGGCAGGAATCTTTGGATCATTCATAAGAATTTACCTCATGCAGATCCTGAAGAAATCATCAGCGCCGGTAACTATCTTGGCTACCAGGGTGGTGCATATCCTACAGTGCGCACTTTTACATTTAACATAAAAGCACGCTTCTAACTAAATAACAATTTTAAAAAGACAGAAATGAAAAAAATCATTATAGCAGCTTTTGGATTGGTGCTTCTTGGTTCTTGTGCAAAAGATTTTTCAAACAAGGATCCGAAGGCCCCATCTATAGTACCTTCTTATACACTTTTCTCCAACGCTTCAAAGGAGTTGGTAGACCAGTTGGCATCCGCAAATGTAAACTCGGGGATTTTCCGGTTAATCGTTCAGCATTGGCAAGAGACAACCTATACCGATGAGAGTAACTATGATTTGGGAACAAGGAATATTCCCCAAAACTGGTGGTTAACTTATTACCGCGATGTTCTTGAGGATTTACAGGAAGCTAAAAAATTAATCCCGACTGATGTGCTTGATGCAGCCGTTCAGACAAATCAATTGGCTACTGCTGATATATTACAGGTATATGCATATTATATCCTGGTTGCTACTTTTGGTAATGTTCCTTACAGCCAGGCATTAGATATTAATAATCCCTTCCCGGCTTATGACGATGCGGCAACTATATATTCAGATTTGCTTTCGAGGTTAAATGCTGATATCTCAGCTTTGGATCCCGGAGTTGAAGCATTTGGT
>JADMIO013008389.1_pt1 | contig 50264 bp, 11 predicted proteins | sample 8958161 | NCBI WGS metagenome assembly JADMIO01 (sample SAMN16585339, study PRJNA669376) | soil metagenome | isolation source: Crop rotation soil | place: USA: Cullars Rotation, Alabama | collected 2011 | reverse complement strand
GCCTGCTCTGCCTCCCATCCTTCCCCTATCACCACATACCCCTTCAACTCCACTCCTACTCCTGCTCCTGCCTCAGCCCTCGCCACCACCACTGCTTCTGCCACCCACTCTATCCTCTTCATCTCCTCTTCTATCTCCGCCACCTCTATCCTGTGCCCTCGCACCTTCACCTGCTCATCCGCCCTCCCCTCATACTCTATCTCCCCTCCTACCCATCTGCCTCTGTCTCCGCTCCGGTACATCCTCTCTCCTCCCGCCTCGCTCGTCGGGTCGGGCACGAACTTATCAGCCGTCAACTCCGCTTGATTCCTGTAACCCCTCGCAACCCCTTCTCCTCCTATCCATATCTCCCCTTCCACTCCCTCCCCGCACATCCTCATCCTCTCATCCATTATCGCCACTCTCACGTTCCTTATCTCTGCTCCTATGCTCCTCACTCTCCCTGTCGCTCCTTCATTCCCCCTCGTCATCGTCGCGCACACCGTTGTCTCAGTCGGCCCGTAGGCGTTCACCAGCCTCCTTCCTCCCTTGCTCCACTTGCTCATTATCTGCCTGTCCCACGCCTCTCCCGCGCTTATCACCTTCTTCAACCCCTCCAACTCTTCCTCTCTCATCGCCCTCAGCACGCTCGGAGGCAAGGTCGCCGCCGTCACACCTCGCCTCATCATCTCCCGCCTCAACTCCTCCACATCCATCATCCCTTCCTTCTCTCTTATCACCAGCCTTCCGCCGCTTCCCAGCCCCATCATCATCTCCCACACCGACGCATCGAAACTCCACGACGAAAACTGCATCACCGCCTCCCGCTCTCCAACCTCCAGCCACTCTCGCTGCGCTCTCAACAGATTGCTCATCGCTCGCCGCTCTATCATCACTCCCTTTGGCCGCCCCGTAGTCCCGCTCGTGTAGATCACATACGCCACGTTGCTGCCACTGGCCCTGACGGGTATAGGATCTGCGCTGTATGAAGCTATCTCTGCTTCAGCCTCATCCATCCATATCGCCTCCCCGCCGCAGCCTTCCACCTTCTGCTGCTGCTCTCGCTCGCTTATCACCACCTGCGCCCCTGAGTCTTCGAGCATGTATTCTATGCGAGACTTCGGGTAGCTGCTGTCTACCGGCACATAGCCCGCTCCTGCCTTCAGAACTCCCAGTATCGCCTCGACCATATGCTCGCCCTTCGACAGGCAGACTGCGACCAGAGTCTCAGGCCCTGCCCCTCTTGCTGTGAGCAGGCGGGCGAGCCGGTTCGTCCGCTCTTCGAGTTGGAGGTAGGTGATCTCGCCTCTGGCGCACTCTATCGCCACTCGATGAGGGCTTCTCGACGCCTGCTTGCTGACGGCCTCTTCAAAATACTCATCTCTAACATGCTCATCTCTCTGCGACTCGCTTCCTGTATCGCTGTATCTGCCTCGCTTCGCCTGAGCCCATCGGCTTTCTATCCTTCGCTTCTCCTCTTCGCTCATCAACTCTTCCTGCTCGTATCGGCTATCGGCTCTCTCCGCTATCGCCTCTATCGCCCTGCGGTACTTTCCGGCTATCCTCTCTCCCTGCTCCCTGCCAACCTCGCTCTCGTTTATGAACAAACTCATCCTCACTCCCCCGTCCCCCACGCTCTGATCGAAACTCGCCATCATCAAAAAATTAGTCTCGCTCACCCCTCTCGCCTCTATCGTCTCCAACTCCTGGCGCCCTCTCACCTGATCGTAGACGTGAAAATGCGTGTAGTTGAACCCTGTCTCGAACAACTCCTCTCCCCCCGCCTCTCGCTGTATCTGCGCCAGCGGATACCGCCGGTGTTTCATCATCGCCTTCTCTGCCTCGAAGACCTCTCTGATCAACTCTTCCCAGCTTCCCGCTTCAAGCCTCATCCTCAATGGCAGGGTGTTCAGAAACAGCCCGATGACCTTCTCGCCGTCTCGCCGCTCAAGCCTGCCGTTTGAGACCACTCCCGTAGTCACCTCCGCCTGCCCGCTCACCTCCTGCATAACTCTGAGGTGCGCCGCAAGCAACACGCTCTTGAGCGGAACGCCCAATCGCCTGGCCAAATCCCCCAGCTTCCGGCTGCGCAACTGGTCGAACTCCACCTGAAGGTTTGTGAACTTCGCTTCCGCCTGCGAGCTGTCGCTGGCTTCATCTCGCAGCGCGCGGCCCGCTCGCCACACCCTCGTCGGGCGCATCCCCTCGACCACCCCTGCCCAGTAGCTGCGGCTGTCTCCTCGCTTTATTTCCTCTCGCTCCTTGAAGACATAATCGCGGTAACTGCTGGCAAGCTCCTGCTGCTCGATACGCTCTCCGCTGATGCTCGCCGCGTAGAGTTGGAACATCTCCGTCAGCAGCAGCCCGTCGCTCCATCCGTCGAATATGGCGTGCGGCGCGGTCAGCGTGAACTGAAAGCTCCTGTCGCTTCGTTTGTGGATATGAACACGGACAAGGGGAGGCTGCTTCCACTGGAAGTGGCGATGTCGCTCGGCCTCAATCCATCGCTCGACCAGTTCGGCCTGCTGAGGCTCGTCGAGGTGAGAGATGTCATCTACCTGAAGCGGAATCTGAGCCTGCCGGTGAACCAGTTGCAGAGGCTCGGAGTAGGAGCTGAGGTCGAAGCTGGCGCGAAGCATCTGGTGGCGGGCCGTCATGAGGTCTAGGGCCGACCGCAACGCAGCCAGATCGAGCAGGCCGCCGAGGTGATAGCTGATGATCGAATGATAGATGGCCGTCTCAGGGTTAAGCTCAGAGTGATAGACCATGCCAGCCTGCAACTGCGACAGCGGGTAGGCGTCTTCGACTTCCTCGCCAAGCCGCTCGATCTTCGCTCTGTCTTGCTCGCTCAACATCTCGAACGCTTCAACTCTCCTGCTGTCTGCTGTGTCGCTTCTTTCCGCCTTGCCGTCCGCCGTTGCATCAGCGCTGTTGATGCGTGCCTGCCTGCTGATGACTGCCTGAGCAAGCTCTCTGACGCTCTGATGCTCGAAGACTTCCTGCACGCTCACCTCTATGCCCTGCTCGGCTAGCAGAGCCACCACTCGGATGCTGCGGATCGAATCTCCTCCAAGTCTGAAGAAGCTCTCATTTGCCCCAACTCTCTCTCTCCCCAGCGCCTCCTCGTACACCCTCGCTATCTGCCGCTCCAATTCTCCCTCAGGCTCCTGCCACTCTGCCGACCCTGCCTGCGCTCCAAAGGCCGCCGTCCTTGCCGCCGCAGTCATAGCCTTCAACGCCTTCCTGTCCACCTTGCCGTTAGCAGTCACAGGCATCCGCTCTATCTTCACGACCTCGCTCGGTCTCATGTACTCTGGCAGCCTCTCTGAGAGCTTCCTGCTCAGCTCTGCCTCTTCCACTTCTTGCTCGCACACTATCCAACCTACTAACCTCTTGCCTCCTGCTGCATCCTCCACCGCAACGACTGCCGCCTGCTTGACTCCCTCTACGCTCATCAACCCCGCTTCCACTTCCGCTGGCTCTACACGGTAACCTCGAACCTTCACCTGCTCGTCCACTCTCCCAAGATACTCTAGCTGCCCGTCTCTGAGCCTCCTGCCCAAATCTCCCGTCCGGTACATCCTCGCTCCCGCTCGCTGGCTGAACGGGTCGGGCAAGAATCGCTCCGCCGTCTGATCCGCTCTCCCCTCGTAGCCTCTCGCTATCCCCGCTCCTGCGATATACACTTCGCCGACAACCCCAACCGGAGAAGGCTCATAACTGCGGTCGAGCGTGTATATCCGAGCGTTGGCAATGGGCTTCCCGATTGGAAGCTTGCCATAACAATCTATTGCATCGCTCGCATCAGTCGTTGCGAATATTGTCGCTGTTATCGTGGCTTCAGTCGGGCCATAGGCGTTCAACAGTAAAACCTTTCCGCGCGAAATCGCAGACCACTGATTTGCTGTCTCAACAGACGCGCTGTCTCCGCCTATCAACACGACTCTGAGGCATTCGGGCAGCGTTTGTCCTCTCGACGAAATGTCTTCAACCATCTGCTGCCACATCGCGGCGGGCATGTGGAGAATGCTTATCTGCCGCTCCTCGCATAATCTCATCAATTGCGCAGGCGTCAGTTGTCTCACTCCCTGCCGCAACACAAGCTCGGCTCCGCTTAGCAAACAAGGCATGATCTCTTCGATGGAAGCGTCAAAACTGAGCGATAGATATTGAAGCGCATGATCGGACGAGCCGAGTTGCTGCGCGCCGATGAGGGCGCGGGCATGATTGAGCAAACCGCCGCGCGTCGCCATGACGGCTTTCGGCGTTCCGGTTGAGCCGCTCGTGTAAATCAAATAGGCGAGGTTGTCAGCAATAGCATTGCAAATCGGATTCACATCGCTTTGCGAAGCGATCAACGATTCGTCCGCATCAAGGCAAATAGTCTGAGCCCATAAGGCTGGCATCTGATCGAGCAATCGCTCGCAAGTGATTACAATCGAAGACTGAGAGTCTTCAAGCATGAAGGCTGCTCGTTCAGCCGGGTACGTTGAATCAATCGGCACATAAGCGGCGCCCGCTTTGAGCGCGGCTATCATGCACAACACCACATCCAAACCGTTATCAAGATAGAGCGCAACGCGCACTTCCGGCCCAACGCCAACCGATTGCAGGTAATTTGCGATTTTGTTCGCGCGCCGGTTCAGCTCCGCATAAGTCAATTGTTCCTGCTCGCCTGACAGAGCTGTGGCTTCAGGCGTTCGCTCGACTTGAATCTCGAAACGGCGACTGATGCTTTGTTCCTGCGGCTCTGCCTCTTCAGTATGATTCCACTTATGCACCAACAAATCGCGCTCTTCATCCGACAACAAATTGACGCTGTCATAGCGCGCATACGGGTCTGCCGCCATCGAAGCGAGCGCCCTTGCGTAATACTCTCCGACGGCCTTCATCTGCTCAGGGTTCAACTCTTCGTCGTCGTAATCGAGTCGCAGCCTGACCACTCCCGTTGTCAACTCCTGACTGAATTGAGCGGTGAAAATAAAATTGGTGTCTTCGATTACACGGGCTGAAAGCGGCTCGATCTCGTCAAATCCGATCAGGCTTTCATAAATATGAAAATGGAGAAAGTTGAAGCCCGTCTCGAACAGCGACCCTTTGCCGCTGATCTTCTGCAACTGCGCAAGCGGGTACCTGCGATGTTCGAGCAATTCGCGCTCTCGATTGAAAGTTTCCTGCGCAAGCTCCATCCACGTTCCGCCATTCAGTTGAGCCCGCAGCGGTATCGAGTTCAGGAAAAGCCCAAGTATGCGGTCGCCGTCTTCGTCTTCAGGTCTGCCGTGAGAGCCGATGCCTGTCACCATATCCGTCTGGCCCGTCACAAGGCTCAACACTCTGAGGTGAGCCGCGAGCAACACGCTCTTGAGCGGAACGCCCGCCATTTGCGATAACTGTCTCAGCCCTTCTGAAATCTCCGCTGGCAACTGAACGGGCTCCATCCTGTACTGCCGAGGTTGCTTCTCGCTTGCGGGCACAGGCAGTCGCGGCAGCTTCGTAAATGGGCTGTCATCCAACTGCTCTGTCCAGTAACGGCGGCTCTCTTCCGAGTTCAACGCCATTCTTTCCAAAGCGACGAAATGCCTGTAAGAGAGAGCGGGCGGCGCGCTGACTTCGTGGCCTTCTCGGCCAAGCGCGCTCAGGTAGAGCCGGAACAACTCTGTCAACAAACTCGCCACGCTCCATCCATCCATCAGGACGTGATGGAAGCTCAACGTCAGTTGATAACTCTCTTCATCGCGCCGGTGCGCGTTGAACGAAAGAAGCGGCGCGCGGGTCAAATCAAACTGGCGATTCTTCTCAACGTTAATCCATGCGTCAATGATGCGGTCTTGCTCTTCGGTTTCGATGTGACGGATGTCTTCGATATAAAGCGGAGTTTCGATCTCGCGATGCACGAGTTGCAGCGGTTCGCTGAAGCTGCTCAAATCGAACGAAGTGCGCAAAACGGGATGGCGGCTGATTAGCTGGTTGATCGCCCGTCGCATGGCAGACTCATCAAACGGCGCTCGCAAGTGATAGGTGAAGATGTCGTGATACATCGCCGACTCTCGATTGAACTGGCTGTGAAAGAGCATGCCCGCTTGCAGCATCGCCAGCGGGTAAGCGTCTTCCAAATCGTCCGAGAGCTTCAGCCTGTCTTCTTCCGCAATCAATCCGAACGGGCCGACGCTGGCCGCCCCTTGCTGCTCGCCCTGATCTGTCGCCAGTTCCGCCGCCAGATCATGAATCGTCTGCCGGTGGAAAAGCTGTTGCAGCGAAAAACGCAGCCCTCTTTTTTCGGCCAGCGCCCGCGTCTGTATGCTTCGTATTGAATCGCCGCCCAGCGCAAAGAAATTATCGTGTATGCCCACGCGCTCAAGGCCGAGCGTCTGCGCCCATACTTCGGCGAGTATCTTTTCCTGCTCGGTAACGGGCGCCACATAACTTTGCTCAAGTTCCGGCCTCGCGGTTTCAGGAGCGGGCAGCGCGCGACGATTCACCTTGCCATTGCCTGTCAGCGGCAACGCTTCAAGCTGAACGAAAGCCGCAGGAACCATATGCTCCGGCAATCGCTCTCTCAAAAACTCTCGCAGCTCGTTCACCGTCAAAACGGATTGCTCTCGACCTACGATATAGGCCGCAAGCCTGTGGTCGCCCGGCTGGTCTTCGCGCATTGTCACCACCGCTTCTGCGATTCGAGGATGCGCGCTCAAAGCGGCTTCGATCTCTCCCAACTCGATGCGGAATCCGCGAATCTTCACCTGATGATCTATGCGACCGATATATTCCATGTCGCCATCGGGCATGTATCGGGCAAGGTCGCCCGATTTATAAAGCCTCTGCCCCGGAACGCCGCCGAACGGATCGGGAACGAATCTTTCCGCTGTGAGATCAGGGCGATTATGATAGCCGAGCGTCACGCCCGGCCCCGCAACATAGATTTCGCCCGCAACGCCCACCGGCGCGATGTTCATTCGCGAGTCGAGCGCATAAACCCTCAGATCGGGAATCGGCCCGCCAATCATGCTGGCGATTTCGCCTTCGGCGTCTGCGCGCGTAACCGGACGATAGGTTGAATGGACTGATGTTTCCGTTATCCCATACATATTGATAAGCTGAGGCGCTTTATCGTCGTGTCGTTCAAACCACGGCTTGAGGCTCGCAATCTCCAACGCCTCGCCGCCGAATACCGCAACTCGCAGTCGCAACTGCGCAGCCTCGTCTTTGCGCTCCTCGTCAGCCTTAATCAACTGGCGAAACGCCGACGGAGTCTGGTTCAACACCGTCGCGCCTTCTTTGACGAGCAGATCATAAAACGCTTCCGGCGTCCGGCTGACCCAGTAAGAAGCGACGACGAGCCGTCCTCCATAAGCGAGCGCGCCCCATATCTCCCAAACGGAAAAATCGAAAGCGTAGGAATGAAACAAAGCCCACACATCTTTTTCATCGAAGCGGAACCAGTGATGCGTCGCCGTTAGCAGCCGCGATACATTCAGGTGAGTCGCAAGCACGCCCTTCGGCCTCCCTGTAGAACCTGAGGTGTAGATTACATAAGCTACATGCGCAGGGTCGCTGATGACATCGGGGTTATGATCGGGCTGCTGGCTGATTATTTCGCGGTCGGCGTCGAAACACACGATGCGCGCAGGGCATTCGGGCATTTGATCCGCCAGCCGTTGTTGAACCAACAACACAGGAATGCGCGAATCTTCAACGATGAATGAAATGCGCTCTTTCGGATTTGTCGCGTCAATCGGCACATAAGCGGCGCCCGTTTTTAAGACTGCGAGCAGGCTCACGATCATCTCTGCCGACCGCTCGACCGATACGCCGACCAGCGCGCCCGGCTCTACGCCCAGGGCTATCAGATAATGCGCGAGGCGATTGGCTTCGCGATTCAACTGCGCATAAGTCAGATTTTGATCTTCAAAGGTGACGGCGATTGCGTTAGGCGTTTCTACGACGCGAGCTTCGACCGCGCGATGTATGCATTGATCCGCGTCGAATTGCAAACCGGCGTCCTTCGGGTCGGCCAGAACGCGCTCGCGCTCATCATCAGAAATCAGGCAAGCCCAGTCGTAGCGCGCTTCCGCGTTATTCGCGATTTCCGCGAGCGCCTTCGCATAATAGCCGCTGAATGTTTCGATCTGCGCTTCGGTGAATTCGGCGATGTTGCCGTGAAGCGAAACTCTCAATTCATGATTCGACTGGTTCCAATCAAAGTTCGCGTGCCAGTCAAAATTCGTTTCCGCCACTCCGTCGCCGCCCATGACTTCAACCGCCTGAGAATCCTGCACGCCTTCGTAAACATGAAAATGCGTGTAGTTGAACGCGGCCTCAAACATAGAGGCTCCGCCATTCGTCTTCTGCAATTCGGCCATTGGATAGCGACGGAATGGCAGCGTCCGCATCTCGGCTTCAAAAGCCTGTTTGACCAGATCCGTCCACGTTCCTCCGTTGAGCTTCACTCGCAGAGGCACAGTGTTCAAAAACAGGCCCAGCGCGCGGTCGCCGTCAGAGATTTCCGGGCGCGCGTTCATAACAAGCCCCGTCACAACGTCAGATTCCCCGCTGATCATGCTCAGGACTTTGATGTGCGCAGCCATCAACACGGTCTTAAGCGGAACCGCCGCCGCTCGCGCAAGCTCGATCAATTTTTCAGTTGTATCAGCCGACACCTCTGCGTCAACTTTATGAACTCGGAAACCTGTCTTCGCGCGCTCGTCGCGGGGCAATCGCGGGAGCTTGGCGACGGAGCTATCGCTTAGGGTTTCAGACCAAAAACTGCGCGCCTGCTCGGATTCGAGCGTCTGTCGTTCGAGCGCGACATATTCGCGCATCATCGGAGCGGGCGCTTCGGCGAGCGCGGGTTCCTGATTGTTCGATATTGCATGATAAAGCTGGAACAACTCTGTGAGCATGCTGGCTACGCTCCACCCATCGAGGATGGCATGGTGATGAGTCAACGAAAATTGAAATGTGTCGTCGCTGCGGCGATGAACCTGAAAGCGAACAAGCGGAGCGCGGTTCCAATCGAACCGCCTTTTCTTTTCATCCTCAAGCCACCCGGACATCAAACGCTCTCGCTCTTCGGCAGAAAATTGCCGGAGGTCTTCGATAGCGAGCGGAATCTCGACATCGTTATGAACAATCTGCAACGGCTCGCTGAAGTTGCTGAGATCGAACGATGTTCGCAAAACGGCGTGACGGCTCAACAGCAGTTGGATTGCCGCGCGCATAGCTTCATCGTCGAACTGCGCTTTGAGATGAAAACTGGAAACATTGTGATAGACGCTCGATTCAATATTGAAATCGCTGTGAAAGAGCATTCCGGCCTGAAGCCTTGTCAGCGGATACGCATCCTCGACTTCTGCGGGCAACGCCTGACGATCAGCCTCGGAGATAAGGCTGAACGGGCTTGTTTGAATCGCCCCGTCAGCGCTCGTTTCGCCAAAGTTTATTTGCCGGGCCAGCTCTCTTATCGTTTGATGTTGAAAAAGCTGCTGCAATGAGAAATCCAGTCCCCGGCTCTGCGCCAGAGAGCGCATCTGAATGCTGCGCATCGAATCGCCGCCAAGCGCAAAGTAATTATCGTCTATGCCAACGCGGTCAACGCGCAGCGCATTCGCCCAGACTGCGGCGAGCGCTTCTTCGACCGGCGTTTGAGGCGCGCGATATGGCTCGTGGGAATCGGGGCGCGAACGGTCGGGAGCGGGAAGCGCTCGACGATCAATTTTGCCGTTCGGCGTTAAGGGCAGCGCTTCGAGATTAACAAATATCGCAGGCAGGAAATATTCAGGCAAATGGCCTTTCAGGAAGCTGCGAAGCTCGCCAGCGCCGGGCGCCTGCTCTGATTTCGCTGTTATGTATGCTACAAGCTGCTTGTCGCCCGGTTCATCTTCGCGCGCAATGACTACGGCTTCGCGCACCGACGGATGTTTGACGAGCGCAGATTCTATCTCGCCCAACTCTATGCGAAAGCCGCGCACCTTGACCTGATGATCGTTGCGGCCCAGAAACTCTATCTTCCCGTCTTTCCGGTACCTGGCGAGATCGCCGGTCGCATACAAACGAGCGCCGGGCGTCGAGCTGAACGGATCGGGAATGAATTTTTCTGCCGTCAGGTCGGGTCTGTTAGAGTAGCCGCGCGCAAGCCCTTCGCCGCCGATCACGAGATCGCCCGCGACGCCCGGCGAAACAACATTCATTTCGCGGTCAAGCAGGTATATTTGCGTGTTGGCGATTGGGCCGCCGATTGAAGCAATGGCTTCCGAATGCTCTGTCATCCGGTTGATGGCTGACCAGATGGTGGTTTCCGTCGGCCCATAAAGGTTCCAAAGCGAATGGCTCTTTCGGGCTATCTCTTCAGCGAGTTTCCCCGGCAACGCTTCTCCGCCGCATAGAGCTTTCAGCTTCGGGTCGCCCGCCCAACCGGATTCGATAATCATTCGCCAAGTGGAAGGAGTGGCTTGCATTACAGTGGCGCCGGTCTCGGCGAGGCTTTCCGATAGCAGCGTTGCGTCGCGCGTTTCTTCGCGCGATGCGACGACGACCTGCGCGCCTGCGATGAGCGGCAGGAACAGTTCCAGCCCGGCTATGTCGAACGACAACGAAGTGACTGCAAACAACACGTCGTCGCTTGCGATGCCCGGTTGACGGCGCATGCTCTCAAGGAAATTGACGACCGCCTTATGCTCAATCTGCACGCCTTTGGGCTGGCCCGTCGAGCCTGAGGTGTAGATCACATAAGCGAGGTTTGAACTCAAGGCTTCGGGTTTCGGATTGCTCTGATCGCAGCGCGCTATCTGATCCCAATCGGCGTCTACGCGAACGACTGCCGCATCGCCGCAGGGCAATTCGTTTGCAAGCGCTTCCTGCGTGACGAGAACCTGCAGACTCGAATCCTGAAACACAAATTCTATGCGCTCTTTCGGGTAAGTCGGATCAATCGGTATGTAGGCTCCGCCCGCTTTCAATATGCCGAGCAGCGCGATAACCATGTCAGTCGATCTTTCAAGGCAAAGTCCTACGCGCGTTTCAGGCCCAACGCCAAGCTCGCGCAGGTAGTTTGCGAGCCTGTTCGCGCGGCTGTTCAATTCGCCGTATGTCAGCCGCTCGTCTTTCGACTGTATAGCGATCTTGTCAGGCGCGCTTGCGGCCTGCGCTTCAAACAGTTGATGAATGCATTGTGATTCACAATACGCGGCGCGCGTGTCGTTAATCTGCGCGACCAGCCATTCGCGGTCTTCCGGCGAAATCATCGGCAGCGACCAGATGCGCGCATCAGGGTTTGAGGCTGCGCCTTCGAGCAGAGTCTTGAACTCGGCCAGCATGCGCTTGATGGTTGCGGCATCAAATAGATCTGTGCTGTATTCTATCGCCGCGTTGAGACCTTCGGGAGTCTCAGCCATTGAAAGCGTCAGGTCGAATTTGGAAGTTCCTCTCTCGCCTTGAAGCGCGCTCATCTGCAAAGCCGACTCTTGCAGGGATTGCTGGCGCGGGGCGTTTTGCAATACGAATAGCGCTTGAAACAGCGGCGAGTGGCTCAAACTGCGGTCGGGTTGCAGGTCTTCGACCAACTGCTCGAACGGCATGTCCTGATGAGCGTATGCGCCGAGCATCACTTCGCGGACTCTCGCAAGCAATTCGATGAACGTGGGATTGCCCGACAGGTCTGTTCTGAGAACAAGCGTGTTCACAAAAAAGCCTATCAACTGTTCGGTCTCAACTGACGTGCGATTCGCAATGGGCGAGCCGACTACGATGTCGTCCTGATTGGTGTAACGATGCAGCAGAGTTTGAAAAGCCGCAAGCAGCGTCATGTACAATGTCGCGTCTTGCTGCAAGCCTATGCCTTTGAGAGCGTCGCAAAGCGTCGCGGGCAACATCAACGTTTCAACGCTGCCGCGCATGCTCTGAACAGGCGGGCGAGGCCGGTCAGTCGGAAGCTCAAGCACAGGCGGCAAATGAGCCAGCGTCTGTTTCCAGTAAGCGGCTTGCTCGTTGAGCGCTTCGCCTTCGAGCCATTCTCTTTGCCACACAGCGAAATCGGCGTACTGGATTTCCAGTTCGGCAAGCGGCGAAGGGCGGCCATTTGAGAAAGCGTCGTAAAGCGCGGCAAGCTCGCCCGTCAGCGCTCCGAGCGACCAGTCATCGCTGATTATGTGGTGCATAACGAACAACACAACATGCTCTTTGGCACCGAGCTTGAGGAGCGTGGCCCGCATAAGCGGCCCCGTCGCGAGATCAAAAGGCTGCTGGCAATCTTCGTCTGCAAGCGCGCGAACCTTAGCTTCGCGTTCTTGATCGGGCAGATCGGAAAGATCAATCACGGGAAAAGCGAATTCAAAAGCGGGAGAGATGACCTGCGCGGGCTGACCGTCTTCGACGGCAAAAGTTGTGCGCAGCGATTCGTGGCGCCTGACTATCTCGTTCAAGCTCGCCTTGAGCGCGGCAACATCGAGCGTCCCGGTTAACCTTACGCCCACGGGGATGTTGTACACCGAAAGGCCGGGTTGCAACTGGTCAATGAACCATAATCGCTGCTGCGGGAAAGACAGGGGCGCGCGGTTTGAATCGCCGCTTCGCCGCGCGATCTGCCTGCGCTTGCCGCCTTCTTTTTTCTTTTCAAGCAGCAGTTGAAAAAGGGCGCGATGTTTCGGAGTGAGTTTATCAAGACGATCAGAATAAGCGCTCATATCAGTCTTCTCTTCCTCTTTTTGTGGAGTCTCGGACGCGAAATATTGCCTTGCTATTGCGCGCCAGCCTTAACCGTTGACGCTCAGGCTGCTGGCGGATAGTTCGGCGAGCATCGCTTCAGCATCTTCTTCGGACATGCTTTCGATCAGCGCCATGACTTGCGCTTCGTCGCTTTGTGTTTTATCTGATTGAAGCTGTTCGACTGCCAGCGCGAGACCGGCAATAGTCGGCGTTTCAAAAAGATTGCGCAGCGGGACTTCTATTTCAAAAGCCTCTCGCATGCGCGACATCACTTGCGTAGCCATCAGCGAATGGCCGCCGAGTTGAAAGAAATTATCGTGTATGCCGATCTGCTCAAGCTTCAAAACCTGCGACCAGATACCAGCTAACGCGAGTTCGATCTGATTGCGAGGGGCTGCATACGCCTGCTCGAATTGCGGGCGCGACTGGTCAGGCTCCGGCAGCGCGTTGCGGTCTATTTTCCCTGTGCGAGTCAGCGGCATTTCGGAAAGCTTCACGAACGCAGACGGCGCCATGTGCTCCGGCAGACAGTCGTAAATCAGTTGTCTCAATTCGTTGACGATGATTGATTCGTCAGCGCCGGAGACGAAATAAGCGACGAGCCTTTTGTCGTCTGGGTCTTCGCCCTTGACCGCCGCGACGGCTTCTTCGATGCCGGGATGTTGTTTGAGAATCGCTTCGATCTCGCCTAGCTCTACGCGCTGCCCGCGAATTTTCACCTGATGATCTTTGCGGCCAAGCAGCTCGAAATTTCCATCGGGAAGCGCGCGGCCCAGATCGCCCGTTTTATAGATGATGTCGTTCGGGTCTGGGCTGAAAGGATTTTTGACAAACACCTGACTCGTAAGGTCGGGCCGCTTGTAATAGCCAAGAGTCAAATACGGAGTGCGTATGTAAATCTCTCCGGCGACGCCCGGATCGCAAATCTTGCCTTCGTCGCTGAGTATGATCGCTTTCGCGCCGTCAATCGGTTTGCCGATTGGCACGCTTCTGCGGCTGCTGTCAGACGGCTTGATGAAATAACAGAATTTCGCCATCGTGTTTTCGGTCGCGCCGTACAGGTTGACCAGTTGAATTCGTTCGCCGAACGAGTCAGTCCATTTCTTCACATCAACCGGAGAGATATGCTCTCCCGCCATGATGATGTTTCTCAGAGCCGGGAATTGATCGGGCGCGAGCTTCTCGCGCAGCAGGCTGCGGAAGACTGACGGCACGCAATGAATCAGGTTGACGCGGCTTTGCTCAATCCAGCGGACGAGCTTCGGCGTATCGAGCAACGTTTCTCTGCCTTCGGGGATGCAGATGGTCGCGCCCGCAAGCAACGGAACGAATATGTCTCTGAGGCAAGCGTCAAAGGTGGGAACTGCGAACTGGCTCGCGCGCCATGAGTGATCTATGGAAAAAGTTTTAATCTCCCATTGCGCGAAGTGCAGAAGGCTCTTGAGGCGACCGGCTATCGGTTTCGGAGCGCCGGTCGAGCCTGAGGTGAAGAATATGTAGCAGAGATCATCGGCGGCGACTTCGACGGCTGGCCTTTGAAAGTTGCCGCCAGCGACGGACGGATCAATCTCTTGAATGTTCGCGCTTGAATCGGTCGCCGCTTGATCGGTCGGGGCTTGATCGCGGTTGACGATGATGACTTTTGATCGCCTGTCGAAGCCGGATGCAAGGGCCGAGAATTTTTCATGAAACAACTGCTCGACCACGAACAATTCCGGCTCGACATCTGCGACCATGCGAGCGAGGCGTTTGGCTGGCTCGCCCGCATCCAGCGGCGCGAATGCGCAACCGGCTTTCAATGTTCCGACAATCGCTTCAATCAGCTTGATGCGGTCGTGAACAAGGATTGCGACGCGCGCGCCTTTAGGAATGCCGTTGGCAATCAGGCAATTGGCAAAACTATTTGTCGCTCGCTCAAACTCTCGATAGGCGACCTTTCGATCTCTCCATTCAAGAGCTATATGATCGCTGAATCGTTCAGCCGCGTCGGAAAGCAAATCTTTGATCGTTGCCAACTGCATTGACTATGCCTCCAGATTCAAAATGTTCGCCGCTTAACTGACGTAATTGCTATCGAGGGGCCATGCGCGGAAATCGTTTTTCCAGATTCGGGTCAAGTCCTTTTCCAGAAGCGAGAGCTGTTTGCTGTCGCGCTCAAGCCGCTTTCGCTCTTCGATTCTTGCGCGATGAAATTCTTTCACGCTCTCGCTGAACGGCAGGTTTCCGAAATCGGAGAATCGAACCGCGCCGCTTTTGTCTCTGAGCGTCACGACTTCGTTTCGGTTGCAGGCGTTGGGCGAAAACGGAATGTCGAGATACCCTTCCTCGAACGCTCGAATCGCGCCTCTGGCGACAGAGCCGTTGCCGAGTTCTTCGATTACGTTCATGATCTCTGCGACTTCGCGCTCGATCAGGCTCTTTTCAAAATTCACGAGCGGCCAGTTGGGGCGCTCAGCCGACGCCGCTTTCAAACCTCGCTTTGCGATTGAGACTCCCCACGCGTTCTCTTCGGGCGAAGGTATCTTGAACGCTTCAACCGGAGTCTTTGTCATCATCTTTGTCGCGCGAGCGAGCGCGGCGGTTATGGCAGAGTTATAAATCAATCCTTCAGCTTTGGTTTCGTCTTTTGGAAAAGCCGCCATGAACTGGTGAAACACCGTCGTCACACGGCAATCCGGGTATCCGTACTTGCTCAGATAGCTGTTGCCCATGCTTTCGAGCGCCATCACAGCCGCTATGTCCTGCGAGCGATTTCCCTGCTCCGCATATCCGAGCGAGATGCTTTTGACTCCCTGCTTCGCGCTCAGTATTGCTTGAATCACATTGATCGTCACGGCAAGCGAAGGCTCTATGAGATTGGCGGTCAGCGTGCCGAAGTATTCGCGATTGATCGAAAGCCCGTGTCGTTCAAAATGCAGAGCGCACAGCCTGTCAATGTATTGCCAGAATTTTACGCAGGCGGTCGGCTTTGTGACTTTGTCGTAAGGGAACAGGTAGCAGATGAACCCGCCCTCGACTCCGCTTGCGCCGCCCTTTATCGCTATCTCGTAGGTGAAGCGATGATCCGGCCCTCCGGCTCTGAGTTGGAAAGGAACGTTGAGAGAATCAACAATTCTTCTTACGCCTTTCACTCCGTGAACAGGGACGGGGAAGCCGTTGAGCATCGAGCGGTCATCGCGGCGGCTCATCTCGACAGCGCTTTTCGCTTTGGCGTAGAGCTTCGAGCGCGACGCGGCGTCGAGTTGGACGGAAGCGATGTCCATATCGTTTTTCTCAAGGTAAGTCAGTATGCCGATCTGTTTTTCGATGTCGGCTACGCCCGTTCTCGGCTGCAACAGCGGGAGCTTTCCTTTTCGCTTCGCGTTCCATAGCGTCGAGTCGAGGTCTTGCGCAGCCTGAAGTTTTTTATACCCTGCGGATTCAAGATCAACATCGCGTCCCGTTTCCCACTCTGTCAAAACGGTCTTGCGCTCGGCCTGCAATCGCTCCCAACTCCACTTCTCATCAGATATTTGATCCAGATTGCTTCGCGCGCCATTGAAGAGGTCGTTATCGCGGCGGTTGCCGACTTCTTTTTTGTGGACAGAGAATCGCTGCAAATCCTGATGAACTTCCTTGAAAATTTCTTCAAGGCTGACAGGCTTCGGAAAAACGTTGGTGAATCCCATTTCAAGGAAACGTTTCTTTATTTCGTGAGGCGTTCCGCTGACTGAAAGGTTGCCGCCAATGTACCAGAGCTTACTGGCGCGATTTGTCAGATTGAAATGGCTCAACAAGCGCCCGAAGTCCTGAAGATAAAGCTCCGCGTGGCCGTTGTTGTTCGAGATCAGCATCAGGTCAAAGTCTTCGGCGTGGCGCAGGAAATCTCTGATGTTGTTGCGGATGCCGAGGCTTTTGACCAGAAAGCCGTTTTCTTTGAAGCCCAGCGTCAGCAGTCTGATGCCTACCGAGTGAGCGTCATCGCCCAGCCCTCCAATTAGCGCTCTGTATTTTTCTGCCATCGTCAGCGTCCCTTCCGTTGCGTTGTTGTTTGTAGAATCGAAATAGATCGGCGCGGCCCTGCCGCTTGTTGGCAATGTCGCCCGGCGATCAGGCGACAACTTCATAATCGCGCGCCGGTTCTGGTTCGGCGCCTAGAACGTTCGGCAGGTCTTTTGCGATTGTCAAAAGCGGATCAATGAATTGATAGCGGCCCGACCTGCGAGCGGTCAGGAACTTTGTCAGCATGTGCAGTTCTGTGCATGCGGCGATGAACGAGTCCACTTTGTACTTGGCCAGCAGGTAATCCAGATGCGACAGAAGCGGCTGCTCGACATCGGTGACTTTGTATTTGTAAAGCGAGCTATGCACTAACTGTTGATCGCCGCTGTCGCAAAACGTGATGTAATCTTTTGCCAGCGGCCACAGGTCATGGCTCTCGAATATGCGAGCGGCGCGCACGCCGTCCGAACACAAAACCAGTTGATTGCGGCGCGCTTCTATGGCTTCGGCCAGCGCCACGTCTATCAGCGATATGATGCCGCTTCTCAAATACTCAGGCAGAGACGCCAGCGCGTAATGCAGCGTAACGCAGCAAATGACTATTCGGTCGGCTCCGAGAAAATAGAGTTGGCCCAGCCGCTTAATCAGAGATTCGATCAGCAGTTCATCATTCCCGCTCAACAGGGCTTGCGTCCGGTCTGGAAAAGTCGGGTCGGAAACAAGAACCGCTATCGGAGTTTGCTGCTCGATAAAGTTGCTGTTGTATTCGTAGATTGATTTGAGAAATTCTGCGGAAGCCAATGCTCCCATGCCTCCAAGAATGCCTAGCGTGCCTTTCATCAGGTTCGCGCCTCCTTCGCTTTCGATAATTTGACTCGGTCAAACAAACAACGCGTCGTCTGCGACAGGCGACACCGGATCGTAGTTGCGAGAGACAAGAAAATCTGGCCTGCGGTTCTCCACTTTCGTGGGGATATTTTCGACGCTGTTGAATGTAACTATCACGACAACTCGATCAAACGGAGAGATATTGCTCGGCGATGCGTGAACTATGTTGCTGTCGAAAAACAGCGCTGATCCGGCGGGGCCTTTCGGCGCGGCGATGCCGTTTTTCTCCACAAGCTGCGCGACAGTTTCTCGCTCGACCGAGTATTTGAGCTTTGCTGTAAGGTTGGTGATCCACGCGGGGCTGCTCATATAGGGCGAAGCCTGTTTGCCGTCGCCCGCCGCCGCGTAAGCCGGGACATCTATGACGCCGTTTTTGTGCGAGCCCGGAATCAGAAATATCGGCCCGTTGAATTCATTCACTTCATCCAAAAAGACGACCGTGTTGATTACTCTGGCCGAAGGCAGCCCGTCTTCTTTGCGCCAGAAAACAAAATCCTGATGCCATTCCCACACGTCGCCGCCGAATGCCGCTTTAGCGTTTATCTTGAACTGGTAGACGTAAACATCGCTTCCGATTATTTGCCGCGACGGTTCGACTATTCGCGGATGGCGCGACAGGCGGCGGAAAACTTCGTTGTCGTTATGCGAGCCATAGACAGAGCGCACAACGCCGCCTTCTTTTTCAACGACTCGTCGCGGAGAATCTTTTGAGAAGATGGGATTCAACTGAGATTTCATCCGGGCGACTTCATCGGTTGAAAAGCATTCGGGCAATAACAGAAAGCCTGCCTCTTTGTATTGCTTTAATTGATCGGTTGTCAGGCGCATGAGAATACCTCCAAGCGTGCGTCGAGAGACTCGACTTTTAGAGACTCGACTTTTATCGAAGCTGCGTGTTGCCCCGCTGGCGCGCGGCCCTAAGAGCGGTCATCAGGCGATGGCGAGCGGGAAGAAAGCGTAGGCGGTTATGAGGCGAATTCTACGGGGCCGAATTCTTCGTTGAAATCCAGCAGCAGCCGGTTGCGATCCGCTTCGGCTGAAAGCGACAACTCAGACAAACGGCGCTGCGGGTCTCGAAGAATGCTTGCGAGCAGCGCTTCGTATTGAGCGAGCAATCGAATGGCGGTCTCGGCTTCAAACAGGTCAGAGCTGTATTCGAGAACCGCGAGCATTTCAGAGCCCGTTTCGTGCAGGTATAAAGCCATGTCGAATTTTGAAGTCTCGCGCTTGCCCTGCACTGGCTCAAGCGTTAGCCCCTGCGCTTCAAGCGTTTCGGCAGGCACATTTTCAAGCGCGAACATGACTTGAAACATCGGCGTGTAGCTTGCGCTGCGCTGCGGCCTTATCTCTTCGACTATCTTCTCGAACGGCAGGTCTTGATGAGCGTAAGCGCCAAGCGTCGTTTCGCGAACTCGGCCAAGCAGGTCGCAGAAACTCGGATCGCCCGACAGGTCTGTTCTCAGAACGAGCGTGTTTACAAAAAACCCGATCAGCCCTTCGGTCTCAAGACGATTGCGGCCTGCGATGGGCGTGCCGATGCATAGGTCGCTTTGATCGCTGTAACGATAAAGCAGGGTCTTGAAAGCCGCAAGCAGAGTCATAAACAACGTCGCGCCCTGCGCGCGACTGAGCGAGCGCAAGCCTTCATATAATTCGTTGTTGATGATAGCGGTCTGCTGCTCGCCTCTGAGGCTTCTTGCGGGCGGGCGCGGGCGATCAGTCGGAAGATCGAGAAGTTCAGGCGCGCCGCCGAGTTTTTGTTTCCAATAAGCGACCTGCGCGGCGAGCGCTTCGCCCTGCAACCACTCGCGTTGCCAGCGCCCGAAATCAGCGTATTGCAGCGGCAGTTCGGGCAACGGAGATGGCTTGCCCTGAGAGAACGCCTCATAGAGCGTCGCTATCTCGCGCACGATTATTCCCGCCGACCAGCCGTCGGTTATGATGTGATGCATTGTGAGAAAAACCACATGAGCGCGCTCGGAAAGCCGAACAAGCGAGACTCGAAACATCGGGCCTTTTGCAAGATCAAAAAGTCGGCTGGCCTCGATTGGCATTAATCGCGCGGCTTCGGCTTCGCGCTCCTGTTCGCTTAGCTCGCTGAGATCAATGATCGGGAAAGGAAGTTCCTGCGCCGGAGCGATCACTTGAACCGGCGAGCCGTTTTGCAAACAAAAGCTCGTTCGCAAAACTTCGTGACGCCGCACAATTTCGCTGAATGTCTTGCCGAGCGCTTCGACATCGAGATAGCCGGTAAGGCGAACGCATGATGGGTCGTTGTAGATAGGCGCATCGGGTTCCAACTGGTTCAGAAACCAAAGCCGCTGCTGGGCGAACGACATCGGCAAAGCCGCATCGCGAGGCGCGCGCGTCATCGGAGGAATGAGCGAGCCGTCGCCTGATTTGATAGCCTTTTCGATTTCAGACGCAAGCGCTGATACAGTCGGCGCCTCGAACACTGTTCTGAGTTGCAACTCGACTTGAAAACTCTCTCGCACGCGAGACAGCAATCTGGTGGCGAGAAGCGAATGGCCTCCAAGCTCGAAAAAGTTGCCGTTGGCGCTGACGCGGCCCAGATTGAGAACCTCTGCGTAGATGCCTGCCAGTATCTCTTCGATTGCGGTCGCGGCGGGCGAGAAAGCGTCTTCCGTTTCGGCTTCGTTTTCGGCCCTTGCGATGAGCGCGCGGCGATCCGCTTTCCCATTGGGAGTCATCGGCAATTCATCAATCGAAATGAAGGTCGCAGGGATCATGTGTTCCGGCAATCGCTCTCTCAAACTGCTCCTGAGTTGCGCCGGGGCGCTCGCGCCGCCATCTTCGGCGACTACGAAAGCGACTAGGCGTTTGCCGCCCTGTTTGTCATCGCACGCCACTGCGATTGACTCTTTGATTCCGGCGCAGCAGTTGATGGCTTCTTCAATTTCGCCTAACTCTATTCGGAATCCGCGTATCTTAACCTGCTCGTCGTTGCGGCCCAGAAACTCTATGTTTCCATCAATCAGATGGCGAGCAAGGTCGCCCGTTTTGTAAAGCCGCGCGCCGGGTTTCGAGCCGAAAGGGTCAGGGATGAAACGTTCGGCGGTAATGTCAGGGCGATTGAAATAGCCGCGCGCAAGCCCTGCGCCGCCTATCAGCAACTCGCCCGTAGCAAGCTGAGGCGTCGGGCGCAGGCAGCTATTCACAATGTACAACTGAGTGTTTGCGATGGGTCGGCCTATTGGGACAGGGCCGGTCGCTGGCGCATCATTTGTGACTTCGTATACACAACAGCCGACCACGGTTTCCGTCGGCCCGTATTCGTTTATCAACCGCGAGCCGGGCGCCTGATCGCGCCAGAATCTGAGCCGCTCGTTTGTCAACGCTTCGCCGCCGATGACGAACGCTCGCGCGCTGCCTGCGGCTTGCCGAGGCTCAAGGCATTGACTGAGCAATTCAAGATGCGCCGGAGTTATCTTGACCAGACTGAAATCGCTATCGCAGTTGAGCGCGTTCGTCAGCGCCTCGACTCCCTCATCTTCAGGCAGCAACCAGACAGTCTGCCCGACAAGCAGAGGCGCGAACAGGCTCGTGATCGTCAGGTCGAACCCGACAGGCGAGTGAACCGGAACGGCGCCGCCTTCGTCCGCCTTGTAATTGCGCGCGGCCCACGTCAGGTAATTGACAAGCCCGCGATGTTCGATCATCACGCCTTTGGGTTTTCCTGTTGAGCCTGATGTGTAAATCAGGTAAGCGAGATTTTCGGGGCCGACTCCGCTATCAAAATTCGCTTCGCTTTCGCGCGCAATTTCGGGCCAGTCCGCGTCCAGAAGCGTTTGGCGCGCGGATTCGGTTGCAAGCGCCGCCGCCAGTCGTTGATTGGTGAGAATCGCCTTCGCGCTTGAATCTTCAAGCATGTAAGAGAGCCTGTCTTTCGGATACGACGTATCGAGCGGAACATAAGCCGCTCCCGCTTTCAAGATTGCGAGCAATCCGACAGCCATTTCTACAGATCGCTCGACATAGATTGCGACTCGCGTTTCAGGCCCCGCTCCGAGTTTGCCGAGGTAGCGCGCAAGCTGGTTCGAGCGCGCATTCAACTCGGCGTAAGTGATAAGGGTTTCGCCAAACCTGACCGCGACATTTTCGGGCGCGCGTTTGCATTGCTGCTCGAACAATTCATGAAAGCAGAGGTTGGAAGGATAGCTGGCAACCGTGTTGTTGAAATCAACCAGCAACTGGCGGTGCTCTTCGACAGTTGTAATCTCAAGCGCGCCAGTCTCAATTTCCGGTTGTCGCGCGAGCGATTCCAGCAGAGTTGCGAATTGAGCGGCATACTTTTTGGCGCTCGTTTCAGAGAATGCGCAAGCGTCGTATTGAAGCTCGAAGCTCAAAGTGGCTGGCCTTCTTATCGCGCGAAGGCTGAGATTTGAGCGATCATAGCAGGCGCGCAGTATGTTGACCGAAAAGCTCGCCGCATCGCCCGCGAAAACTTCGACCTGATCTTCGCAATCGAACGCGACAGGAAAGAAACTCTCTTCAGAGGGGTCATCCGAACGACGCAGGATGCGTTCCCATGTGAATGCTTCCTGCCACTGGCTTGAGTTTCGGCCCGACTCTTTTATCTGGTCGAGAATTTCGCCCAGACGCGAGCCATCATGCAAGCGGCAATGAATGGGCAGGCGTTTGGCAAGCAAGCCTATCGCGGCGTCCAGTCCTTCGTAATCGCGACAGTCGCTCCCGGCTCCGATGATGATTTCGCTTTGGCCGCTCAGGCGGTAAATCAAGATGAACCAGCAGGCCAGCAAAATGTCTGAAACCTCGACGCCGCGCCCGTCTGCGATTGCTTTCAGTTCGCTGGCTATGGCTGGTTCAACAGCGAAGCTCTCGCGCTTCGGGTTGAACGCGGCTTTGCTTGAAGTCTGATTTTCAAATGGAAGTTTGAGCGATGAGATGGCCGACAGGTCAAGCTCGCGCCAATATTGGCTGGCCGCTTCGGACTCTTCATCTTCAAACAATTCATTTTGCCACTGGGCAATGTCAACGTACTGTAGAGGTTCGTCAGCCGCAGGCTCTCCGCACAAGCAGGCTTCATAGAATCGCGCAATTTCTTTAACAAGATTTACGAGCGCGAAACGGTCAGCCACCAGCGCGGGCAGAGTAAGCGTCAGGGAGTGTTGTTCGTCTGCGAGCTTCGCGAGGCGAGCGCGAATGAGCGGCCCGTTGTCAAATCTGAACGGCGCGGCGCTGTCGCCTGCGATGATCTCTTCGATTTTTTGGGCTTGCCTGTCGGAAGGAAGGCTGCTGAAGTCCAGCTCAGAGAAATCAACTCTCGCAAAGTCGGACACAGCTTGCAGAGGTATGGTCATGCTGGGCAGCACGCAAAATGTTGTGCGAAGTATTTCGTGCCGGGCTATGACTTGATAGATGGCTGCCTGTAGAGCCGTTGTTGACAAGGCGCCTTCGATTGCCACAGAGCATTGAGCGATGAACGGCGCGGAGCCGCCGCTTTGTTGCAGCAACCAGAGGCGCGATTGCTGAGGCGAGACGCGGAATCCTTCTATGAATTCATTGACATTCTGCATGGGAGCTTCCTTATCAAAACGATTCGCTTGTTTGTCGGGTTTAAGCAGAGGCGACAGGAGTTCGACGCGCTGCTTTTAGTTTCTTCGAGCGAAGAGATTTGAAGTGTTCTTCTCTGGCAGACCTGTGTTGATTTTCGGCTTGTGTGAAAGCCTGACGAATCGCGCTTAACCTGATGTCAGGGTCGGCGGCGATCAAAGCGATGATTCGATCAAACTGTGTTGCCATCTGAGCTACGGTTTCGCGATAGAACAGGTCGGAGCTGAATCGCCACGAGCCGACCAGCCCTTCGGATGTCTCAAACAAATCGAGCATCAGATCATATTGCGCCGTCGCGCGACCGGTTCCCGCGTTTGCGCTTTCCAATGGCTTGATCTCAAGGCCAGCGAAACCGAGCGCGGGCGCGGGCGCGTTTTGAAGCGTGAACTCGACTTGAAACAATGGCGTGGAACCGAGGCTGCGTTCCGGCTGAAGCGCTTCGACCAGTTTTTCAAACGGAACATCCTGATGAGCGTATGCGTCAATTGTATTTTTTCTCACACGGCCCAACAGCTCGCGGAAAGTCGGGTCGCCGCTGAGGTCTGCGCGCATAACCAGCGTGTTGACGAAAAACCCGATCAGGTCTTCGATCTCGATTCGCCTGCGGTTCGCTATCGGAGAGCCGACCAGTATGTCTGACTGGTTTGAATAGCAGTGAAGCAGAACATCGTATGCGGCCAGCAATGTCATATAAAGAGTGGCCGATTCGCGGCGGCTGATGTTTATTACGGCGTCGGACAATTCTTTGGCAATCGCTATAGAGATGGATTCGCCTTTGTAAGTTCGCGCCGGGGGTCTGGGCTTATCAAACGGCAGCTTCATTTGCGGGAGCTTGCCTGCAAGCTGACTGCGCCAGTACGCAAGCTGCGCGTCGAGCGATTCGCCCTGCAACCACTCGCGTTGAGTGAAAGCGTAATCGGCATATTGAACCGGCAGCGGCGCAAGCGGCGAGGGGTTGCCGGTTGCGAACGCATGATAAAGCTCAACCAGTTCGCGCGTGAAAATTCCCATTGACCATCCATCTGTGATGATGTGATGCATAACAAAAAGCGCTATGTGTTGGTCGTCGCCGAGTCGAATCAGAGTCGCGCGAAGCAGCGGGCCGCTCGCAAGATCGAACGGCGACTGGGCCTGCTCGTTTGCAAGCTGTTCGGCGCGAGCGGCTCTCTGGTCTTCGGGCAAATGGCTGAAGTCAGCCAGTTCCAACTTCGCCTGCGCGGTTTCGTATATGCATTGCGTCGGCTCGCCATTCACTGTTGGAAAGCAGGTTCGCAAAATTTCATGGCGGCGCGTTATTTCATCGAACGCCTTGCCGAGAGCCGCCGCATCGAGCCTTCCCTCAAGTCGTATCGCTGCCGGAATGTTGTAATGAGGCTTACCCGGTTCCAACTGGTCAACCAGCCAGAGCCGTCGTTGCGAAAAAGAGAGCGGCAGCAATGCGTCTCGCGCAATTGGCTTGATCGGCGGCAGGTCGTCAATCTGATTTGTTTCGCTCGCAAACCCGACTCGGCTGGCAAGCTCGGCTATCGTCGGCGCTTCAAACAGAGCGCGAAGCGGCAGCGCGATGTCAAAGGCTTTCCTGATGCGAGAGATCACTTGCGTCGCCAGCAGCGAATGGCCGCCCTCTTCAAAGAAATTGTCATATACGCCCACTCGCTCAATCCCTAAAACATCGGCGATGATGGCGGCCAGCAATTCTTCAGTCTGATTTCGCGGCGCGACGAATTCTTTGGTTTGAGTCCGGTCGCTCTCGGGCGCCGGGAGCGCGCGGCGATCCAGTTTGCCATTCGGAGTCAAAGGCATGGCGGCGAGATGTATGAACGCCGATGGAATCATGTAATCCGGCAATCGCTGTTTCAAACGGCGTTGCAAATCGCCGGTGTCGAGCGCCGCTTGATCTTCGGACACGTAATAAGCTGCGAGCCGTTTTTTTCCGGGCTGATCTTCGCGAGCGATCACTGCCACTTCCACTATCGCAGGATGTTCGCTCAACGCGGCTTCGATTTCGCCAAGCTCAATACGATAGCCTCTGATCTTCACCTGATGGTCGGCTCTCCCTAGATACTCTATCTCTCCTCCTGCCCTGTATCTCGCCACATCTCCTGTCCGGTACATCCTCGAACCCGCTTCGCCATATGGGTCGGGCAGGAATCGCTCCGCAGTCTGATCCGCTCGATTCAAATATCCTCGCGCAAGGCTCACTCCTGCCGCGTACAACTCTCCAGCAGCTCCTATCGGCGCGGGCTTCAGATTCTCATCCAATATGTATATCGAAGTGTTCCAGATCGGTCGGCCTATTGGCGGATGCATCGGCCAGCCTTCAGCGTTGTTGTCCATTGTAAAAGAAGTTACAACGTGCGTTTCCGATGGGCCGTAGTGATTAAACAGCGGGACAGGATTTTCGCGCTCGGAATTCATGCGCTCGAACAATCTCCTGATAGGCGCGGTCACCTGCAACTGCTCGCCGGTCGTCGTTATCTCTTTGAAGCTTTCAGTCAGTCGCGGCTCGCTGGCGTAATGTTCAGCCAGTTGTTGCAACACGACAACTGGAAGCGTCGCCTTTTCGATTCGAGCATCGCTCATATATTTTGCGAGAGATTCAAGGTCGCGCCGCAACTCTTCGGAGATGACATGCAACTCGCCGCCTGAAGCCCACGCCGAAAACATCTCATGAAAACTTGCGTCAAAACTGAGCGATGCGAATTGAAGTGTTCGCGCTCCAGAAATCATATTAGCAAGATGCCAGTGAATGAGATTTGCCAGCGGGCGATGCGCAAGCCCTATGCCCTTCGGTCTTCCCGTCGAGCCTGACGTGTAGATGACATAAGCCAGATTGTCAGGATCAATTCGGGCCGAGGGGTTGCGGTCGCTTTCACAGTTGATAGAGGGCCAGTCGGCGTCGAGCTTTATGACATGAGAATTTCCAACCGGCAGATGTTCCGCGAGCCTCCGCTCGGTGACGAGCAATGGAGCCTGCGCGTCGTCAATCATATTCCCCAATCGCTCTTTCGGATAAGCCGGATCGAGCGGCGCATAGGCCGCGCCGGATTTCAGTATGCCTAGCGTAGCGACTAACATATTGACGCCTCTTTCAAGGCATACGCCGACAAGCGAATCCGGCCCCGCGCCCAGTCTTTGCAAATGATGAGCTAATTTGTTGGCGCGAGCGTTCAACTCGTTATAAGAAAGCCGCTCGCCTTCAAATACAATCGCGGTCGCGCGGGGCGCGCGTTCGACCTGCATTTCAAATAGCTTGTGAACGAGTTGATCTTGCGGAAACTCTCTGCCGGTGTCGTTCCAGCCGTAGATTGCCTGCTTCGCTTCGGCGTCGCTGATGATGGAAAATTCCGAAAGGCGGCGCTCAGGATTAGCCGTTATCGCTTCGAGCAAATGCTCGAAATGCGCCAGCATGTTTGCGATGCGCGGTTGATCGAACAGGTCTGCGCTGTATTCAAAAGACGCGCGCAGCCGCCCATTATTAAGTTCCTGCATTATCATCGTCAGATCAAATTTCGATGTCGCTCCTTCGGTCTCAACCTGCCCCCAGATGAGGTCGCCCGAACTCAAACGAGGCTCGGTGTTATTCTGAAAAACGAACATCACCTGAAACAACGGCGAGAGGCTGAGATTGCGTTCCGGTTGCAGAGCTTCCACCAGAGTTTCAAATGGCAAGTCCTGATGAGCGTATGCGCCGAGCGACATTTCGCGCACTCTCGCGAGCAACTGGCTGAAAGTCGGATCGCCCGACAGGTCAGTGCGCATGATGAGCGTGTTGAGAAAAAATCCGATCACGCCTTCGACTTCCCGGCGGTTGCGATTCGCGATAGGCGTCCCGGCCAGAATATCCTTTTGCCCCGTGTAACGATGCAGCAAAGTTTTGAACGCCGCCAAAGCGCCCATAAACAGGCTGACGCCTTCCCGGCGGCAAAGAGCTTTAAAGGCTTCGCCGAGGCTGCTGGAAAGGACAAGCGATTCGCGGCCTCCCCGGTAAGTCTGAGCGGCGGGGCGCGGGCGATCAGCGGGAAGGTCAAGCGCGGGCAGGTCGCCGCCGAGTTGCCGCTTCCAGTAGGATAGCTGCTCGTCGAGCGTTTCGCCCTTCAGCCATTCGGTCTGCCAGTGCGCGAAATCGGCGTACTGTATTTCCAACTCGGCAAGCGGAGACGGTTTGCCTTCTGTGAATGCGTCATAGAGCGCGGCTGTTTCCGAAACCAGAATGTTGCTCGACCATCCGTCAGAGATGATGTGATGCATTGTAAGCAATAACACATGCTCTTGATCGTCGAGCCGCAAAAGTCCGACGCGAACCAGCGGGCCGCTCGCAAGATCGAATGGGATTGCGGCCTCTTCATTTGCAATGCGCGAGACTTCTTTGCGTTGAGCTTCGCCAGCGATGCCGCGAAGGTCTGCCACAGGCAGCAACATTTCGGCGGGCTGCGCGATGACTTGAACCGGCTTGCCTTCTATTGTCTGAAACGTAGTTCGCAGCGCTTCGTGGCGGGCCATCATGACATTGAAACAACGATTCAAAGCGATCACATCGAGCGGCCCTGCCACCTTGTAGGCGCCCGGCAAGTTGTACGCGGAACTGCCCGGCTCTAATTGATCAATGAACCATAGCCTGCGTTGAGCGAAAGAGAGAGGCAAGCGGCCATCGCGCGGCAATCGCTCGATAGGGGCGCGCTCGCTTTCTCTCATAGCTTGCCGAACCGAATCGCCTGCGCCTGCGCCAGTCGCCTTCAAAGCCGCAGCAGATTGCTTGCCATTCTGCTTGAGTCTCAAAGCGAGCAAGGCCCGCCGCTCCGGCGAGAGGTTCTGCAAGTTGCTGATCGCGTTTTCAGTTGTTGTGCGTTGATCTTTCATAGAAGTTCATGCCGCGTCTTGTTATCAAATCTTCCGGTTCGGGTTTCAGGCCATCTAAACTTGCTGTTCCTGTTCGAGCGCGGCTTCGGCTGACAGCAGAGCTTGAACTTCTTCGTCCGACAAGTCTTCAAGCTCTGCAAGCGCAGAGGCAAGCTCGTCTGCTTCCGCCTGTTCGATTCGGAATTGTTCGATGACCTGCGCCAGCCCCGACACGGTTGGTTCGCCGACAAAAAACCACCTCAACGGAATCTCGACTTCAAACGCTTCGCGCACGCGCGATACAAGTTGGGCGGCCAGCAATGAATGGCCTCCCAGATCAAAGAAGTGATCGTTCACGCCGACTTGCTCAACTCCGAGAATCTCTTTCCATATTTCCGCGAGCGTTTTTTCAAACGGCGTGCGCGGCGCGGTATAGGATGTTTCAAGCTCTGGCCGCGACAGTTGCGGAGAGGGCAAAACGTTGAGCGCGATTTTGCCGTTCGGACTGAGCGGAAATTTGTCCAACTGCATGAAGATGGCGGGAACCATATAGTCGGGCAGCTTGCTTTTGAGAAAAGCTCGCAACTCGGCAGCGGAAGGAATCGAAGCCCCGCTCGGCGTGAAATAAGCGACAAGGCGTTTTTCTCCCGGCGTGTCTTCTCTCGCGACTACGACCGCCTGCCGGATGCTCTCGTTGCTTGCAAGCGCGGCTTCGATTTCGCCAAGCTCAATTCTGTAGCCTCTGATCTTCACCTGATGATCGGCTCTCCCTAGATACTCTATCTCTCCTCCCGCCCTGTATCTCGCCACATCTCCTGTCCGGTACATCCTCGAACCGGCTTCGCCATATGGGTCGGGCAGGAATCGCTCCGCAGTCTGATCTGCTCGATTCAAATATCCTCGCGCAAGGCTCACTCCTGCCGCGTACAACTCTCCAGCAGCTCCTATCGGCGCGGGCTTCAGATTCTCATCCAATATGTAAATCGAAGTGTTCCACAAAGGACGCCCGATGGAAGGGGCGCGAGTCGCGTCCCGGCAAACGCCCAGCGTCGCGCAGATAGTTGTTTCCGTCGGCCCGTATGCATTGATGAATGTGCGATCTGTTCCCCAGCGGCGAACAACTTCGGCGGGACAGGCTTCGCCAGCGGCGATGATTGTTTTCAAATCGGGGAGCTGCGCGTCGCCAAGCGCCAGCAGAACCGATGGAGGAAGTATCGCGTGCGTGATGGCGTTTTCGCCCAGCAATCGAATCAGGCCCGGCCCCGGAAGCAACGCTTCGGGCGTGTCGAGCCACAGCGCGGCGCCGCTTGAGAGCGCGGTGAAAATCTCTGAAGCCGATGCGTCAAAGCTGAAGGACGCGAACTGGAGAAGACGAGTTTCAGAGTTGATTCCGAACCCTTCAGCCTGCGCGCCAATTGTGTTGCGAAGTCCAGCGTGAGTTAGCAGCGCGCCTTTTGGCCGTCCAGTAGAGCCTGAGGTGTAGATTACATAAACAAGATTTTCAGGCAGCGCGACATTCGCCGGGTTTTCAGTGGACTGTTGAGCGACTGTCACCCAGTCTGTTTCAAGACAAATGATTTGAGCGGCGCAGCCTTCAAAAAACGCGGCGCGTCTCTCGTCGGTCAATATGATCGGGACTTGAGAATCGCTCGCCATAAACGATATGCGATCAGCCGGGTATGAAGGGTCGAGCGGAAGATACGCCCCGCCCGCTTTCAGCGTTCCGAGCATTGCGACTATCGTTTCAACGCCTCGGTCGAGACAGATGCCGACAAGCGATTCAGGCCCGACGCCGATGGAGCGCAGGTAATGAGCTAGCTGGTTGGCTTCCTCGTTCAACTCTTTGTAACTCGCCTGCCGATCTTGAAAGATAACGGCGATGGCTTCGGGTCTTCGCGCAGCCTGTTCTTCAAATATCTGGTGAATCGAGCGAGCTTCTGCAAACTCTTTTTTGGTCTCATTGCATTCAACCAGCAGGTAATGACGCTCGGCTTCGGTCGTCAAAGAGAAGTCGCTTACAATTCTGTTCGGCTCTTGAATGATCTGATCGAGAATCGCCAGAAAGTGATTTCGGAAACGCTCGATGCTATCTTCTTCAAACAGCGATTTGTTGTACTCTATAACGCCTGCCGTTGTTTCTTCGCCGGTCGCAAACGTGATTGTGATGTCATTTTTCAGCTCCGGCATCGGGTTATGAATGCTTCTGAGCGAGATGGCTATATCAAACAGCGGGCAGCGATTCTCTACGTGGCCCAGATTCAAATCTCTAATCAGTCGTTCAAACGGATAATTCTGTTTCGCGTACGCTTCGAGCAGGCTTTCGCGCGTCTTAAGCAAGAGTTGTTTGGCTGGCTGGTTGTCATCTATGTCGGTTGCGATGGCGAGCGCGCTTGCGCCGCGCGCAGCGCCGTCGCCTTTGTTGCGCGAGGGGGTTCCGATGACGACCCGCGAACTGCCTGTGTATTTGCGAATGCATATTTTGAGCGAGGTCAGCAAAGCGACAAAGGTGAGGAAGGGCGAATTGCTCGCCAGTTTTCCAAGCCCCCTATGCGCGCTGTCGGACAATTTTATTTCAAGCGACCCTTTTTCGCCGTTATAGCTCGACGGTCTCGGATTATCGAGCGTGATGTTTGATGATCCGATCTCGCCCGACAATCGTTCGATCCAGTAATCGCGCTCGCTGACTCTCTCGTTGTCGTAAACTTCTTTTGTAATCTTCTGCGTTGCCATTTCTTTTTCCTCTCGATGATTCAATCAAAATGCGAATTGGTCTTCGGCGTCGCCCGCTCTTTCGTAATCCAGAACTGCATTGCCATAGCTTTCATCATCTGCGATTGACTGCGCGGCGATTGTCTCGTCGGATGCGATTGACGGCTCGTCCAGATAAAATTCGCGTTTGCCGTAGAGCCGCTCCGCCGCGAAAAATCCGCGACTGCGCGCTCGCGACAGCAATTCGTTCGACTCTCTTATCTGAGTCGAATCCATTGTCAGGTTCAGCCCAAGAAGATGCTCAAGCCACGGCTCCATGCCCATCGCGTAGTTGTAAAACCGCGTTGCGCCGACCGCTTCCATTATCTGCATTCCGGCATTGGCGTTGCTGCCATGATGCCTGCGAGTTTGATCCTGCGCGCGACTCGGTTTGCGAGGAAACAGCGGCCCGCAACTCCACGTGAGCGGAGCGCCTACGCATTCCATGCCCAGAAAAACAGTCTGAATGGGGCCTAAGGCTTTGCGTATGTTTTCGTAAACGCCCCGGTCGAGGCAGTCCGAATCAGCCGCAAACAGCATTTGTTCCGCGCCAGCCCGTATGACATAACCCGACTTTGAATGGCTGAGGTCGCCGTGTTCGCCGAAAAACGGAACTGCGATGATCGAGCCGCCCGGCAGGTCAATCGAACCGAGCGAATCCAGCTCTACAACATTTTTGAATCCGAGTTTGCGGCTCATCAACTTGAGCGAAACATCGCCCCAGATCATCCCGTTCGAGCGCGGAACGACCAGCGTTCCTATGCGATGGCGAAGGCGCAGCAGCGCTTCGAGCGCGTAATGATCCTGATGATTGTGTGTCACCAGCGCGAAGTCTATCCGCTCAGGCAGGTCGCTGTAGGTGAAGCGATCAAGGCCGCCGGAAACGGGCGCGGCTCCGACGAACGGGTCTGTCAATATCGAAACGCCATTCCACTCGATCAGCGCGCAGGCGTGACCAAAATATTTGATGCGAACTCTGTCGCTATCCGGCCTTGACGGGGTCGCAACCGGCTCATCGGAAAGCAGCGGCAACAATCGCGCATCATCCGAAGGCGAAAGTCCAAGCAGTTCGCGTATGTAATCAAGCGTACAGGGTTGTGAGTCGAGCTTGAAAAGCTCATCGCAACGAGGGTCATCAAATGGAATTCGCCAGTCAATCTGGCCTTCATTCAACAGGCGCGGCGTGCTCATGAAAAACGCGCGCTCGTCATCGCGTTTCAGACCAAAGAGCCTGAGCGATTGAAGGCTCTTGTCATAATACTCGCTTTCATAAAAGAAGCTTTCGAGGAATCGAACCGTCGGGCGATGGTAATAATCATAGACCAACTCGACATAACCGCGCAGCGCATCGGGGATGGTTTCATAGAAAGGCTCAAGGCTCTGGCCCGTGGCTTCATCAGCGATCCAGTTGTGATAGTCAACGACCGTTCGCGCCAGTTCCAGATTGCGCGCTTGCCGCTTTTCGGTCTCATCGAGCAGTTGAACGATTTCGCCCACGCGGTCTGCCGGGATGTTCATGAAAGGGCCGCCAATAAGCTCCGCGTCTTTGTTCGCGTTGACGTGATGTTGCGGGTCTGCGAGGTAAGACCGCATGGTTTGCATCTGGTAATTCTGCAAATGGAGGCTTGCCGCAACGGGCGAAATCACATGCGCCCACGCTGACCATTGATTAACGAGCGGCTCGATCACTGCGCAATCAGCCAGCCGGTATTTTGTATCTTTCGCCATGACTTCCTCCTGAAATTCTTCGACGACAGCAACGAGCTATTATCAAAGCTCGCATCTGTGGGAGCGTCTTGCCGTTCGGACTGTTGACTATATTTGTTTGTCGGAGATGCTTAGAAAGCGAACTCGGCCTCGGCAAATTCATGGACATCTGATTCTGTTTCGCTGGCGGCAATTTCGCGCTCGCGGCTGTCATCGAGCGATATATCGAATAGCTTCACATCGGCATCAACCGCGACCTGCCGCAGTATGCGCTCGAAGCGAGCTATCATCTCTGCGACCGTTTCCTGATCGAACAGATCAACGTTGTAATTCAGCCAACCAGCGAGCCCTTCGTTTGTTTCTGCCATCGAGAGCGTCAGATCAAAAGCCGCCGTTCCTGTGTCTGATTCAAGCGGGACGAGAGATAATTCAGGAAGCTCGATGGCGCTCATCGGCGTGTTATGCAGCACAAACCAGACTTGAAACAGGGGGCTTATTTGCGCGCTTCGTTCAGGCTGCAAATGCTCGACCAGCATGTCGAATGGCAGTTCTTGATGAGCGTATGCTCCGAGCGCCGTTTCGCGCGCCCGGCCCAGAGCTTCGCGGAAAGTCGGGTTGCCGCTGAGGTCTGCGCGCATGACGAGCGTGTTGACGAAGCAACCGATAATGGCTTCGGTCTCGGCCTGCTCTCTCCCTGATATTGGCGAGCCAACGCTGATTCGAGGCTGCCCCGTGTAACGATGCAACAGGGTCTGGAAACCGGCAAGCAGCGTGATATAGAGAGTCGCGCTTTCTTTTCGAGCCAGCGATTTGAGTTGATCCAGAATCTCCGGCGCGATTGTGAATGATAAAGTGGCGCCGCGATGCGTTTGCGCCTGCGGTCTCGGACGGTCAAGCGGCAGATCGAGCGGCTCGTTGCCTTCGGACAGTTGCTGTTTCCAGTAAGCCAGCGCCGCTTCCAGTTCGTTTCCTTGCAGGCGCTCGCGTTGCCAGCAGGCGAAATCGGCGTATTGAATAGGAAGATCAGCAAGCGCTGTTTGTTTGTCGGCGCAAAGCGCTTCATAAGCCGTCGCTATTTCATTGATCAGGATTCCCACTGACCAGCCGTCTGAGATGATGTGATGCATAGTCAAAAAGAGAACGTGATCTTCTGTCGCGAGGCGAACCAGAGAAACGCGAAGCAGAGGCCCGGCTGCGAGATCGAATGGGCGCGCGGCTTCTTCGTTGATGAGTTGCGCAAGCCGAGTTTCGCGCGTTGCCTCGTTGCGCTCGTCCAGTTCGATTATGTTTATGTTCAGCGATACAGCATCCGAGATGATGCGAGCGGGGCGGCCTTTGATTGATTTGAAAGTAGTGCGAAGGTTTTCGTGACGCGAGATAACTTTTTCAATGCTCTCGCGCAGCGAATCAATGTTGAGCTTTCCGAATAAACGAACCGCCGCCGGGATGTTGCTGACGGCCTTTCCCGGTTCAAGTTGATCCAGAAACCACAGCCTCTGTTCGGCGAATGAAAGCGGAAGCTCTTGATCGCGAGAGACGCGAGTGAGCGGCGCAGCCGTCGCTTCTCCCGAATTCATTGCGAGCTGTATTTGTTCGGCCAGTCCGGCGATTGTGGGCGATTCAAACAGCGTCCGAAGCTGTAGGTTGACGCGGAAGGATTCGCGCACTCTGGAGATGACGCGAGTCGCAAGCACAGAGTGGCCGCCGATCTCAAAGAAATTATCGTTGACGCCAATGACATCTTCTTTCAGCAGGTTCGACCAGATAGCGGCGAGCATTTCTTCAACGGGCGTTCTCGGAGCGACAAAATTGATTTGAGAATTAGATTTGACGCTGTCGGGCGTCGGCAGGGCTTTGCGATCAATCTTACCATTTGCAGTCTGCGGCATCCTCTCCAGCTTCACTATCCTCCCCGGCGTCATCCACTCCGCCAACTCCCTCCTCACGCTCTCTCTTATCTCTTCCTCACTCTTCTCTATCCCCTCTTCCATCTCCACATACCCTATCAGCCTCATCCCCTTTCCTTCCTCTTCTCTCGCCAGTGCCACCGCTTCCTTCACTCCACTCACTCTCTTCAACGCGCTCTCCACCTCTGCCACTTCTATCCTCATCCCTCTTATCTTTATCTGGTTGTCCTCTCTGCCTAGATACTCTACCTCTCCTGCTCTGTCTCTCCTCGCTATATCTCCCGTTCGATACATCCTGCTGCCAGCCTCTCCGTACGGGTCTGGCTGATACCTCTCTGCCGTCATCTCTGCCCTTTCGTGATACCCTCTGCCTACTGCCTCTCCTCCTATCCACAATTCTCCTGCCACTCCCTCTGCCACCGCTTCCTTGTTGCCGTCGAGTATGTATATCCTTGTGTTCGTGATTGCCTGACCGAGCTTAACTTTCCTCGCTCCTCGCTCGCATCTCCACCTCGTCACATCCACGCTAGCCTCCGTCGGCCCGTACAGATTCTCCAACTCAGCTTGGCTTCTGCTGTGGAACTGCTCTACTATCTCCGGGCTTAACGCCTCTCCGCTGCTTATCACCGCTCTCAGACTGTCGCATTGCTCAAGCCCAGATTCTTCAACCATCACTCTCAACATCGAAGGTACGAAGTGCATCACTGTGATCTGCTGCCCCTTGATGACCTCCAACAGGTAATCTCTGTCCTGATGCCCGCCCGGTCTTGCCACTACAAGCCTCGCTCCCGTAATCAACGGCCAGAAGTACTCCCACACCGATACGTCGAAGCTCATGGCGGTCTTCTGCAACACTCGATCAGCGGAGGTGAGGTTGTACTGATGTTGCATCCAAAGCAGGCGATTGACTATCCCTCGATGATGCACCATCGCTCCTTTGGGGCGGCCAGTCGTCCCTGAGGTGTAGATCATGTAAGCGAGGTTTTGAGCGTCGAGGCTGACATCAGGGTTTGAGGCATCGAAGCGAGCGATCTCATCCCACTGGCTGTCCAAAGCGACGGTTCTAACAGGATGCGAGATCAACTGATCGAGCAGGTGTTGCTGAGTGAGGAGTATAGGAACGCGCGAGTCAGAGATCATAAACGAGATTCTGTCAGCAGGGTAAGAAGGGTCAATGGGAACATAAGCGGCCCCGGCCTTGAGGATGCCGAGCAGGCCGACGACCATCTCAAGTGAGCGGTCTAAGCAAATGCCGACGAGCGAATCAGGGCGTGTGCCAGCAGAGATGAGGAAATGAGCAAGCTGATTGGCGCGATGATTGAGATCTCGATAAGAAAGCGAGTCCTGTTCAAAGGAAACAGCGATGGCATCAGGAGAGCGGAGGGATTGTTGCTCAACGAGAGAATGAAGCGATGAGTCGAGCGAATAATCAGCCCGTGTGTTGTTGTAATCAAAGATGAGCCTGCGGCGGTCTTCGTCGGACAACAACGCTGCGGTTTCGTACCGGCTTTCCGGGCGCGCTGCCATCTGCGCCAGCGCATTGCTGTAATAAGCGCCGATTGCTTCCATCTGCTCGTCAGACAACTCGGCGCTATCGAATGAAATATTCAACTCAACATTTCCGGTTCCTAAGGCAAGGCTGAAATTTGCCAGCAAGGTGAAATTGGTTTGCTCAAACCCTTCCCAACCCATCACCTGAATTCCTTCAAAGCCCTGTTTATCCTCAAATCCCTGATACACGTGATAATGCAAAAAATTGAACGCTGTTTCAAACAAGGGTTGCCCGCCATTCTCCCTTTGAAGCTCTGCGAGCGGATACCAGCGATACGGCAACATTTCTCGCTCTGCATCGAATGTCGCTTCAACAAGTTCTGTCCACGCGCCGCCCTTCATCTCTAATCTGAACGGGAGCGTATTTAAAAACAGCCCGGCCACGCGGTCGCCGTCTTTTTCTTCGGGCCGACCATTTGAAACCACTCCTGTCGTCACGTCTGCCTGCCCGCTGAGAAAACTCATCACCCGCAAATGCGCAGCCAGCAACACGCTTTTGACCGGAACCGATTTGCCGCGAGCCAGTCGCTTCAAACCTTCGGACACTTCGATAGAGACAGGAACGTCTACAACTCGAACTCCCGATCTCGATGCGTCCGCATCATTCGCATCATCAAATCGAGGCAATCTCATGGTCACGCGCTCGTCGAGTTTTTCGTTCCAGAATCGCTTAGCCTGCTCTGATTCCAAAGCGGCTCGTTCAAGGGCTATGAAATCGCGGAAGGAAACCGATGGCGGATCAATCGCGGCAGATGGGCCGTCAAGCATCTGGACGTATTGGCTGAAAAGCTCAGTCAGTATCACAGCGACGCTCCAGCCATCCATAATGGCGTGGTGAAAAGTTAGAGTGAACTGGAATGAATCTTCGCTGCGGCGATGAGCGTAAAAACGCAGGAGCGGCGCTTCGGCCCAATTAAAGGGTTGGCGCTTTTCCGATTCAAGCCATTTTGAAATCGTTTGAGCCTGTTCTTCGTCGCTGATATGAGTGATGTCAAATACTTCAAACGGGACTTCGATTGTTTTATGGACGAGCTGCAACGGCTCGGCGAAACTCGAAAGGTCGAACGATGTTCTTAGCGTCGCGTGTCGGTCAATCAGTTGTTCGAGAGCCGCCCGCAGCGTTTCAGCATCGAAGCGAGCGCGCATCTGGAAACTGTGCTGGTCATGAAATATCGGAGCGTCAGTCGCGTATTCCGTATGAAAAATCATTCCGGCTTGAAGCATGCTGACAGGATAAGCGTCTTCGATTCCTTCAGCCATTTTGCGGCGGTCTTCTACCGAAACAAGGTCGAACGCATTGATTGATTGTCGAGCAGGCGCCTCGTCGCCAAAGCTCACCACTTGAGCAAGCTCGCGAATAGTCTGATGCTGGAATATCTGTTGATGAGAAATCGCCAGCCCGCGTTGTTGAGCGCGCGAACGCACCATGATGCTGCGAATCGAATCGCCGCCCAGAGCAAAGAAATTATCATCCACTCCGACCCGATTCATCTTCAACACTTCAGCCCAGATTTCCGCGAGCGTTTCTTCGGCGAGCGTGCGAGGCGCGGCGTACTGAGACTGGAATTCAGACCTTGCAACGTCGGGCTCCGGCAGCGCTCGGCGATCAACTTTGCCGTTGCGAGTCAGCGGCAGCGCATCCATCATCACGAACGCGGAAGGAATCATATAATCGGGCAGTCTCTTTCTGAGATAATCGCGCAGGTCGTTTGCGTTCGCTGGCTGCTTTGACTGGGCGACTATGTAAGCCGCAAGCCGTTTATCGCCGGGCTCATCTTCGCGGACTATCACCGCAGCTTCGCTGACATCGGTATGTTGTTTGAGCGCGGCTTCGATCTCGCCCAACTCAACTCTGTAACCGCGAATCTTCACCTGATCGTCAACGCGGCCAAAGTATTCGAGATAACCTTCCATCGAATGGCGCGACAAGTCTCCGGTTCTATACATACGAGCGCCGGGTTGCTGGCTGAATGGGTTCGGAATGAATTTTTCAGCCGTCAGGTCGGGCCGGTTGTGATAGCCTCTGGCCAATCCATCGCCGCCAATGTAAAGCTCGCCGCTCACTCCGGCGGGCGCGGGGCGCAATCGCTCGTCGAGGACGAATAACTGAGTATTGGCTATTGGCCAGCCGATGGGAATCGGGCCGGGTTTGATTTCGCTCGCTCGTATGTCGAATATGCAACAGCCGACAACCGTTTCAGTCGGGCCATACTCGTTGACGATTCTGGTGTCAGGCCCATGATCTTTCCACGCCTGAAGCGTCTCGCCCAACAACGCTTCGCCGCCGACTATCAACGCTCGCGCGCTGCTGGCCAGTTGCTCTGCGCTCAACCGCTGGCTTATCAGATCAAGGTGCGCCGGGGTAAGTTTGACAAGTCCGAATCGCGCGTCTTCGCGCATTGCAGAAATCAAACCGTCTACGCCCTCATCTTCTCGGACTAGCTCAACCGCTCTGCCCGCAAGCAGCGGCGAAAAGATGCTGGTCACCGTCAAATCAAAAGCGAGCGGCGAATGAACCGGAGACCCGTTGCCCTCTGAAACATCATAATAATTGACGGCCCACGCGAGGTAATTGACCAGCCCGCTGTGTGTAATCATCGCTCCTTTCGGCTGTCCCGTTGACCCCGATGTGTAGATCATGTAAGCGAGGTTTTCGGGCGATGTTTCAATCGAAGGATTCTGATCACTGTTTCGCTCGATTCGCTCCCAATCCGTATCGAGGCAAAGCGTCTGCGAACAATGATCGCGCGCCGCGCTTGCGAAATGATCGAGAGTCAGCGTCACGGCAACCGCCGCGTCTTTCATCATGAAAGCGAGTCTTTCGGTCGGGTAAGCAGGATCTATCGGCACGTATGCGCCGCCGGATTTCAGCGCTCCCCATATCGCGATGACCATTTCGACCGACCGTTCCATACAGATTGCGATTCGCGAATCGGGGCCGACGCCGATGGAGCGCAAGTGATGCGCCAGCCGGTTGGCTTTTGAGTTCAACTCCCGGTAGGTCAACGCCGAATCGCCATACTTGATTGCCGTGTTGTCAGGCGTTCGCGCCGTCTGCTCTTCAAATAGCTGGTGCGCGGGCTTGTCCGCCGGGTAGCTCGATTGAGTAGAGTTGAAGTCAAACACGAGTCGCGAAAAATCGCGCTCTGCAAGAATGTTCAAATCGGCAACGGGCGATTCGGGACTGGCCGCAGCATCGCTCGCTATTGTTTCAAAGCAACGGCTGATCATCTCTGCGTCTTCGGCGCGAATGGCGCGAGGGTCGAAATGAAACTCAAGGGCGAAAACATCATCCTGCGGCGCGCAGGCGAGCTTTAATTCAAAAGGCTCGATGCAGGCTGATTGTTTGGTTATGGAGAAGGAAACTCCGGCTGATGTGAAATCAGATTCGCAGTCCGAATACTCGAAGCAAGTCGGAAAGAATCTGATTGCGTCGTCTTCCTGAAGGAAACACTCTTGCCACTCATACGCTTCGTTGATTGATTGTTGCGCTCGCATCAGGGCGTCGCTGAAGCTGTAGTCGGCCTCGAAATGATAAGCGAGCGGCGTGTGTCTTGCGAAAAGCCCCGGCGCAGATTGCAGCTCTTCGTATTTGCGGCCATCGCAGCAATACCCAATTGCAGATTGCGAATCGCCAGTCATGCGAGCGAGAAGCGTTTGCCAGCAAGCCAGCAGGAATGCCGCCGGAGCGACTTTGCGTTCTGCGCATAGAGCTTCGATGCGCGCGGTCGTTTCAGGGTCAATCGTTTTTGTTATCAATGACGGATTGAATTGACTGGAAGCAACATCACAATCCGCGCGCAAACTGAGTCTGGCTGGCGAAACCTCCGAGCGATTCTTCCAGCGCTGTTTGCCCGCTTGCGAGCTTTCGCTTTTCAGAATTTCGTATTGCCACTCTGAAAGATCGGCGTATTGATCCGGCTCCTCTGATATGGCTGCGCCTTCGATCAACTCTGCGTACAGGCGGCCTATTTCACGAATCAGAATATTCAGCGACTGTCTGTCGCTATGCATAGAAGGGAGGCTGAGCATCAACGCATGCCGGGCGGCGGAAAAGGCGATGAGTGTAGCGCGCAATACAGAATTTGCGTCAACGCAGAATGGAGCTTGACCCTCTTCGTCAAACAGTTTTTCAATCTCCGCAATTTGATCGCCGGAGCTAAAAACGCTGAAATCAAATTCTCGCCACACGGGCGAGCCAGCTTCGGAGATGACTTGAACCGGAGCTTTCATCCCAGGCGCTTGATGAAAGAAGGTGCGCAGGATTTCATGCTTTTCGATAACTCGGCGGGTTGCCTCTTTCAAAATAGCCCGGTTGAGCGCGCCGTCCAGTTGAACAACCGCGCGAGCGCGGAAGGCTGCGCTGCTGTTCATAAGAGCCCAGAGCCGCTCTTGCTGAGTAGAAAGTCGAAACCCTTCTATTAATCCTGTAAGCATAATTTGAACTCTCCCTGACTCGTGTCAGTGTTCTCTCGCGCGTCTTGTTTTATGATCGAGATCAGCCCGCGATGGGCTTATAAGGCGTGAATCATTTCGATTTTGCAATCAGGAATTTTCCTGTTTTACTGGCCTATTTAACGCTGTTTTCTGGGATTGTTTCTTCAATCAGGCGTTTAACATCGTCGTCAGAGAGATTCTCTATCCCTTCCAACATCTTCATTATCTGCTCTTCCTCTGCCGCCGCTCGCTCCATCTGCCCCGCTCGCTCCCTCACCATCTCCGACATCCCCTCTATCGTCGGTCGCTCGAACATTCCTCTCATCTCCAACTCTATCCCCCACCTCTCTCTCACCCTCGTCACTATCTGCGTCGCCTTCAATGAATGCCCTCCCGCCTCAAAAAAACTCTCCTCCATCCCTATCCCCTCTTCTCCCATCACCTCTTCCCAGATCCTCTTCATCTCTCGCTCCACCTCATCTTTCGCCTCTCTCCTTCCACCCGCTCGCCCCCTCTTTGCTCCTATCGCGCTCCTTCTGCTCAACTCCTGACGGTCTATCTTCCCGCTCGCCGTCACCGGCGCCTCGGCTATCTCCTCTATCTCCGACACCATCATCCACTCCGGCAGCCTCTCCCTCATCCTCCGCTTTATCTCTCGCTCTATCTGCCTTCCTCGCTCCTGCGCTCCGCCTTGCTCTTCGCCTTCTCTGGCTTCTATCGCAGCCTGCTCTGCCTCCCATCCTTCCCCTATCACCACATACCCCTTCAACTCCACTCCTACTCCTGCTCCTGCCTCAGCCCTCGCCACCACCACTGCTTCTGCCACCCACTCTATCCTCTTCATCTCCTCTTCTATCTCCGCCACCTCTATCCTGTGCCCTCGCACCTTCACCTGCTCATCCGCCCTCCCCTCATACTCTATCTCCCCTCCTACCCATCTGCCTCTGTCTCCGCTCCGGTACATCCTCTCTCCTCCCGCCTCGCTCGTCGGGTCGGGCACGAACTTATCAGCCGTCAACTCCGCTTGATTCCTGTAACCCCTCGCAACCCCTTCTCCTCCTATCCATATCTCTCCTTCCACTCCCTCCCCGCACATCCTCATCCTCTCGTCCATTATCGCCACTCTCACATTCCTTATCTCCGCTCCTATGCTCCTCACCCTCCCTGTCGCTCCTTCATTCCCCCTCGTCATCGTCGCGCACACGGTCGTTTCAGTCGGCCCGTAGGCGTTGACCAGCCTCCTTCCCCCCTTGCTCCACTTACTCATTATCTGCCTGTCCCACGCCTCTCCCGCGCTTATCACCTTCTTCAACCCCTCCAACTCTTCCTCTCTCATCGCCCTCAGCACGCTCGGCGGCAAGGTCGCCGCTGTCACTCCTCGCCTCATCATCTCCCGCCTCAACTCCTCCACATCCATCATCCCTTCCTTCTCTCTTATCACCAGCCTTCCGCCGCTTCCCAGCCCCATCATCATCTCCCACACCGATGCGTCGAAACTCCACGACGAAAACTGCATCACCGCCTCCCGCTCTCCAACCTCCAGCCACTCTCGTTGCGCTCTCAAAAGATTGCTCATCGCTCGCCGCTCTATCATCACTCCCTTTGGCTGCCCCGTAGTCCCGCTCGTGTATATCACATACGCCACGTTGCTGCCGCTGGCCCTGACGGGTATAGGATCTGCGCTGTATGAAGCTATCTCTGCTTCAGCCTCATCCATCCAGATCGCCTCCCCGCCGCAGCCTTCCACCTTCTGCTGCTGCCCTCGCTCGCTTATCACCACCTGCGCCCCTGAGTCTTCGAGCATGTATTCTATGCGAGACTTCGGGTAGCTGCTGTCTACCGGCACATAGCCCGCTCCTGCCTTCAGAGTTGCCAGTATCGCCTCGACCATCTGCTCGCCCTCCGACAGGCAGACTGCGACCAGAGTCTCAGGGCCTGCCCCTCTTGATATGAGCAGGCGGGCAAGCCGGTTCGTCCGCTCTTCGAGTTGGCTGTAGGTGATCTCGCCTCTGGCGCATTCTATCGCCACTCGATGAGGGCTTCTCGACGCCTGCGCGCTTACGGCCTCTTCAAAATACTCATCTCTAACATGCTCATCTCTCTGCGACTCGATCCCTGTTTCGCTGTATCTGCCTCGCTTCGCCTGAGCCCATCGGCTTTCTATCCTTTGCTTCTCCTCTTCGCTCATCAACTCTTCCTGCTCGTAGCGGCTCTCCGTTCTCTCCGCTATCGCCTCTATCGCCCTGCGGTACTTTCCGGCTATCCTCTCGCCCTGTTCCCTCCCAACCTCGCTCTCGTTTATGAACAAACTCATCCTCACCCCCCCGTCCCCCACGCTCTGATCGAAACTCGCCATCATCAAAAAATTAGTCTCGCTCACTCCTCTCGCCTCTATCGTCTCCAACTCCTGGCGCCCTTTCACCTGATCGTAGACGTGAAAATGCGTGTAGTTGAACCCAGTCTCGAACAACTCCTCTCCTCCCGCCTCTCGCTGTATCTGCGCCAGCGGATACCGGCGATGCTTCATCATCGCCTTCTCCGCCTCGAAGACCTCTCGGATCAACTCTTCCCAGCTTCCCGCTTCAAGCCTCATCCTCAATGGCAGGGTGTTCAGAAACAGCCCGATGACCTTCTCGCCGTCTCGCCGCTCAAGCCTGCCGTTTGAGACCACTCCCGTAGTCACCTCCGCCTGCCCGCTCACCTCCTGCATAACTCTGAGGTGCGCCGCAAGCAACACGCTCTTGAGCGGAACGCTCAATCGCCTGGCCAAATCCCCCAGCTTCCGGCTCTGCGATTCATCGAACTCCACCTGAAGGTTTGTGAACTTCGCCTCCGCCTGCGAGCTGTCGCTGGCTTCATCTCGCAGCGCGCGGCCCGCTCGCCACACCCTCGTAGGGCGCATCCCCTCGACCACCTCTGCCCAGTAGCTGCGGCTGTCTCCCCGTCGCAACTCTTCTCTCTCCTGCCACACGTAGTCGCGGTAACTGCTGGCAAGCTCCTGCTGCTCGATGCGCTCTCCGCTGATGCTCGCCGCGTAGAGTTGGAACATCTCCGTCAGCAGCAGCCCGTCGCTCCATCCGTCGAATATGGCGTGCGGCGCGGTCAGCGTGAACTGGAAACTCCTGTCGCTTCGTTTGTGGATATGAACTCGAACAAGCGGCGGCTGCTTCCACTGGAAGTGGCGATGTCGCTCGGCCTCAATCCACCGCTCGACCAACTCGGCCTGCCGGGGCTCGTCGAGGTGAGAGATGTCATCTACCTGAAGCGGAATCTGAGCCTGCCTGTGAACCAGTTGAAGAGGCTCGGAGTAGGAGCTGAGGTCGAAGCTGGCGCGAAGCATCTGGTGGCGGGCCGTCATCAGGTCGAGAGCCGAGCGAAGGGCTGCGAGGTCAAGGATGCCGCCGAGGTGATAGCTGATGATCGAATGATAGATGGCCGTCTCAGGGTTAAGCTCAGAGTGATAGACCATGCCTGCCTGCAACTGCGACAGCGGGTAGGCGTCTTCGACTTCCTCGCCAAGCCGCTCGATCTTCGCTCTGTCTTCCTCGCTCAACATCTCGAACGCTTCTACTCTTCTGCTGTCTGCTGTGTCGCTTCTTTCCGCCTTGCCGTCCGCCCTTGCATCAAGACTGTTGATGCGTGCCTGCCTGCTGATGACTGCCTGAGCCAGTTCTCTGACGCTCTGATGCTCGAAGACCTCCTGCACGCTCACCTCTATGCCCTGCTCGGCTAGCAGAGCCACCACTCGGATGCTGCGGATCGAATCTCCTCCAAGTCTGAAGAAGCTCTCCCTTGCTGCCACTCCCTTCAGCCCCAACACTTCCTCGTACACCCTCGCTATCTGCCGCTCCACCTCTCCTTCTGGCTCTTCCCTCTCTGCTTCTGCCGCTGCTGCTCCTCTGCTGGCCGCGCTCGCCTCTACCCTCATGGCCTTGAGAGCCTTCCTGTCCACCTTGCCGTTAGCAGTCACAGGCATCCGCTCTATCTTCACGACCTCGCTCGGCCTCATGTACTCTGGCAGCCTCTCCGCAAGCTTTCTGCTCACCTCCGCCTCTACCACTTCTTGCTCGCACACTATCCAACCTACTAACCTCTTGCCTCCTGCTGCATCTTCTACTGCCGCCACTGCCGCCTGCTTGACTCCCTCCACGCTCATCAACCCCGCTTCCACCTCTGCTGGCTCTACACGGTAGCCTCGAACCTTCACCTGCTCGTCCACTCTCCCAAGATACTCTAGCTGCCCGTCTCTGAGCCTCCTGCCCAAATCTCCTGTCCGGTACATCCTCGCTCCCGCTCGCTGGCTGAACGGGTCGGGGATGAATCTCTCGGCTGTCAAATCAGCCCTGCCCTCATAGCCCCTCGCCACTCCTCGCCCTCCTATCATCACCTCTCCGGCTATCCCTTCTCCCACTCTCCTCATACTCGCGTCCACCACATACGCCTTCGCTCCTTCTATCTCTGTGCCTATGCTCACTCGCTCCGCTCTCTCGCCTATCTCCTCTCCGCGCTCTTTCACCCACGCTGTCGTCGTTATCGTCGCCTCTGTTGGCCCGTACGCGTTGATGAACTTCACCTCCCCTTCGGTCTTCTCTTCCCACTTGCTCAACTTCTGCCTCGACACGCTCTCTCCTCCCACAAGAATCACTCTCAGCCCTGCGCTCTCCTGCTCTCCTCTCATCTCTTCGACCATCTCGTGCCAGTAGGCTGCTGGCGCGTGCAGCACGCTGATCTCCTCTCGCCTTATCAACTCCTTCATCTCCTCCCACGTCTTGCTCCTCACCCCTTGCTCCATCACCAGCCCCGCTCCGCTTATCAACGCCGGGATCATCTCCTCTATCGAGGCGTCGAAACTCCTTGAGATGAATTGCAACTCTCTGTCGCGCTCGCTCAACCCCTGCATCTTCGCCATACTCCTTGCGTGGTTGATGAGCCCTGCCTGACGCGCCATCACTCCCTTCGGCTCTCCCGTAGTCCCGCTCGTGTAGATGATATAAGCCAGATGCTCGCCGTCCACTGCCACTTCGGGATTGTTCTGAGGCTGCTGCTGTATCTGCTCTCGCGCCAAATCCATCTCAACAACCTGCGCCCAACTGGCTGGCAGCGAGTCGGCCATCTCGCTTTGTGTCAAAATCACGGCCACCGCGCTCGACTCTATCATGTAGGCTTTTCTTGCCACGGGCAGAGCCTCGTCAATCGGCGTGTAGACTCCCCCGGCCTTCAATATCGCGACAAGGCTGACTATGAAATCAATCCCTGCGGGCATCATCACAGCCACTCTCACCTCAGGCCCTACGCCCATGCCGCGCAGATAATGAGCCAACTGGTTTGCTCTTTGGTTCAACTGCTGGTAGCTGAGTTGCTCGCCCGCCGAGCGCACAGCAAGGGCATCAGGAGTCAACTCGACCTGTCGCTCGATCATCCTTGCCGCGCTGATCCACTCCTGTTGCTGACTCTGCTCTATAGCCTCTGATTGCAGCCCCCCCTCATCAACTCTTTCAAGCTCAAGCTCTGACACGGCGAGCTTCGGATTTTCCGCCGCCGATTCCAGCAGCCGCTCGAACTGCCTCGCCATCCGCTCTATAGTCTCGCGCTCGAACAAGTCCGTCGAATAGACTATCTGCCCGCCCACTTCGCGCTCGCCTTCCATCATCATCACCGTCATATCGAACCGGCTCGTTCGAGTCTCTATCTCCACCCCAGAAAGCTTCAGCCCTCCCGGCTCCAACTCTCCTGAAGGGGCGTTCTGAAACACGAAGTTGGCTTGAAACACAGGGTTGCGGCTGGGGTCGCGGCGAACCTCCAATGCCTCAACTATCTTCTCGAACGGCGCGTCCTGATGATGATAGGCCGACAAAGTCACCTCTCGCACTCGCCTGAGCAATTCTTCAAACGAAGGGTCAGAGTCGAGGTCAGTTCTCAAGACCAGCATGTTGACGAAAAAGCCGATCAGGGGTTCGATCTCCGCGCGGTTGCGGTTGGCGATGTCGCAGCCCATGATGATGTCGGTCTGGCCTGAATAACGATGCAGCAGGGCTTTGAATCCTGCGATCAAAACCATGAACAAGGTGACGGAGTGGCGGCGAGCGAGGAGTCTAAGAGAAGCCGACAGCTCAGAAGAAAAAGCGAAAGCGAGGCTTGAGCCGCGATAGGAAGGCAGCGCTGGTCTTGAGAAATCCGTGGGAAGCTCAAGAGAAGGGAGAGGGCCGCAGAGTTGAGCTTTCCAGAACGAGAGAAGGGAGTCGAGAGCAGAGCCGTGAAGCCAGGAGCGTTGCCAGGCGGCGAAATCAGGATATTGAATTGGAAGCTCAGGCAGAGGAGAAGGTCGGTCGTTTGAGAACGCTTCGTACAGCGCCGCTATCTCGCGAACTAACAGCCCGCTCGACCATCCATCAGCGACTATATGATGCATGCTCAGAAGAACCACATTGTCATCGGCGCCCAGACGAATCATCGAGGCTCGAAGCATCGGCCCCTGCAAAAGATCGAATGGACGTTGCGCTTCCTGAAGGGCTAACTGTTTCGCCATCGCCTCGCGCTCGTCTTCAGGCAGGTGCGATATATCAATGATCGGAAAGTTTATTGGTTCAAAATCGCATACGATTTGATACGGCTCGCCTTGCTCAACTACAAACACCGTTCTCAGCGATTCGTGACGACTAACTATTTCGCTCAAGCTCTGGCGCAGCGCCGCTTCATTAAGCTGGCCGGAAAGCCTGACAGCAGATGAAACGTTGTAGAGCGCGCTATTCGGCTCAAGTTGATTGAGGAACCAGAGTCGCTGTTGGGCAAATGATAACGGAATCTTTTGATCGCGCGACGATTTAATGATCGGCGGAATCGCGATGCTCTGCATTACGCTTTCAGATTTTTCAATCACTGAAGCGAGCCCCGCAACGGTCGGATGCTCAAACAAACTGCGCAATGATAGTTCGGCTTGAAACACTTCGCGAACGCGCGAAATTACCTGCGTCGCCAGCAATGAATGGCCGCCAAGCTCGAAGAAATTATCGTGCGCGCCGATTCGATCTATTCCTAAAACCTCTGACCATATTCCCGCCACCAATTCTTCATTTGAATTGCGCGGAGCTTCATAGACTGCATTTCTATCCAACTCGATCTTGCCCGGAGCGGGCAACGCGCGCCGATTCAGCTTTCCGTTGAGCATGAGCGGCAGCGAATCCATTTCTACAAACTGCGATGGGATCATGTAATCCGGCAGCGTTTCTTTAAGCGCGTTTCTTAAATTTGCTATCGAAAGTTGTGTTCCTTCTGCGCCGACAACATAAGCCACTATTCTTTGATTCGCCGGATCGTCTTCGGTTACTATCGCCGCGGCTTCTTTGACCTGCTCGTTTTTGATTAGTTGGGACTCAATCTCTCCAAGCTCTATTCGGTGGCCTCTCACTTTTACCTGTTGATCCGCTCTTCCAATATACTCAAGCTGGCCATCCGCTTTTCGCCTCGCTATGTCTCTTGCGCGATACATCCTCGCTCCCGGCTCTTTGCTGAACGGGTCGGGCAGGAACTTCGCCGCCGTCAGGTCTGGCCTGTTCAAGTACCCTCTCGCCAACCCTTCTCCTCCTATGTACACCTCTCCTGCCACTCCTATCGGAGCCAACTCCTTCTCCCCGTCCATCACATACACTCTCGCATTCTTTATCCCTCGTCCTATGCTTACTCGCTCCCCTCCTTCTCCCCCGCTCCTCCAGTACGTCGTGTCTATTGCCGTCTCTGTCGGCCCGTACAGATTCACCACCTCCACCTCTCTCCTCCTCCTCAACTTCTCCACCAACTCTTCGCTCAACGCCTCCCCTCCGCAGTACACCCTCCTTATCTCTCCCCACTGCTCTATTCCTTCTTCCTCCATCATCATCCTCAACATCGTCGGCACCACTTGCACGTCCGTTATCCTCTCTTCCCTCACCGCCTTCACCAGATGCTTGCTGTCTCTGTGCCCTTCTACTGCGCACATCACCAACTCTCCTCCGCTCATCAACGGAGCGTAAAACTCCCACACCGACGCATCAAAACTTATCGCCGTCTTCTGCATCACTCTCGTCGTCTTTCCAGCACAGTGGGATCCGAAGCTTGGAATTCACGTGACTTGAAGTCGCGGCCGCACTGACCCTATAGTGAGTCGTATTAATTTAAATCATACCAACATGGTCAAATAAAACGAAAGGCTCAGTCGAAAGACTGGGCCTTTCGTTTTAATCTGATCGGCACGTAAGAGGTTCCAACTTTCACCATAATGAAATAAGATCACTACCGGGCGTATTTTTTGAGTTATCGAGATTTTCAGGAGCTAAGGAAGCTAAAATGGAGAAAAAAATCACTGGATATACCACCGTTGATATATCCCAATGGCATCGTAAAGAACATTTTGAGGCATTTCAGTCAGTTGCTCAATGTACCTATAACCAGACCGTTCAGCTGGATATTACGGCCTTTTTAAAGACCGTAAAGAAAAATAAGCACAAGTTTTATCCGGCCTTTATTCACATTCTTGCCCGCCTGATGAATGCTCATCCGGAATTTCGTATGGCAATGAAAGACGGTGAGCTGGTGATATGGGATAGTGTTCACCCTTGTTACACCGTTTTCCATGAGCAAACTGAAACGTTTTCATCGCTCTGGAGTGAATACCACGACGATTTCCGGCAGTTTCTACACATATATTCGCAAGATGTGGCGTGTTACGGTGAAAACCTGGCCTATTTCCCTAAAGGGTTTATTGAGAATATGTTTTTCGTCTCAGCCAATCCCTGGGTGAGTTTCACCAGTTTTGATTTAAACGTGGCCAATATGGACAACTTCTTCGCCCCCGTTTTCACCATGGGCAAATATTATACGCAAGGCGACAAGGTGCTGATGCCGCTGGCGATTCAGGTTCATCATGCCGTTTGTGATGGCTTCCATGTCGGCAGAATGCTTAATGAATTACAACAGTACTGCGATGAGTGGCAGGGCGGGGCGTAACCTAGGTGACAGAAGTTAAAAGCCTCCGGTCGGAGGCTTTTGACTTTCTGCTAGATCGGCCGCATCGAATATAACTTCGTATAATGTATGCTATACGAAGTTATTAGCGATGAGCTCGGACTTCCATTGTTCATTCCACGGACAAAAACAGAGAAAGGAAACGACAGAGGCCAAAAAGCTCGCTTTCAGCACCTGTCGTTTCCTTTCTTTTCAGAGGGTATTTTAAATAAAAACATTAAGTTATGACGAAGAAGAACGGAAACGCCTTAAACCGGAAAATTTTCATAAATAGCGAAAACCCGCGAGGTCGCCGCCCCGTAACCTGTCGGATCACCGGAAAGGACCCGTAAAGTGATAATGATTATCATCTACATATCACAACGTGCGTGGAGGCCATCAAACCACGTCAAATAATCAATTATGACGCAGGTATCGTATTAATTGATCTGCATCAACTTAACGTAAAAGCAACTTCAGACAATACAAATCAGCGACACTGAATACGGGGCAACCTCATGTCCGAGCTCGCGAGCTCGTCGACAGCGACACACTTGCATCGGATGCAGCCCGGTTAACGTGCCGGCACGGCCTGGGTAACCAGGTATTTTGTCCACATAACCGTGCGCAAAATGTTGTGGATAAGCAGGACACAGCAGCAATCCACAGCAGGCATACAACCGCACACCGAGGTTACTCCGTTCTACAGGTTACGACGAATGTCAATACTTGCCCTTGACAGGCATTGATGGAATCGTAGTCTCACGCTGATAGTCTGATCGACAATACAAGTGGGACCGTGGTCCCAGACCGATAATCAGACCGACAACACGAGTGGGATCGTGGTCCCAGACTAATAATCAGACCGACGATACGAGTGGGACCGTGGTCCCAGACTAATAATCAGACCGACGATACGAGTGGGACCGTGGTCCCAGACTAATAATCAGACCGACG
>JADMIO011411869.1_pt1 | contig 50288 bp, 49 predicted proteins | sample 8958161 | NCBI WGS metagenome assembly JADMIO01 (sample SAMN16585339, study PRJNA669376) | soil metagenome | isolation source: Crop rotation soil | place: USA: Cullars Rotation, Alabama | collected 2011 | reverse complement strand
AAGGTGAGCCAGTGTGATTACATTTGCGGCCTAACTGTGGCCAGTCCAGTTACGCTGGAGTCACTAGTATTTAGGTGACACTATAGAAGCGGCCGCGACAACTTGTCCACGTGGAATTCTAAGCTTAGGATCCCAATGTGCTGGAAAGAAATTCCGCTATCCGCAACTCTGGTCGAAGCTGCCGCTGCCCCAGCTCGAGCGCGAGCTCGAAGGCGTCATGGGCCTCGTCATCGACGGCCTCTCGCCGCGCAAGCACGAAGCGGCCGCGTAGCCGCACCGTCCGTCGCGACTGTGGCAGCTCCATCGCTGCAAGGTTTTTGGCGCGTTGCCCTCTGCGACCTCCGCGTTCAAGCCCTTGCACCGCCGGAACCTGGCACAGCCCCGGCGAAGGCGCCCAGCACCATCGTCCAACTTGTTTCAGCCACAAAACCCGCCTAATCAGCCGACCATGCGCCGCCTGCTCCCTCTCGCTCTCGTCGCCCTTGTCGCCACCACAATCCTCGGAGGCGCGGGCCAGCCGCCGCCGCAGCGTCGCATCCAGTTCAGCGACGAACAGCGCGCCGATCTCGACCGCATCAGCGCCGCGCTCAACGCCATCCACACCATGAAGGGCAGCTTCACCCAGCTCGACGGCGGTGGCGGCCTGGCGCAGGGCACCTTCTGGCTGTCGAAACCGGGGAAGATCCGTTTCGAATACTGGCCGCCGGTGAAACTCCTCGTCGTCAGCGACGGCTATTCCATCGCCGTGCGAAATTCCAAGCTCAACACCACCGATCGTTATCCGCTCGCCGACTCGCCGCTCGACTTCGTTCTCTCCGATACCCTCGATCTTGCGCACAATCCGCTCATCGTCGGGGTCGAGCACCAGAACGGTCAGGTCATTGTCAGCGCCCGCTCGGCAAAGAACCGCATGACCGGCAACATCACGATGGTGTTCGGCGATCCCGATCTGCAACTGCGGCAATGGACGATCGTCGATGGCCAGGGCACGCAGACCACGGTTTCACTGCGCGATGTCGAGAGCGGGGTAAGCATTCCCGGTTCGACCTTCGTTCTGACGGACGAAAACAAATTCACCAAAAGCCGCCAATGATGGTCCCTTAACATTGGCGCAAAGCCGCGGAACACCTCGCGGGATAGCTGCCATACCGGCGCTCGCCTTGCCCGGGCGCGAAGCGCCGTGCTAGGCCAACATTGCTTCCGAGCAATCTCATGTCCGCCCGTTCCAACATTGTCGGCATTCCCTGCGATCACCGCATGGTGGGGAAGCATCCGTTCCACATGGTGGGCGAGAAATACATTCTCGCTGTGCGCGACGGCGCCGGCGCGCTGCCCATGCTCATTCCGGTGCTGGAGCCGCCCATTCCGGTCGAGGAGATCATCGCCGGTGTCAGCGGCCTGCTCTTCACCGGTTCGCCCTCGAATGTCTCGCCGGCGCTCTATGGCGGCCCGGGACCGCGCGACGGCACCTTGCTCGACGAGAAGCGCGATACGACGACCGTGCCGCTGCTCAAGGCCGCCATCGCGGCCGGTGTCCCCACGCTTTGCCTCTGCCGCGGTTTCCAGGAACTCAACGTCGCGCTCGGTGGCACGTTGAGTCAGCACGTGCACGAGATCCCGGGGCGCAACGATCATCGCGAGGACCACGAGGCATCGCTCGATGTCCAGTACGGACCGGCGCATCCCGTGGACGTCCGGCCGGGCGGCCTGCTCGCGAAGATGGTCTCCGACAAGACCTTCCAGGTGAACTCGCTGCACTCGCAGGGCATCGACCGCGTCGCCGACGGGCTGCGCATCGAGGCCATTGCCCCGGACGGCCAGATCGAGGCGGTGTCGCTGCGCGAGCCCAAGGGCTTTCTCTTCGCGACGCAGTGGCATCCCGAATGGCGCTGGGCCGAAAATCCGGTGAGCCGCGCGATCCTCGGCGCCTTCGGCAAAGCGGTGCGGGAGTATTCGCGATGAGCCGGCTCGACGATTTCAGCGAATGGCTCAAGGAGCGCCGCGTCGGCGAGGTCGAATGCCTCGTCACCGATATGGGCGGTATCGCCCGCGGCAAGATCCTGCCGACCGCGAAGTTCATCGCCGGCGTACGCAACGCGACCCTGCGCCTGCCGGAGTCGATCTTCGGCCAGATGGTGACTGGCGCCGATGCCGAGACCGAGACCCTGACCTACCAGGCGCCCGACATGGCGCTGGTGCCCGACTATGACTCGCTGCGCATCGTGCCCTGGTACAAGGAGCCGACGGCGCAGGTGATCTGCGACTGCTACAAGCAGAATGGCGATCCCATCTCCTATGCGCCGCGCGCCGTCCTCAAGCACGTGCTCGCGCTCTACGAGGAGAAAGGCTGGGTGCCGGTGGTGGCGCCCGAGCTCGAATTCTTCCTCGCCGCCAAGAACATCGATCCCGACTATCCGCTGCAGCCGCCGGCCGGCAAGAACGGCCGTCCGCAATCCGGCCGCCAGGCCTACGGCATCGACGCGGTCAACGAATTCGATCCGCTGTTCGAGGACGTCTACGACTATTGCGAGGCCCAGGAGATCGGTATCGACAGCCTGATCCACGAGGAAGGCGTCGCCCAGGTCGAGATGAACTTCAACCACGGCGATCCTCTCGCGCTCGCCGACCAGACGTTCCTCTTCAAGCGCACCGTGCGCCAGGCGGCCCTGCGCCACGATATCTACGCGACCTTCATGGCCAAGCCCTACGAGCAGGAGCCGGGCTCGGCGATGCACATCCACCAGAGCATCGTCGACACCAAGGGCCGCAGCCTGTTTGCGAGCAAGCAGGGCAAGGACACGCGCCTGTTCCTCGCCTACATTGCCGGCCTGCAGAAATACCTGCCCGCGGCGATGCCGATGGTCGCGCCGTTCGTGAATTCCTACCGCCGCCTGGTGCGCTTTCTCTCCGCCCCGATCAACACCCATTGGGGGCATGAGAACCGCACCGTCGGCCTGCGCGTGCCGGTGTCGGATGTGAAGAACCGCCGGGTCGAGAACCGCGTGCCGGGCGCCGATGCCAACCCCTATCTTGCGATTGCCGCGACGCTTGCCTGCGGCTATCTCGGCATGGTCGAGAACCTGTCGCCGACCAGGGCGATGGAAGGCAACGCCTACGAATCCTCGCGCTACCAGTTGCCGCGCCACATCCTCGACGCCGTGGCGCGCTTTCGCGCCTCATCCGACCTGAAGAGCGTACTCGGCGAGGATTTCGTGCTGCTCTACAGCGACGTCAAGAATTCCGAGCACGACGCCTACCAGCAGGTGATCTCTCCCTGGGAACGCCAGCACCTGCTGCTCAACGTCTGATCCAGGGACGGCTCACGCATTTCCTGTGGTTCAGCGCGAGCCGTTGAACAGGATCGCGCCCCTTGCCTTTGCGGTGTCGTGCGTGCACGGCCCATCGAGACGCGGTGTCCGCTTCACCAGGTCGTCGCGCGTCAGCAGATCACTCCAGCGGGTCTTCGCGACACAGACCGCGCCCTCCGGCGCCCAGCCCGCTTCGAAGTGAAAGCCGGGATCCTTGTCCATCTCCGCCTTCTCGATTCCGATGTCGTCGGAAATGTCGATGATGGTGCCGTTCTTCGTGAAGCTGGCGCCGCTGCCGTCATAGTCGGCGCGCACCATGTGCTGGCAGGCCTCGTAATACGGTACCAGGTCCTCGCCGCCGGGCCCCTTCGACCACGGGTCATAGCCGAACAGGATGCACTTGCCCTGGCTGCCCGAGGTGCAGGTGATGTACCAGCGCTCCGGATCGGCGATGAAGCGTCCATGCCCGTCCCACGCGCCGGCGACCGGAAAGCCGGTGGCGCGGCCGTAATAGTCCGTCTCGCAGAACGGCACCCAGGCCTTGCCGTCGAAGGTGCTGAGTGTCAGCAGCATGAGCGAGGCGCGCTCCTTCGCCGGTGCGGCGCTGTCGATGCGCACCGCGACCTGCGCGCCGTCGGGGGTCGTCATGTCGAGCGTCGCGCCGACCAGGTCGTTTGTCCCGAGCGCCTTGCCGTCCGGCATCGTGAGAACGAAGGCTTCGCCCGTGACCCGCAGTTTGGCATCGGCGGCATGGGCCGCGGCCATGAAGCCGAGGCACAGGAGCAGGGCAAGGACAGCGCTTCGCATCGCAAACGATAGCGCGAAAGACCGCGGCTGTTGAGCCGGCAACGACAGTGATTATCAGCCACCGATCGTCAGTTTTGCTGCCGTTGCCGAACGTGATCTCGCGAACCTCACATGACCGGAGTCTTCCCCCGTGGCTAGTTTCGGCCGCTATGACTGGCGGGCGGCGGACCTGACGGAACTGCTGGCGCCGGCGGAAAGCTGACGAGTCTTCGATGAAACACTCGTCACCGGCGGTGGTCGGCGAGGTTTGCTAGGCTCGCGCGATGCGTTGCCGTATCGCCGTTCTCGTTACCGCCCTGCTGCTGTCGGCCTGCGGTTTCCACGCGCCCGAGGCCAAACGCACGCCGCCGCCCGTGGCGCCGGAGGCGCCGCTCTCGACTATCAGCGCCACGCTCAGCGTTCCGGCAGACGCCATCGCACGTCTCATCAACCGCAGGACCGTGGCGAAGATCGCCGAGCTCAGCGACCAGGCGATCGACTGCAAGATCACACAATGCCGGATTGATCTCGTCGCCACGCGCAACGGCAGTGCGAAGGTCACCGCATCGGGCGGTCGACTCGAATTGATGCTGCCCTTCGCGATCGACGCGCGCGTTCGCGCCCATGCGATGTTCGTCAATCTCGGCGCCACCGGCAAGGGCACAGGCGTGGCGCATGCTTCGACACAATTGAGGCTTGCGAACAACTGGCAGGTCGCAGCGCACACCACCGGCGATGTCAAACTTGAAGAGAGCCGCATTGCGCTCGGCTCTCTGCGTCTCGATCTTACGAGCGAACTCAACCGCAATTCCGCCAGGCTGTCACGGCCGCTGTTTCAGGCGCTCGATCGCGACATCCCGCGCCTGGTACGTCTGAAACCGCAGATGCAGGGCTTCTGGGCGCAAGCCTTCCGGCCCGTCCGTGTCGCAAGGAAGCCGGTGGCGTGGCTGTTGCTGGCGCCGGAACACATTCGCTTTGCCCAGCCTGCGACCGGCGGTGATGCTGTCGGCATCGGGCTCAGCATCGAGGGCCGCGCCCGCGTTGTCGTTGCCGAGAGACCGCCGGTCGTCACGCCGACACCGCTTCCGGATCTTCTGCCGCTTTCCGAACGGGCCAACAGCTTTCGCGTTTTCGTGCCGGCGACGCTGGCTTATGGGGACGCCTCGGCGCTGGCGATGCAGGGGCTCGAGAAGCGGCCCATCAGACTCGGCGGCGGCATGACGCTTCGCTTTCAGCGTCTGACAATCCTTCCCTCGGGCGCCGATGTCGTGGTCGAAAGCAGGTTCTGCGTGAAACAGGGCTGGTGGGACATCTTCGGCTGGTTCGATGCCTGTGGCGTCGGCTATCTCCGCGGCATCCCTCAATACGATGCGAGGAATGAGACGGCCCGCATCGCGGCGTTGCACTACGACGTCGCCACCGCAAGCGCGCTTCTTGCCCTTGCCCGTGCGTTCGACAATGACGCCCTCGGCAAGGAACTGGCCAAGCGGCTCGTGTTCCCGGTCGGCAAGGACCTCGCAAGGCTGCGTGCAGGCATCCGCCAAGCACTGGCGCGGCCGCAGGGTCGCGACATCACGATTTCAGGCGAGGTCGACAGGTTTGGTCCGCCGAGCCTCACCTGGGACGCGCACGCCTTCGTCGCCTTGTTCTCGGCTGAGGGCAAAGTCCGCGCGATCCTGCGACCGCACTGACGCCTCAGCGAAGCTGGTAAGTCTTGCCGCCGGCCAGGGTGATTGTCTGGACCGCGCCGGTCGCGGCATGGCCGGAGACGAGGGCTCCATTCACGCTGATGCCATTGACGCTGATTCCGTTGACGCTGATGCCGTTGTGACCCAACCCGGCCGAGGCCGGTACGGCAGCGAGGGACGTCATCACGACCAGCGCCGTTACGGTCAACTTGCTCATCTTTTCACTCCTTGCTGTTCGCCGGCCTTGGTCGACCGGTCGTGCAATGCATCGCAGGACTCGCGTGGCGGCATCAGTTGAGGCGCGAAGCAGGGCGGTGCAGCGCGATGCATCCGGCCCAAATCGCTCACTTCGCAAGCATGTGGATGTTCGGGCTTGTCATCGCTTGACAGAGTGTAAGTATTCGCTTACGGTAAGTTATGGCTTACGCAAATGCTCTTGAAGCGCTGGCAGATCCCACCAGGCGGCGGGTGTTCGAGCGGCTGCGCGCTGGGCCTTCCCCGGTCGGGCGGCTGGCGGAAGGTCTGCCGGTGAGCCGCCCCGCCGTTTCGCAGCACCTGAAGGTGCTGAAGGAGGCCGGACTGGTGAGCGAGGAGCAGGACGGTACCCGCCGCATCTATCGCATCGATCCGCATGGCCTCGGCGCCCTTCGCGCCTGGCTCGATCAATTCTGGGAAACGGCCCTCGACGCGTTCAAGGCCGAGGCCGAACAATCGCAAAAGCAAGAGGGCGATACATGACAAAGACGATTTCCATCGCGCCGGTCAGCAAGACCATCACGGTCAACGTTTCGCGCGAGCACGCCTTCGAGGTCTTCACCGCCGGCATCGATCGCTGGTGGCCCAAGACCCACAGCATCGGTGCCGCGCCGATGCTGCGCTCGGTGATCGAGCCCCGGCGCAACGGCCGCTGGTACACCGTGCACGAGGACGGCGCCGAGGAGACGGTAGGGCACATGAAAGTGTGGGAACCGCCGGGCCGCATCGTCTTCAGCTGGGAGATCAACACGCAGTGGAAGGCGGATTCGTCGGTCGCCTCCGAAGTGGAAGTCCGCTTTTTCGCGGAAGGGCCAAACCTCACCCGCGTCGAACTCGAGCATCGCAACTTCGAAGCCCTGGGCGCCGAGGGCGGCGAGAAAATGCGCGGCGATGTCAGTGGCGGTTGGCCGACGATCCTGGATTTGTTCAGGCAGGCAGCCGAAGCGAAGTAGGGGCAAGGAAAATGGCGATGAAAAACATGCTGGCCGGTGCCGCGCTCGCAAGTGCTGTTGCGTTGCCGCAGTTTGTCCATGCCGGTGTGAACGATGCCGGCGCCGGCGGCTTCTCAGTGACCGAGAAGGTCCACATCGCGGCTTCGCCGGACAAGGTCTATGCCGCGCTCATCGCGCCGGCGCGCTGGTGGAGTCCGGTGCACACCTTTTCGAAGAGCGCCGCGAACCTGACGCTCGAGGCGCGCGCCGGCGGCTGCTGGTGCGAGAAACTCGATCATGGTGGCTCGGTGCAGCACATGGTTGTCGTCGCCGTCATGCCCGATCAGTCCATCGTGCTGCGCGGTCCGCTCGGCCCGCTGCAGGCGCTCGGCGCCGATGGGGCCCTCAGCATAGCGCTGGCACCCGCATCGGGTGGCACCGACCTGATCGCAACCTACAACGTCGGCGGCTACCTGAAAGACGGCCTCGCGAGCTGGGCTACGCCCGTCGACCACGTGCTCGGCGAGCAATTCAGCCGTCTCAAGACGGTGATCGAAACCGGCAAACCCGATTCCAAGGAGTAATCCCATGACCATCAAGCTGCATGTCTTTCCGCTCAGCCCGCGCGCCTTCAAGGTGCTGTTCGCCGCCCACCAGATCGGCATTCCCTACGACATGGCGCTGGTGAATTTCGCGACCCAGGGCCAGAAGACCCCCGAATACACGGCGATCAATCCCAACCAGCGCATGCCCGCGCTCGAGGACGGCGACTTCAGGCTCTGGGAATCCAACGCGATCGTCCAGTATCTCGCGTCGCTGAAACCGGAGACCGGTTACCTCCCGGTCGAGCTCAAGGAGCGCATGAACGCGGTGAAATGGCAGTTCTGGGAGAGCAACCATTGGGATCCCGCCTGCGCCGTCTTCATGTTCGAGCGCGTGGTGAAGAAGCTGTTCGGCCGCGGCGAGCCCGATCCGGTCGAGCTCAAGCGCGGCGAGGAACTGATGGCGCGCCTTGCACCCGTGCTCGACGGGCAACTGCAGAAATCGCGCTATGTCGCGGGCGAGAAGATGACCGTCGCCGACCTTTCTCTGGCACCCTCGCTCGTCAGCGCCGAACAGGCCCGGATGCCGATCGGCGAATACCGCGCCATCAGTCGCTGGATCACCGAAATCCGCGCCCTGCCTGCCTGGCAGAAAACAGTCGCGATGCAGACCATGCCTGGCTGAGGATTCAGGCTGTCGCCTTCGCCGGTTTGTGAGGCGGCGGGAACAAAGACGCCAAGGGGTGTGGCGATCTCGGGCGGTGTGGCGGCTGTGGCAAGGTTTGATTTCACGCGGAGCCAGGGGAGGGGAAGCGTTGTTGCAGCGCGTTCAAAATCGTCAGAACTGCGCTCGCTATTGCAGTCTGGTCGGCGCGCTTCGCGCGCCAATACAAATCGGTGATCCGGCAGGCGTTGGCGACCTGAAAGAACCTCTCTTCTCCGCCGGCTCCGCGGCTCCGCGTGAAACAATCACCAGCGAAACTGCCGCAGGCTTCGGGTTCGCGACGGCTGCCTTGGCGCCTTGGCGTTTTGTCTATCCACCGGCATCAAGCTGCCGGGCCGCACCCGCTTTACACGCGCGCAGCCCCCGCACCCCGACCTCTCCCTGTCGGGGGAGAAGGAGAACCGTTGGCACGCACGCCGACTCGCATTACGTCTCCGTAATCTCGGGGCGTGGCATGCAGCAGATCTTTCGTTCGCCACTGACGAATGTGCGCGCGACAATCAAGTCCGACGATCACCTCGTCATCGGCATTTCGTTTCACGCCAATCCGCGGCCGGGCGGTGGGCAACTCAGCCAGCTGAACGAGCGCTATGAGTTTTCCTTCAGCTTCGTCGATATCAGTTGCGTCATGCGCTTTCCCTACCCGGCCGCAGAAGTGCAAGGTGCGATCGCTGCGGTGGCAGAGTTCAGTCGCCGCTTTCGGCGCGTCGTCATGCTTGGCAGCAGCGTCGGCGGCTTTGCCGCCCTCAACTTCGCGGCGGCGTTCGGCGCCGAGACCGCTATCACGGCCTCGCCGATCTTCTCCTTCAATCCGCAGAAGATGCCGGGCGACAACCGCTGGCAGGCGATGCGCGCGCCCGTTACCGCGTTTCCCTTCGACAATGTCGAGGAAAGCCTCAGCGTGCTTCGTAAGGTCTACGTTCTCTATGATCCTTTCAGTCCCGATGTACCGCATGTTGCGGCAATCGAAGAGAACGAGGCTGGGACCGTCAGGCTGGCAGTTCCGTTCGGTGGCCATCCGGTGTTCGGCGTTCTCAACCAGGGCGGCACGCTTGGCGGGATCATCGAGGATATTGTTGCCGACCGCTTCAGCCGCGATGGCTTCCGCGAGGCGCTGCACCGGAGCCGCCCCGCTTCAACGATCTACCTGAAAAACCTCGCTGCGGCCCTGCCGCAGCGTCGCGACGCCTTGCGCGTCAAGCTGCTCGAGTTGGCCTACGGACACGACAAGGCAACGGAAACGCAGCTTGCCATCCTGCCGCCGCTGGTGCGCCTTGGGCGCATGAAGGACGTGCGGGCCCTGACCCAGTCGGTGGTGGATTTCGAGGCCCGGCAGATCGCGCAGAAGCGGGAGCTGCGCGAACGGTATGATGCGTTGAAAGAAGAGAACGATCTGTTGAAACGCAAGCTGAAGAAGTCCAAGGCGCAAGGCTGACCGGCCGTCTCACGTGACCTTCCGGCCCTGTCCTGCTAGACTTGGGCCACCATGAACGCCAAGCGCACCCTGCTCATTCTCTGCGCCCGGATCGGCTACACGCCGCACGCCGCTTAAGCGCGCGCCGGCCGTCGTTCGTCTTCCCATTTCCGCAGAGAGTCTCGTTCCATGTCGCAGGCAACCCACAATCTCACCAAGCACTGGCAGGCGCTCGACGCCGCCCATCATGTCCATCCCTTCAGCGACGCGGCGGCGCTCGCAAAGGAAGGCGTACGCGTCATCACAAGAGCCGACGGCGTCTATCTCTGGGATTCCGAAGGCCACAAGATCATCGACGGGATGGCGGGGCTGTGGTGCGTGCAGCTCGGCTACGGCAATCGCGAGCTTGCGGACGCGGGCTATGAAGCGCTGAAGACGCTTCCCTATTACAACCACTTCTTCAAGACATCGAACCCCTACACCATCGAGCTCGCGGCCAAGCTGGCGAGCCTGCTGCCGGACGGCCACGCCAGAGTGCTGTTCGCCAATTCCGGATCGGAAGCCAACGACAGTGCGCTGAAGCTGATCCGCTATTACTGGAACCTGAAGGGCAGGCCGGCGAAGAAGATCCATCTGTCGCGCGAGATGTCCTATCACGGCGTGACCTTCGCGGCCGCGTCGCTCTCCGGCCTGACGCCGATGCATCCGCAATGGGATTTGCCGCTCCCCGGCTTCGAGAAGGTCCCGACACCGTACTGGTGGGGCGCCAAGGCCGCGGGCCATGGCGACATCGACGCCGACGCCTTCGGTCTGCTGATGGCGAAAAGACTCGAGGAGAAGATCCTGGCGCTCGGCGCCGACAATGTTGCCTCGTTCTCGGCCGAGCCGGTGCATGGCGCCGGTGGCGTGATCTTCCCGCCCCGCACCTATTGGGCCGAAGTACAGCGCATCTGTGCGACGCATGAGGTGCTGCTGCACCTGGACGAAGTGATCACCGGCTTCGGCCGCACCGGCGAATGGTTCGGCGCCCAGACCTATGGCGTCGCACCAGACATCATGACGATGGCCAAGGGCCTCTCGTCCGGCTACCAGCCGATCTCGGCGATCTCGCTGGGCGCGCGCATGGGCGATGCCATTGCCGCCGCCAACGAGGAGCTGGTGCATGGCTACACCTATTCCGGCCATCCGGTGGCGAGCGCCGTCGCGCTCAAGAACCTCGAAGTGCTCGATTCCAGGGGCCTGGTGCCGCGCGTCAAGAACGTCATCGGACCGTATCTGCATCGCCGCCTGCATGAGACGTTCGACAGCCACCCGATCGTCGGCGAGGTGCGCGGCATCGGCCTTCTCGCGGCCATCGAGCTCTCGCCGGACAGGAACGAGCGCAGCTTCTTCCCCGACATCGGCAACATCGGGACCGTCTGCCGCAATTACTGTTTCAATTCTGGCCTCGTCTCGCGCGCCATCCGTGACACCATGGTCCTCGCCCCGCCGCTGGTCATCACCGAGTCCGAGGTCGAGGAAATCATCGCCAGGCTGAAAGCCGCGATCGACAACACCGCCCGCGACATCGGCCGGCTGTAGACTGCGCATCGACCTATCGTTTGGCGTCGCGATTCTCAGCGCAGAGGTCGCGATGAAACGGCGCGAAGGAAGCGCGGAGGTGTCGTGGAATTTTGGGAGGCGGTTTCTCCGGTAGACCGGCCTTCTATTGGCGCGCGTTCGCGCGCCGACCTCATTGCTGACGCTGCCGCCACTGACGGAGATAGGGACGATCTCGGCGCCTCCTTCGCGCCGTTTCATCGCGACCTCTGCGCTGAGAATCTCGACATCGAAGGACCGGTGACAGATATGCACAAAACCCCATCGCCGCCCCCCGCATCACGCAGTACAAAGACCCAATGATTCTCCACCTCCGCTCCGTCAATGTCGCCGTGCCGCAAGTGATCGCGGTGCTGAACGACCGGCCCGTGCAGTCGGCCATTGCCAAGCAGCCGCTAAACCAGGCTCGGGTAACGGTGCGCGCCACCAATATCGACGGTGACGCCCAGGGTGATCTCACGGTGCATGGCGGCGTCGACAAGGCGGTCTATGCCTACCCGATGGCGAACTGGCCGTGGTGGGAAGCCGAGCACGATCTTGCCTGCCGGCCCGCGACCTTCGGCGAAAACCTTACGCTGGAAGGCGCCGGTGAGGACGACATCCGCATCGGCGATCGCTTCCAGTGGGGCGATTGCGTCCTCGAAGTCAGTCAGCCGCGCGCGCCGTGCTTCAAGCTTGCACTGCACACGCGGCGTGACGATGTTCCGCCACTGATGACGGCGTCGGCGCGTTGCGGCTGGTATCTGCGCACCATCGTCGAAGGCGAAGCGCCGGTGCGCGACGGCATGCTCACACGCATCGCGAGCATCGGCGGACCGACGGTGAGCGAAACATTTCGCGCGCTGTTCGATCGAAGGACCGATGTGAAATTTTGTACACAGCTTCGTGACATGCCTGAACTCGCAGAGGCGTGGCGGCGCGGGCTCGCGAAAAAGCTGGCAAACAAAGGGTGATTCGCCCTACGCGACGACAGGGTAAATTTGTCACAGTCATTAAAATTGTCGCGAATTGTCGTCGCTCTCCAAAAAAACTTGCAATGTGTGGCATTGCTGCATAGGTTGCTTCTCGAAGGGCGATCTACTGTCCAGCAGGCACTGCCCCCCCGCTCGCACGCTGGACGGCGTCCTTCGCGGGAACCGGTCATCCCCTCCCGGTTTCCACGCGCGTAACGGCGCACGCGCCCGGCCAGCCCCCTGGCCGGGCGTTTTTTATTAAACCTCGCCAGCTTCGCGGGAGAGGCGGCTCGCGCAGCGCGCCGGTGAGGGCAAGTCACCCGCTCATTTCTGTCTCAATCTGGAACACCCTTCTCAGGGTCAGATTGATGCGCCCGCCGTCCGGAATCAGTGTCGAGCTCCCGGCGATCACCCGATCGACGCCGTGAAATGCCATCCGTGCTGGACCGCCGAAGCTGAGCACGTCACCACTCGCCAGCCGGACACTGCGGCTCGGATCCTTGCGGCTGAGCCCCCCGATCCGGAACACGGCGTCGTCGCCCAGCGAGACCGAAACCACCGCTGCGTCGCGCGCGGCCTCATCGGCATCGCGATGCGCACCCATCTTTGCGCCATCGCGGTAGAGATTGACGAGGCAGCATTCCGGCGGTGCCGGATAATCCGCGACGCTTTCCCAAAGCCGCAACAAGGCGTCGGGGATGGCAGGCCAGGCCTCGCCGGTGACAGGGTGCGTTGGCTGGTAGCGGTAGCCTCCGACGTCCGACATCCAGCCCAGCGAGCCGAAATTGGTCTCCTCGACCGAGAACGGCTTGCCGCTCTTCGGCATGACCGGTTTGTAGAACGGTGCGCTCTTCACCCGGACCAGCACGTCCTCGAGCAGTGCGACCTGCGCGGTGCGGTCGAACCATTCGCGCCACAGCATGACGCCCGGCGCGATCTCGAGCCTCGTCACCACTTCCATTGCCAGGGGCTGCGGGTCGGCTGCTCGAACAGGCTGGCGTAGAACGCCTTCATGCCGCGCCCATCGAGCCATCTCGCAAGTTTTGCCGGGTCGTACGCAGTGCGCGCCCACGCGCCGATGTCAGTCCCGCCCGAGTCTTCCTGCGCAAAGGCGATGAAGTGCTTCAGCCAGCGTTGATGGGTCTTGGGCAGGTGCAGGTAAGGCCAGCGCGCGAACTGCATCTCGGCGGCATCCATCGCGCCCCAGCCCGCGCGGTGCAGGATATAGAGCGCGGCCGCAAGGCTGGTGCGATCCTGGCCACCGGAGCACTTCACCACGAAGGGCCGCGGCGCTGCGTCGAACGCATCGAACAGCGCGGCGAGCATCGCCTGTGTCGGCAGCTTGCGGGAATCCAGCATCGCATCGATATGCGCCGCGCCGGCACGGCGACAGGCGTCTTTCTCGCGCTGCCACCAGCCGATATCGGGATTGTTGCCGCGCAGGTTGATCAGGCTCTTGAGGCCGTGGCGCTTCAAGAAGCCCTCGAGCCCGCCGAAATGCGCCTGCGCCATCCGCGCCGCCGCCCCCGGCACCACCCAGTGGAAATTGTACAGAACGTCGAGAGCCGACCGCATGCCGGCTAGGTGTCACCGGCAGGGCAGGGGGTCAAGGGGCGCGCGAAGCCGCAAGGGCGAGAAAGGCGCCAAATCTCGAACTTCGCGGCCGTGTCGAGCAGGTAGGATCGCACGGAGCCACGGAGAGCACGGAGATAACACGCCGTCCGAGTGCTACGTCACGTTGGACATTGAATTGGCGCGCGCAGCGCGCCGACCAGACTCCAACGACGGGGCAAGCCGCGAATATCCAGTACGCTCCACCCTCCGTGTTCTCCGTGGCTCCGTGCGATCCATTCTTTCTCGACGCAGCACCACGGATCGCGGTGGCCACGGTCGCTCTTGGCGAGACTTCGCGCCTTCGCGCGAGACCACCCCTGCAAAATTTCTACAAGACGCTTCCCGGCCCCCGTCCTATCCTCGCACCACCAAATCGGGGGCACACATGAACAACGGCATTGCACGACGCGACCTCTTCGGCCTAGCGGCCGCTGGCATCGCAACCGCCGCAACATCCTCATCGGTTGAAGCCGCCAATGCCCCGCCCACGCCCAACACGGGCTTTGAGCATAGTCCCGGCGCACCGATCCCGACGGCAATTGTCCCGACCACCTCTGGTCGCGTCCTCGGTCTGGTCAATGACGGCGTCCACACCTTCAAGGGCATCCGCTACGGCGCGCCCCCGGTCGGCATGTTGCGCTGGATGCCGCCGCAACGTCCCAAGCCCTCGGACGTCATCCTCGATTGTTCCGACTATGGCGCGCCCGCGATCCAGCTCGTCGGTGGCCCGACCGCGGCGCCGCAGACAAGCTTCGGCATGCAGATGAACCGCGTCTTCACGACGCCGTCCGAGCTCAAGGTGCAGAGCGAGGACTGCCTGTTCCTGAACGTTTGGACGCCCGCGACGGACGCGAAGAAGCGGCCCGTCATGGTGTGGCTCCATGGCGGTGGCTTCCAATGGGGTTCCTCGAACCAGCCGATCTACGACATGGAGGCGCTGGCGCGGGAATACGACGTGACCTGCGTCAGCATGAACCATCGCCTGAACATCTTCGGCTACATGCATCTTGGCGATGCGATGGGCTCGACCTATGCGAGCTCCGGCACCGTCGGCATGCAGGACCTGGTGCTGGCGCTGCAATGGGTGCGTGACAACATCGCGAGCTTTGGCGGCGACCCCGGCAACGTCACGATCATGGGACAGTCCGGCGGTGGTTTCAAAGTCTCGATCCTGATGGCGATGGATTCGGCCAAGGGACTCTTCCACAAGGCCTCGATCCAGTCCGGCGCCGGGCTCGATGTCGGGCGCAAGGACCAGGCGGCGAAGAACACGCAGCTCGTGCTCGACGAGCTCGGCATCAAGGCCGGCGACATCCAGGCGCTGCGCGCGGTCCCGTACCAGACGCTGATCGCGGCGGTGAACGCCATCACCGCGCGGCAAGGCGGCGGCATGATGGGAATGGGCCCCCCGCGCGGTCCCGACTTCTCACCGATCCTCGACGGCATCGCCATCACGCGTGATCCCTTCACGCCCGACGCACCGGCGGCCTCCGCCGACGTCCCGCTCCTGATCGGCTATGTGAAGGACGAGATGAGCATCTTCATGGCCTCGAACCCCTGGTTCTACACCATGACGGAAGATCAGCTGAAGCAGTTCGCCGGCTTCACCGGCCCCAAGGGGCCGAAGCTTGTCGAGGCCTGGCGCAAGATCCGACCCGACTACGCGCCAAGTTATCTCTTCGTCGCCGCGCTCAGCTCGCAGTTCTTCGGCGGCAGCTCGATCACGTTGGCCGAACGCAAGGCCGCGCAAGCCAAGGCGCCGGTCTACATGTGGAACATGACCTGGGAAACGCCTGTGTCGAACGGCGTCTTCAAGACGCCGCACACCATGGAGATTCCCTTCATGCTCGATTCGTGGCGCCGTCTGCCGCAATTCGTCGGCCCCGCGAAACCGGCGGCCAATATGGCAAAGCAGATCGCCGGTGCCTGGGTCGCGTTCGCGCGAACCGGTGTCCCCGACGGTCCCGCCACGCCGCACTGGCCCGCCTACGACACGACCACCCGCTCGGTGATGGTGTTCGATACGACGAGCAAGGTGGTCAACGATCCCAACCCCGAAGTGCGTCAGATTTTGCAGGAAAAATAGACGTGTGATTTCGCGCGAAGGCGCGAAGATCGCCAGGCAAGGGCCATGACCAGTGTTGGTCGTGGTCCTTCGCCATTGACAGAGGCACGCGTCTTTGCAGCCTTCGCGACTTCGCGCGGATATTTGCCTCAATTTTACCGCCATAACCGCCTGAGCGCTGGCCGAATCGTCACAATCCGGTGTTTGCTGGCGCCTCGAACAATCACCGGGGGCAATCATGGTCACGCGCAGGTCGTTTCTCACCACAGCCGGGCTTGCCGCCGGTGGACTCATGCTGCCGCGCAGCTTCGGCCTCGCGGCCGAGCCTGCCGCGTGGAAATCCGATCCGTTCTCGCTGGGCGTCGCCTCGGGCGAGCCGCGTGCCACCAGTGTGCTCTTGTGGACGCGCCTTGCGCCTGATCCCGCCAATGCCGATCCCGCGACGCCGGGTGGCATAAGCGGCGATTCCCAGAGCCTGCGCTACGAAGTGGCAACCGACGAACACATGCGCCATGTCGTGCGCCGCGGCACCGCCATCGCCGACAAGACCTATGGCTATTCCGTGCACCAGCCGGTCACCGGCCTCAGTCCGGGACGGGCCTACTGGTACCGCTTCTATTCCGGCGGCGCCGCAAGCCCGATCGGCCGCGCCATGACGGCGCCGGCGGGGCGAACGGACAAGCTGCATTTCGCCTACATGTCCTGCTCGCACTACGAGCACGGTTACTTCTCCGCCTACCGTCATGCCGCCGACGAACATCCGGATTTGGGGATCTTCCTCGGCGACTACATCTACGAATACGTCGACAAGCGCACGCCGAACCTGCCGCGCCACCACACCGGTGGCCAGTGCGTGACCCTCGCCGATTACCGCGCCCGCTATTCGCTGTACCGCGGCGATGACGATCTGAGGCGCCTGCACGCCACGATGTCGACGATCCACACCTGGGACGATCACGAGGTCCAGAACGACTACGCCGGCAGCGCCTCGCAGGATTTCGCCGACCCGCTTGAGTTTCTGAAGCGCCGCGCCGCCGCCTATCAGGCGTTCTACGAATTCATGCCGGTATCGAAGCAACCCAACGGCTCGTCCATGCAGCTCTATGACCGCTACGATTTCGGCGACCTGATGCAGATCGATGTCCTCGACGGGCGGCAGTATCGCTCGAAGGAAGCCTGCTACGGCCCGCCAAAGAAGGGCGGTGGGCACCAGGAGACGGCCGCCTCGTGTCCTGAACTGATCGATCCGTCGCGCTCAATGATCGGCATGCAGCAGGAAGCCTGGCTGCTCGACGGACTTGCCAAATCGAAGGCGCATTGGAACCTGCTCGCCCAGGATGTGATGATGGCGCAGTTCCGCGAGAAGGGTCAGGACGGCTCGTCCAACAATTTCTGGACCGACGACTGGAACGGCTATCCCGCCAGCCGCGCCCGCGTCCTGCAGCACATCGCGGAGTCGAAGCCCTCGAACCCCGTCGTCATCACCGGCGACATCCATTCCTTCTGGGCCAACGACCTCAAGCAGGATTTCGACGATCCGAAGTCGCCGATCATCGCCAGCGAGCTCATCGGCAGCTCGATCACCTCGCCGCCGCCCCCCTACGAGCTCTTCAAGTCGTTCTTGCCCGACAATCCGCACATTAAGTTCTTCGAAAGCCGCAAGCGCGGCTACGTCTCGGTGAACCTGACGAAGAAAAAGATGACCGCGAAATACCAGACGGTCTCCGACGTAAAGGACCCCAAGGCATCGCTCTCGACGCTCGCAACCTTCGTCGTCGAAAGCGGCAAGGCAGGCCCGCAGGCGGCGTGAAGTAACAGGTGTCATCTCCCTGCATCGCGCGGAGGTCCCTGATCCGCGTGCTTTTGCCCCGCTGTCGTTGTTAGGATGCCGCCGGAAGGGGATTCCCAATCGGCCATGAAATGGCTTCTGTCTGAACTGCAGCGCCGGCAGGTGACCCGCGTCGCGGCAAGCTATGTCGTTGCGGGCTGGATTCTGCTGCAGGTTGCGGCATCGCTCGAAAATGCGCTCATGCTTCCCGCGCTGTTCGACACAGGTGTTCTGCTTCTTCTGGTGTTGGGCTTCCCGATCGCGATCAGCCTTTCCTGGATGTTCGAGCTCACGCCCGAGGGTATCCGGCGCACCATCGGGTTCGGCGACGGAGTCCCGGCGAAGCCCCGCCCGACCGACTGGGTACTGCTTGCGACACTGGCCATCGTCGGCGTCATCGCACTTGTGACGGCGCTCACCGTTCGTGTCGGTGACCTCATGCCGGCCGAGAGGTCCATCGCCGTTCTTCCGTTCGAGAACCTGTCCAGGAACAAGAGTGATTCCGAGTACGGCGACTGGCTGTCGGAGCTCATAAGCGGGCTTCTGGGCAAAGCGAGCGACCTCAAGGTCGTGTCGCAGACGTCGTCGGCGACCTTCAAGGGCAAGGTGGTTCCCATGGCGGAGATCGCCAGGCAGCTCGGTGTCACGCTCGTCCTCGAAGGCAGCGTGCGCAGCGAGGGCCACGACATCGTCATCAGCGCCCAGCTGATCAATGCCGCGACCGACAGGCAGGTTTGGGCCGAGGTCTATCAACGCAAGACGGACAACGCGCTCGGCGTACAGAGCGAAGTGGCCGCCAAGGTGGTCGCCGCCGTGGCCGACGTACTGAAGGTGAAGATCAGCAAGGTCGAGCAACAGGCGCTTACGCCCACGAAGCAGCCAAAGGCATTTGAGGCCTACCAGAGGGCGCTCCACCTCTACGGCACGACGACTCTCGGCACTGCGCGCACCGCGCAGGGTCTCCTGAACGATGCCGTCTCTCTGGATCCCCACTTCGCCCTCGCCTGGGCACTGTTGGCGCGGGTTCATTCCTATTTCTATTTCAACGGCTCGGATGCAACCGAGGGGCGTCGCGCTGCCGCCGAGCAGGCGCTGCACGAAGCGCTTCGTCTGAAACCCGATCTTGCCGAAGTCATGCTCGCCGATGCGTATTTCGAGTACTGGGTAAATCGAGACTACGAAGGCGCAAGGATCCGGTTCGAGAAACTGAGCAGGAAATGGCCCAACAACGCAGATGTCCTGACGGCTCTCGCCAGCATAGCCCGCCGCCAGGGCCGCTGGGAGGAAAGCAAGATCTACTTTGAGCGTGCCATCGCGATCGATCCCCTGCGCCCGGGCCGGCGCGTGAAAGCTGCTGAGCTGAGCTTTGCAACGCGTGACTTTGCCGGGGCACTGCGCCAGCTCGATATTGCGCTGCAGGTATGGCCGAAAGCGCCGGACAATGTGCCGTTCATCGCCAAGAAGGTGCTGATCTACCAGGCGCTCGGCCGCCTCGACGACGCCGGCAAGCTTCTCAAGGATCTTGATCCTGAGCCCGACGGCGAACTCGTCGAACCGATCGTGTATCAGGCCGTGCTGCGCCGCGCACCAGCCGACGCGATACCCCTGCTGCAGGATCTCCTCAGGCGCGACGAGGCGGAGGGCTCGGCCGGACGCACATCGATCGATCTGAACCTCTACCTCGGCAACCTGCGGCACCTCGCCGGCGATTCAAAAGGCGCCGTGGCCAACTACACCGAAGCGCTCGACGAGCTTCTGCTGGAGTCGGCCAAGCAGCCGGGGAACGCGGATATCTACTCTTATCTGGCTATGACGTATTGCGGTCTCGGCGATCGCGCCGCTGCGACGAAGTACGCCGCGCTCGCCGTGAAGGCCGTTCCGCTCGCGAAAGACGCCCTGAGCGGCGCGTACTATCTGGATGTGCAGGCGCGTGTCTGGGCGCGCTTGGGCGACCGCGATGCAGCGACCCGTGTCATCAAGACTCTGCTGAGAGTGCCGGCGCCCCTGCCCCTGACGCCGGCTTTGCTACGCCTCGACCCCGACTTCGCCAAGCTTGGGATGCGGTGATGATCAGTTTTTGGGCAATTCAACGACCACTGCGTGAGTGGGAATAGGGGTAAGGCTGAGCCCAACAAAGACAAGCGCTCCCACGGCAATGGCCCAGATCAATGGCAGGCCAAACCACCGCCGCGCGGCTGTACCTACCGCAACAGCGATGAGTGCAATCGCCAGCGCAAGCGTGATGATATAGGTCACTCATCCCTCATTCAGGCTTTGACACTGCAAAGTTAGCATGTTCGTCGCTTCGGACACCAAGGCACAAAACCTTGTCGGCGGCTTGCCGGCTTCGCGCGAAAATCTCGCTACCCACGCAACATCTTCCCCATCCGCACCAGCGGCACCTTCACGCCGCCGGGCGTGTCCGCCTCGAACGCTTCGATCTCCGCATAGCCGCAGGCGCGATACAGCGGCAGGCCCGCCATCGTCGCGGCGAGCTCGACGTGCGAAAATCCTTCCTGCGCGGCTGCCTCTTCGCACAGCGTCAGCACCATTCGCCCGATGCCGCGGCGTGTGAAGGACGGATGAGTATACATCGCGCGCACCCGTGCCGGCTCAGACGCCGGATCGAGCAGCCGCGCTTCGCGTCCCGCCGAATGATCGCCGCCGAACAGCGTCGCGCGCCGGCTCCAGCCGCCGCTGCCCGCAAGACGTTCGTCTTCTTCGATCACAAAATAGGTCCCGTCGGCGATCAGCTGCGTGTCGAGCCCCATGACGGCGTGCGAGGCCGCGACCTGCTCGGGCGGCAGAAAGGGTTTCAGCAGCTCGTCGATCGCGGCATCCATCAGCGGCCTGAGGGCCGCGATGTCATCCATGACGGCGAGGCGATGGCTGAAGCTCATGCCGAGAGGTTAGCAGTCGACGCCAAGGAAAGCCCGGATCCGCGCATCGCCCTCGAGGCGGAACACCTGCGCGCCGCGCGCATGGCGAGCGATCGCGGCATCGATCTTCGGTTTGTCTCGCCGTTCGAAACGCAGGATGTCCGTGAGTAGCTTCATGTCGAAAGAGTCGCGGCAACCTGTGGGTAGGTCCGGGCGCGATATGTCCGGCCGAACGGCGCGTCCCGCCGCCCGCGCGATTCGCAACCACGCCGGCTGATCGAGGATGACGTTCGTGTCGGCAGCCGGAAAGCGCAGGTCGGCCGTCTGCGAGACGAAATTGCCATCGGTGATCCAGCGGCCGCCGGCCATCCGCTCCGCGAGGCGCCGGCGAAAATCCTCGCTCTCCCCCGCGCCCCATCCCGGCCCGTAGTAGAGGGCATCGAGATGAATGACCGGCAGCCCAAGCCGCTCGCCCAACGTCCGCGCAAAACGCGACTTGCCCGCGCCCGGCGAACCCAGGACGACAATGCGCTCCACCTATCGCGCCTCGCGGATCGGGCTGAGGAAGGCGACGATTGCGGTCAGCGTCATGCCGGCCGCCGAGATCCAGAGCATCTGCCGCGCGCCGAGGCCGGCGATCAGGAAGCCGCCCGCCGCCAGCGCCACCGGTCGCGCCCCGAAGACAAAGAAGCGGAACACGCTGTTCACGCGGCCCTGCATCTGGGGCGGGATCAGCGACAGGCGATAGCTGATGCCGACGACGTCCTGCACCCCGGAGACCGCCGGTGCGATCAGCCAGGCCAGCGTCAGCAGCAGCATCGACGGCGCGCTCGCCACCAGCACCAGTCCCGCCGCCCACAGCGCGATGCTGGTGACGAGGATGTGACCGACGACGACACGGGTGCGGATCCACGGCGCCGCCAGCGTGGTGAGAAGGCCCGCGATACCGGCGATCGAGAACATGAAGCCGATCGCGGCAGGGCTTGCGTGGAAGGTGTTGCGCGCCAGCACGATAATCGCCAGCGTCACCGGCGCGAACACCACCGCGACCGCCATCGTTACGAAGGCGAGGGAGAGGATCAGGCGATGCGCGAACAGCCACGTCACGCCTTCGCCGATTTCGCTCAGCAGCGGCTGCGGTGCATTGCGTGGCGCGCGCAACGGCCGCCGGATCGCGCCGAGGAAGAGCAGCGAGACCGCCAGCATCGCGGCCTGCACGCCATAAGCGATCATCGCGCCGACCACCGTGTTGCGCTTGAGACCAACCAGCACGCCGCCGATCGCAGGCCCGGCATTCTCGCCGATCCATTCCACCACGGTGTTGGCCGAGGTGGCGCGCGTCAGTTCCTCCTTCTGAACGATCTGTGGCAGGCAGCTGATCTCGGCGATGTTGTAGAAGACGAACGCCGTGCCGCTCGCCGCGGCGACGACATAGAGCTGCGCGACATGCAGGCCGCCGAGCATCCAGGCGACCGGCAGCGAGGCGAAGGCCAGAACCCGCACCGCGTCGGCGCCAAGCATCACGATACGTCGGTCCCAGCGATCGACCAGCGCACCGGCCGCGAGGCTGAGCAGCAGATACGGCAGGCTCGCCACCGCCGCGATGAGACCGACCTGCGCCGGCGATCCGGTCAGGCTCAGCACCAGCAGAGGCAGCACGATGGTTTCGATCTCGCGCCCGGCAAGCGAGAGACCCTGGGCCGAGACCAGCAGAAGGTAATCCGGATTCTTGTAAAACGGCGCTTGTGGCGCAGCTTGATCGGTCACGATGGAATTCCTGTCTTGCACGCGCGAGCACGCGCTCGCGCGAGAGCGTCTTTGATCAAAGAGCGGCTATGCCCATTCGGGCGTCAGGAACTCATCGCGGGTGAATCCAATTGTCCGTGTGATGCTACCCGAATACCGGGATAACTCAGCCAATCCCGAACGCACTCCGGGCCGTGACAAGAATTGCACGGAGATTTCCCGCATTCGATCCGTGGACAAGTGTTCCGGTTATGTTCTAGCCTGGAAGAGTCGCTGAGACGGCGAAACGAAGAGCAGGAGAAATTCCCTGGTAGCAGGGAATTTGCAGGGAAAAATGGGGCTCGAATTCACCCACTCGCGGTCCTGCTCCTTTCGCCTTGACCGGCAGACCTGCCTAAGTATATTGCGCGGCTCCCGAAGGACTGGGCTCCGGCGGGAAATAGAGCAAATTCAAGGACTTAACCCATGTTCGCGGTCATCCGCAGCGGCGGAAAACAATACAAAGTGGCAAAGGACGACGTCCTTTCCGTCGACCGCCTCACCGGCGATGTGGGTTCGACCATCACGCTTGGCGAAGTCCTCATGGTCGATGGCAAGGCCGGCCTGCCCCTCGTCTCCGGCGCCTTGGTGGCTGCCGAGATCGTCGAGCAGGGTCGCGGTCCCAAGACCATCGCCTTCAAGAAGAAGCGTCGCAAGAACACGCATCGCAAGCGTGGCGGCCGCTCGCATCTCACGACGATCAAGATCACCGGCATCACGGCCTAGGAAGCAAAGCTATGGCACACAAGAAAGCTGGCGGCTCCTCGCGCAACGGACGCGACTCGAACCCCAAGATGCTGGGCGTGAAGATCTTCGGCGGCCAGACCATCGAGGCCGGCAACATCATCGTTCGCCAACGCGGCACGCAATTCCATCCCGGCGACAATGTCGGCATGGGGCGCGACCACACCCTTTTTGCGACGGCAGACGGTCACGTGTCGTTCAAGTCGGGTTACAAGCGCCGCACCTATGTATCGGTCATTCCGGCGATGAATGCGGCCAAGGCGGCGGCGGAATAGGCGACTGAAGACATCAGGTCGCCAATCAAATTGGCGGCCCATCACGCGAGGGAAGATGGCCCGCCATCTTCCCTTTTTTATTCCCTCACCCTTGAGGAGGGACGTGTTGTGGTTTGGAGATTGGAAACAGAACGGTTGTTGTTACGGCCACCGGAGGAGCGCGACGTGGCTTCCATTACTGCGCTCATCGGCGATTACGACGTGGCAAAAAACCTGAGCACGGTGCCGCATCCGTATAGCGAAACACATGCGCAAAAGTTCATCGCGCGCAATGCCGAGAACCTCGCCAAAGGCACGGACTACGGCTTTGCCATCGTGCGCAAGGAAGACGATATGCATATGGGCGGCTGCGGCCTGCATCTGAAGAACGGCGCCTACGAGTTCGGTTACTGGCTCGGCCGTCCGTTCTGGAAGAACGGCTATGCCACCGAGGCAGCGCGCCGCATCGTCGAGTTCGCCTTCTACGAAATCCAGGCGGCGAGTGTTTGGGCCGGCTGGTATCATGACAACCCTGCGTCAGGTCATGTGCTGGAAAAGCTCGGTTGCCGCCCGAACGGCTTCGACACACGGGGCTGCATGGCCCGCGGCCATGAGGTGATGTGCAATCTCGTGATCCTCGATCGCGCCGACTACACCAATGCGAGGATCGCGGCATGAATGCGCTTCTGAACACGGAGCGGCTCACCTTGCGGGCGTCGGCGGCGGAAGACCTGCCGGCGCTCGTGCCGCTGCTCAACGACTACAATGTCACGAAGAACCTGACCCCGGTGCCGTTTCCCTACACGCTGGAAGCGGGACGCGGCTGGCTGGCGCACATCGCGGCGGCACAGGCGAAAGGCAATCATTTCTCGTTCTCGGTCTATCGCGATTCCAGCTTCATCGGTGTGTGCTCCGTCGGCCGTCAGCATGGCCGCTTCAATCTCGGCTACTGGATCGGCCGGCCGTACTGGGGTTTGGGCTACGCCACCGAGGCCGCGGCGCGCGTCGTGCGCTTTGCCTTCGAGTCGCTCGGCGAAACGGCCCTTGCCTCCGGCTACTACGCCGACAATCCGGCTTCGGGCCGGGTGCTCGAGAAGCTCGGCTTCGAGCCGGCCGGCTGCGAACTCATCCACTGCGTCTCGCGCAACGCCACCGTCGTCTGCAATCGTGTATGGTTGGCGCGCGAGGACTACGTGCAAAAGATCGCCGCATGACGAAGTATGCCGTCCGCCCGCTGACCGTTGACCTGTGGCCGCAGCTCGAAGAGCTGTTCGGCCCGGTTGGCGCCTGCGCCGGCTGCTGGTGCATGTATTGGCGGATCGGCAGTGCCTACAACCAGCGGCCGCGCGAGGAGAATCGCAAGAGCTTCCGCGCCGTGGTGAAGAAGGGTCCGCCGCCGGGTCTGCTGGTGTTCGATGGCGACGTTGCGGTCGGCTGGGTGCAGGTTACGCCACGCGCCAGCCTGCCCAAGCTCGCGACCGCGCGTTTCACCAGAGCGGTCGACGACGCGCCGGTCTGGTCCGTATCGTGCTTCTTCGTGCGCAAGGGTTATCGCGGCAAAGGCGTCTCGAAGGCGCTGATCGACGCGGCGATCGGCTTTGCAAAGAAAAACAAGGCGCCGGCACTCGAGGCGTATCCGGTTAAGAGCGATGGCGAGAAGATCTCGCGTCCCAACATGTACACCGGCAACGCGTCAAGCTTCGCCAAGGCAGGCTTCAAGACCATCGGCGCGAACGCTCCGCATCGGCCGATCATGAGATTGAACCTCTCCCGCGGGAGCGGTCGCTCGACGCGCAGCGGCGAGCCGGTAGGAAAAACCTCTCCCACTGGCGGGAGAGGCGGTTCGCGGCGAAGCGCGAACCGGTGAGAGTGAGTAAGACATGAAATTCCTCGACGTCGCGAAGGTCTATATCGAGTCCGGCAAGGGCGGAAACGGCTGCGTCGCGTTCCGCCGGGAAAAGTTCATCGAGTATGGCGGACCATGGGGCGGCGACGGCGGTCGCGGTGGCGATGTCGTGGTCGAAGCCGTCGAGAACATCAACACCCTGATCGACTTCCGCTACAAGCAGCATGTTCGCGCCCAGAGCGGCCAGGGCGGCATGGGCAAGGACATGACCGGCGCTAACGGCGAGGACGCGGTCATGCGCGTGCCGGTCGGCACCGAGATCTACGAGGAAGATGGCGAGACACTGATTGCGGATCTGACCGAGACCGGCCAGCGCCTGTTGCTGCTCAAGGGTGGCAATGGCGGCTTCGGCAATGCGCATTTCAAGAGCGCCACCAACCAGGCGCCGCGCCATGCCAACCCGGGCCAGCCGGGCGAAGAGAAGACGATCATCCTGAAGCTCAAGTTGATCGCCGATGTCGGCCTGATCGGACTGCCGAATGCCGGCAAGTCGACATTCCTCGCGCGCGTCTCGGCGGCGCGGCCCAAGATCGCCGACTATCCCTTCACCACCCTGCTGCCGCAGCTCGGCGTGGTGCGCATAGATGAGACCGATTTCGTCATCGCCGATCTGCCGGGCCTGATCGAGGGCGCGCATGAGGGCGTTGGACTCGGCGACAAGTTTCTCGGCCATGCCGAACGCTGCAAGACGATTCTGCATCTGCTCGACGGCACCCAGGACGGCATTGCCAAGAGTTACAAGACGATTCGCCGCGAGATCGAAGCCTATGGCAACGGCCTTGAGGACAAGCCCGAGATTGTCGCGCTCAACAAGATCGATGCGATCCCGAAGGCGGCCCTGGCGAAGAAGAAAGCCAGCCTCGAAAAGGCCTGCGGTCACGACGTCCTGCTGCTGAGCGGCGTCAGCGGCGCCGGCGTCGACCAGGTCCTGCGCGCCCTGGTCAAGGAGATCAAGCGCGCCAGGACCGGCCCGAAAAAGCGCGGAACCGCGCAATGGGCGCCGGCTGTGGGACGAAAATGAGCGACCCGCTCGCCGACTCCCATCTCGTCGTCGTCAAGGTCGGGTCTGCCCTGCTCGTCGATGCCGACAGCGGTGCCTTGCGCCGCGACTGGCTGCGTTCGCTGTGCGCCGACATCGCGAATCTCCGGCGCGAAGGCAAGGAAGTTCTCGTTGTCTCGTCCGGCGCCATTGCGCTCGGCCGCCGAGCGCTCAAGCTCAAGCCCGGTGTCCTCCGCCTCGAGGAGAGCCAGGCCGCTGCTGCCGTCGGGCAGGTCAGCCTCGCCGAAGCCTACTCAGAGATCTTCGGACGCGACGGCATCGTCGCGGCGCAGATCCTGCTCACGCTTGGCGACACGGAGGAGCGCAATCGCTACCTCAATGCGCGCGCCACGCTGAAGACGTTACTCTCGCTGGGCAGCGTGCCGGTCATCAACGAGAACGATACCGTCGCCACGGCCGAGATTCGCTACGGCGACAACGATCGCCTGGCGGCCCGTGTCGCCTCCATGATGGAAGCGGATTCGCTGATCCTGCTTTCCGACGTCGATGGCCTCTACAGTGCCGATCCGACCCGCGACACGAATGCGGCCCACATCGCGGACGTCGCCACCATCACGCGCGAGATCGAAGCCATGGCCGGAGACTCGGTTTCCGGTGTGGGACGTGGCGGCATGGCCGCCAAGATCGTCGCCGCCCGTATCGCCACCGGTGCCGGCTGCGACGTGATCATCGCCAAGGGTCGCGTCGATCATGCGGTCGCCGCGATCCGTACCGGTGCGCGCATCACCCGCTTCCATGCCAGCACCACGCCTGCCGCCGCCCGCAAGCGCTGGATCGCCGGCGTCCTGAAACCGGAAGGCGTGCTCATCATCGACGCCGGCGCCGCCAAAGCCCTGTCGGACGGCAAGAGCCTGCTGCCCGCCGGGGTGCGCCAGATCGAGGGACGCTTCGAGCGCGGCGATGCCGTGGCGGTTCGCGACCAGCAGGGGCGGGAGCTCGCCCGTGGCCTCGTGGCTTATGGCGCGGCCGATGCTGAGCGCATCGCCGGCAAGCGCAGCGCCGAAATCGAGGCGATCCTCGGCTATCGCGGCCGCGACGAGATGATTCATCGCGACGACATGGCTATGCTCGCGCCATGACCCAGTCGCTCGAGCACCTGACCGCCGAGATGAACGCGATCGGCGCCGCCGCCCGCGCCGCTGCGAAGCTGTTGCGCGAAGCGGAGACAGATTCGAAGAACGCCGCCTTGCGAGCGGCCGCCGCCGCAATCCGTGCGCATCGCAGCGAAATTCTCGCGGCAAATGCAAAGGACATCACTGCGGCACGTCATGCCGACATCGGCGCAGCCCTCATTGATCGCCTCACGTTGGACGATGCGCGCATCGAGGCGATGGCAAAGGGCGTCGAGGATGTCGCCACGTTGCTCGATCCGGTCGGCCGCGAGCTCGCGCGCTGGACGCCGTCCAATGGCCTCGACATCGCGCGCGTTGCAACACCGATCGGGGTCATCGGCATCATCTATGAAAGCCGGCCCAACGTGACTGCCGACGCCGGCGCTTTGACGCTCAAATCCGGCAATGCCGTAATCCTTCGCGGCGGCTCGGATTCCCTTCACAGTTCGACGGCGATTCACGCCGCCATGACCGAAGGCCTGAGGCAGGCCGGTCTGCCCGACGCCGCGATCCAGCTGGTGCGCACCAACGATCGTGCCGCGGTGGGGCTCATGCTCGGCGGTCTCAACGAGACCATCGACCTGATCATCCCGCGTGGTGGCAAGAGCCTCACCGGGCGCGTCATGGCGGAAGCGCGCCTGCCGGTGCTCGCCCATCTCGAAGGCATCTGCCACGTCTACATTCACGCCAAGGCCGATCCGGCAAAAGCACGCGCCATCGCGGTCAATGCCAAGATGCGCCGCACCAGTGTCTGCGGCGCGGCGGAGACTCTTCTCATCGATCGCGCGATCCTCGGCACGCTCGGCAAAGCAGTGCTGGAAGATCTCCAGGCAGCCGGTTGCGAGATTCGTGGCGACGCAGCGATCCGTGCCGCCTTTCCGTCCGCGAAGGCGGCGAACGACGAGGACTGGAGCCACGAATATCTCGACGCCATCATAGCTGTCAGAGCGGTCGACGGGCTTGACGCCGCAGTCGACCATATCGAAACCCATGGCTCGCATCACACCGAGAGCATCGTCACTGAGGACGCTGCAGCGGCGGAGCGTTTCCTCGCTGCGCTGGACTCCGCCATCGTGCTGTGGAATGCCTCGACCCAGTTCGCCGATGGCGCCGAGTTCGGCATGGGAGCCGAGATCGGCATCGGGACCGGCAAGCTCCACGCCCGCGGTCCCGTCGGCGTCGAACAGCTCACGACATTCAAATACGTGGTCAGAGGCAATGGACAAATCCGGCCATAACACCTCCCCCTTGCGGGGAGGTCGCGTCCAAGCCGCTGCGCTTGCAGCGGATTGGACCGGGTGGGGGGACGCGTTGATCTACGCGGAGGGGAGTCAGCCCGAATGAAGTCCACTGCTCACGCCTCGCACTGGTTGCGTCCGCCGGGGCCTGTGGTCGACGGGATGAAGATCGGCCTGCTTGGCGGCTCGTTCAATCCGGCGCATGAGGGCCATCTTCACATCAGCCTGATGGCGCTCAAGAAACTCGGTCTCGATTACGTCTGGTGGCTGGTGGCACCACAGAATCCCCTTAAATCGGTCGCCGGCATGGCACCGCGCGAGGATCGCTTCCATCGCGCCCGCCTCACCGCCGATCATCCCCGCATCCTCGTCGTCGATGCCGAGCACACCCTTTCCACGCGCTATACGATCGACACGCTGACGGCCCTCAAGAAGCGCTTTCCGCGGGTGAATTTCGTCTGGCTGATGGGCAGCGACAATCTCGAGGGCTTTCACCGCTGGCGTCGCTGGCAGGACCTGGCAAAGCTTGTTCCCATTGCTGTGGTGCAACGACCCGGCCACCTGCTTGCCGCCCTCAATGCCAAGCCGGTGCATCGTTTCGGCGGTCGGTTCCACGACCCATGTCCGCGCTTTGCGCGGCGACGGGCGCCCGCCTTCACCCTGATCGATGGCCGCCGCAATGCCACCAGCGCCACCGCCATCCGCGCCCGCGCCGACCGCGATGCCGCAATGGCAGGGGCACCGGCGCCGTGGTAGGCTGCGGCCGCCAACGCAAATTGGGACGTGACACCTGGATGACAGTCTCCCTGTGCCGTGTCCCGCGTAACGTGGAGAACTGATCCTGGTCACCAAGTCCAAGCCTTCGTCGAAGAAGCCTGCTGCGAAGAAAAAGGCCGTCAAGCGGGCGCCGGCAAAGAAGACAGCGGCAAGGAAAAAGGCCGCCGCACCCAAAGCCCCGCAACCTAATCGCCTTGTCGACAATTCGTTGCTCGACCGCATCGTCCAATCCCTCGAGGACGACAAGGCGGAGAACATCGTCACCATCGACATGACGGCGCGCTCCTCGCTGACCGATGCGATCGTGATCGCCACGGGACGCTCGAGCCGCCACGTCTCTTCGATCGCCGATCATCTGGCGCGGAAGCTGAAGGATGCCGGTTACGGCACGCGTCCGGTCGACGGTGCGGCGCAGGGCGACTGGGTCCTGGTCGATGCCGGCGATGTCATCGTCCATATCTTCCGCCCCGAAGTGCGGGACTATTACGACCTCGAAGGCATGTGGTCGGTGGGCGAACCGCAGCGCCACGCCGCCCAGTAGGCCCTGCAGAATTAACATTTCGGAACGCCGTGGCCGGGCTCTTGTCCCGACCATCTATCGACTCCATGTTGCGGCATGGCCCGAACGTCGGCCATGGCGTCCCCGCGAAGTTCAGAGAACAAGCTCAATGCGGCTCCACATCCTCTGCGTCGGCAATGCCCGCGGCAGCAATGAAGCACCGCTGTGCGAAGACTTCATCGGTCGCGCCCAGAACATGGGCCGTCGTCTTGGATTCTCGCAGGTCGACGTGATCGAGGTTGCGGTTTCCAAGGCGCGCGAAACGAAGCGACGGATGGAAGAGGAGGCCGAACGCCTCGCGAGCCGTGTGCCCGAGGGCGCGCATGTCGTGTTGCTCGACGCCAAGGGCCGGGGCATGACGTCAGAGGATTTCGCCGAGATGCTGGGCGCACTGCGCGACGCCGGTACCAAGGACTTTGCCTTCGTGATCGGCGGGCCTGACGGCCTTGCGCCGTTACCCAAGATCAAGAGTGGCCGCAGCCTCGCCTTCGGTCCCCAGACCTGGCCGCACATGCTCGTCCGCGCGATGCTGGCCGAACAGATCTACCGCGCCATGACGATCCTCGCCGGACACCCGTATCACCGGGCGTAACTTCGAAGGTGCCCGCGCAAAGACGCAAAGATCCCAAAGACGCGATAGCCCCGTGCACGACGGATGTGTTCGTGTCGGGAGGGGAATCGGCGCGCGTTGCGCGCCAACTGGGGTGTCGACCTGCGTGGCGGCCGTTGTTCCCCTTTCCGGCTTGGTGACCTTTGCGCCTTCGCGCGAAAATTCCGAACGCGACGCCGGCAAATCGGTCTTAACCCTTCCCTAACCATAAGTGCGCGATGGTGGTGTGTCGCATTGGGACACGCGCCCATGGAGATCAAGAGCACCGGTTCGGTTTCGTCGTCGAATATCCGCCGTGCCGGCAAGCCGGCCAGCGGCGGCGATGGTGCGTTCAAGGTCTCCGATGCCGACTCGCCGCGAGCCCAGATCGTTACCGGCTCCGGCACCATCGGCGCGGTCGAGAACATCCTGATGCTGCAGGAGCTCGACGATTCCACCAATGGCCGTGCCAAGGGCGTCAAGCATGGCGAGCAGCTGCTCGAATTGCTGGACGCGGTGCGCGACGGTCTTCTCGCCGGCGGAATTTCCCGCACCACGCTCAACCGCCTCGCGACTGCGGTCACCCGCCGCCACGAGAGCTTCGCCGATCCCAAGCTGCAGGGCGTGCTCGACGAGATCGAACTCCGCGCCCATGTCGAACTGGCGAAACTCGAGATGCTGGACAAGCGCGTCGCCTAGTTTTCAACTGGAAAGTGGAACGCGGACGACGCGGAATCGGTGCGGAAAGCGCTGAAGTGCGCGCGCCGAATAGCTCACTGAAAAATCGGCGCGCGAACGCGCGCCAGCTCTTCTTCCGCGTTTTCCGCGTCGATTCCGCGCCTTCCGCGTTCGTCTTGCAGAAACCGGCGCTGCCGCTCTGTCAGATGTCAAGCAGCAGGCGCTGCGGGTCCTCGAGGTTCTCCTTCACGCGCACCAGGAAGGTGACGGCTTCGCGGCCGTCGACCAGGCGGTGGTCGTAGGAGAGCGCGAGATACATCATCGGACGGATCTCGATCTTGTCGCCGATCGCCACCGGGCGCGGCTGGATCTTGTGCATGCCGAGGATGCCCGATTGCGGCGTGTTGAGGATCGGCGTCGACATCAGCGAGCCGAACACCCCGCCGTTGGAGATCGTAAACGTGCCGCCCTGCAGCTCGTCGAGCTTCAGCTTGTTGTCGCGGGCGCGGCCGCCGAAATCGTTGATCGCGGCCTCGATCTGCGCCAGCGACAGCGTATCGGCATCGCGCACCACGGGTACGACAAGTCCCTTCTCGGTCGAGACCGCGACGCCCATGTCGTAATAGTTCTTGTAGACGATATCGTCGCCTTCGATCTCGGCATTGACGTTGGGCAGCTCCTTCAGCGCCGCAATGCAGGCCTTCACGAAGAAGCCCATGAAGCCGAGGCGCACCCCGTGCTTCTTCTCGAAGCTGTCCTTGTACTCGGTGCGCAGCTTCATCACGTGGCTCATGTCGACCTCGTTGAAGGTCGTGAGCTGCGCTGCCGTGTTCTGCGATTCCTTGAGCCGGAGCGCGATGGTGCGCCGCAGGCGGCTCATGTGCACGCGCTCTTCGCGGTCGGCGCGGGCGCGCGGCGCGGCCGGGATCGGTGCAGGTGCCGGCATGGCCTTGGTCTCGCGCGCGGCGGCCCGGGCTTCGAGCGCACCCAGCACGTCGCCCTTCATCACGCGGCCGTCACGGCCGGTGCCCGCCACAGCGGCGAGATCGACATTGTTTTCCTCGGCGATGCGACGCGCCGATGGCATGGCGACGACGGTTGCGGACTTCGCCGCCGGAGCAGGGGCGGCCGGTTTCGGCGCCGCAGCTTTGGGCGCTTCCGCCTTCGGAGCCGGTCGGGCTGCCTGAGGGTTCGTTGCGGCGACCACGGACGGATTGCCCGCCTTGCCTTCGGCGATCGCGCCCAGCACGGCGCCCACCAGAACGGTGTCGCCGTCGTGGGCCGAGATGCTCTCGATCATGCCGTCGGCCGGCGCCGGCACTTCGACCGTGACCTTGTCGGTCTCGAGTTCGAGCAGCGGCTCGTCGCGTTTGACCGCATCGCCCTCATGCTTGAACCAGCGCGCCACTGTGGCCTCGGTGACGCTCTCGCCCATGGCGGGGACTTTGATCTCGATGCTCATCGGTTCAGATCTCCCGCCGTCACAGCGTCAAAGCGTCGTTGAGGAACGCCTTGAGCTCGGCATTGTGCTGGCTCATCAGTCCGGCTGCGGTCGAAGCGTATTCGGGACGTCCCGCATAGTGCGGGCGGCGATCGCTGCCGAGATGGCCGAGCGTGTCCTCGATGCGCTGCTCGATGAAGTGCCAGGCACCCTGGTTTTTGGGTTCTTCCTGGCACCAGACGATGTCGGCCTTCGGGAAGCGCCGCAGCTCCTGCGCCAGCGTCGCCTCCGGGAAGGGATAGAGCTGCTCGATCCTTAGGATCTGGATGCGGTTCTCGTCGCGCTTCTCGCGCTCGTCCATCAGGTCGAAATAGACCTTGCCGGTGCAGAGAACCACGCGCTTGATCTGCTCGTCCGGGACGAGCTTCACCGGCGTCGCGCCGGGAACGACTTCAGCCTGGTCGCGGAAGATGCGGTGGAACGAGGTCTGCGGCCCGAGGTCGTTGAGGAACGAGACGCAGCGCTTGGAGCGCAGCAGCGACTTCGGCGCCATCACGATCAGCGGCTTGCGGAAGGGCCGATGCATCTGCCGCCTGAGCACGTGAAAATAGTTCGCCGGTGTCGTCGGATAGACGATCTGCAGATTGTCCTGGGCGCAGAGCTGGAGGTAGCGCTCGAGCCGCGCCGAGGAATGCTCCGGTCCCTGGCCTTCATAGCCATGCGGCAGCAGCATCACGAGGCCCGACATGCGCAGCCACTTCATCTCGCCCGAGGCGATGAACTGGTCGATCACGACCTGCGCGCCGTTGGCGAAATCGCCGAACTGCGCTTCCCAAAGGACAAGTGCCTTCGGCTCGGCCAGTGAAAAACCATACTCGAAGCCGAGCACCGCTTCTTCCGAGAGGAGCGAGTCCACGACCTCGAACTCGGGCTGGCCTTCGCGGATGTGGTTGAGCGGCACGTAGCGCTCTTCGGTTTCCTGGTCGACCAGCACGGAGTGGCGCTGGCTGAAGGTGCCGCGCGAAGAATCCTGGCCCGACAGGCGCACCGGAAAGCCCTCGTCGAGCAGCGTGCCGAAGGCGAGCGCTTCGGCCGTGGCCCAGTCGATGCCTTCGCCGGTTTCGATCATCTGCCGCTTGGCTTCGAGCTGGCGCGCGATGGTGCGGTGGAGGTGGAAGCCTTGCGGCACCGTGGTCAGCGCCCGGCCCACCATCTTCAGCGCATCGAACGCTTCCTGGGTGTCGCCGCGGCGGTCGTCGCCTTTGGGCGCCATGGCAAAGCCGCTCCAGCGGCCGTCGAGCCAGTCGGCGCGGTTCGGGCGATGCCCCTTCGAGGCTTCGAATTCTTCGTCGAGGCGCTTGTTGAACGCGCCGATCATGTCGCGGATATCGGCTTCGCTCAGCGAGCCTTCCTGCACCAGCCTGGCTGCGTAGAGCTCCAGCGTCGTCGGATGGTCCTTGATCTTCCGGTACATCAAGGGCTGCGTGAACGCCGGCTCATCGGTCTCATTGTGGCCGAAGCGGCGGTAGCAGAAGACATCGATCACGACGTCCTTGTGGAACAGCTGGCGGAACTCGGTGGCGATGCGCGCGACATGCACCACGGCTTCCGGATCGTCGCCGTTCACATGGAAGATCGGCGCCTGCACCATCAGCGCGATGTCCGACGGGTAGGGCGAGGAGCGCGAATAGATCGGCGCGGTGGTGAAGCCGATCTGGTTGTTGACCACGACATGGATGGTGCCGCCGGTCTTGAAGCCCTTGGTGCCCGACATCGCGAAGCATTCGGCAACGACGCCCTGGCCGGCGAACGCGGCATCGCCATGCAGCAAGAGCGGCATCACCGCGATGCGCTCGGCCGTGTCGTGCAGCTGGTATTGCTTGGCGCGCGCCTTGCCGAGCACCACGCCGTCCTCGGCCTCGAGATGCGAGGGGTTGGCCGTCAGCGACAGATGCACCTTCTTGCCGTCGAATTCGCGGTCCGACGAGGCGCCGAGGTGATACTTCACGTCGCCGGAGCCTTCGACCTCGGAGGGATTGGCGGCGCCGCCCTGGAATTCGTGGAAGATCTGGCGATAGGGCTTGCCCATCACATTGGCGAGCACGTTGAGCCGGCCGCGATGGGCCATGCCGAGCACGATCTCTTTGACGCCGAGCTGGCCGCCGCGCTTGATGATCTGCTCCAGCGCCGGCACCACCGACTCCGCCCCGTCGAGACCGAAGCGCTTGGTGCCGAGGAAGCGCAGGCCGGAGAATTTCTCGAAGCCTTCCGCCTCGATCAGCTTGTTGAGGATCGCCTTCTTGCCCTCGGGCGTGAAGGTGATCTCCTTGTCCGGTCCCTCGATGCGGCGTTGCAGCCAGTCCTTCTGCTCCGGATCGGTGATGTGCATGAATTCGTAGCCGATGCGTCCGGCATAGGTGCGCTTGAGGATCTCGACCATGCGCCGCGGTGTTGCCACCTGCAGGCCGAGCACGCCGTCGAGGAAGACCGGGTCGTCAAGCTCGGCATCGTGGAAACCGTAGAAGCCCGGATCGAGCTGCGGCTGCGCCGGCTTGGGATTGAGATGCAGCGGATCGAGATCGGCAGCGAGATGGCCGATCACGCGATAGGCGCGCACCATCTGGATGGCGCGAATGGATTTGTGGGTCGCGGCGCGGATGTCGTTGGCCGATGCGGCACCAGGCTTCTCCGGCCACTGCCCCGTCAGCGCACCGACCAGCTCGCCACCGGCAAGATTGGGTTTGGCATCGCGCTTCCACTCGGGTCCGCGCCCGACCTGGGTCGGCGACAGCTGGGTCTGCCCCAGTTCTGCGAAATAGGCGCGCCAGCTCTCGTCCACCGTGTCGGGGTTCTCGAGGTACTGGGCATACATCGCCTCGATGAACGCGGCGTTGGTGCCGAACAGGAACGAGGTGCGCTCCAGGACATCGTTGGAGGCGGCGGGCTTAAGTGTTTGACTTGTCATGGTTTTTCTTCAGTCCGGTGACAGCCGGCGAGTGGCAGGAAGCAGGCCCTCAAGGGGGTGGCGTGTAGCCCATCCGGAGGTGCGAATACACCCTTTGGACGTTGGGGATTCAACGCCTCAGCTGGTTAATATCGGTTTACCAAGGCGGGATTGCGACGCCCCCGGCTGAACGTGTCCGGCATGGAGGGGACAATGGAGCATTCGCCAACCCTGCGGGCCTCCACAGCACTCATTGCGATCGCAGCGGTTGCCGCGGCCTATGTCGCCTTTCGTCTTCTCGCGCATGCGACGGCGCTCGATGCGGGATGGGTCAAGCTCGTGTTGTGGAGTGCAATGCCGCTCCTCGTCGTGACGCTGCAGCACGGCGGCAATTGGGGGGCCGCGGTTGCCGCTCTCGGGATCAAGCCGCCGTTTGTTCGCGCGATGATTCCCGGAATCCTTGCGATGCTCGCCGCCGGCGGCACGCTCTTCTATCTCGGGGCCCGCCTGCCGCAGACCCTGCCGCTTGCCGCGCTTGTGATGAGCACGCTTGTCGGTCCCTTTGCCGAAGAGCTCCTGTTCCGCGGTTTCCTGGTCAATCGCCTCATCGCTGCCGGCATTGGCGCCGCGCCCGCGATCATCGTCGGTGGACTTGCCTTTGGTCTCGCCCATCTCGGCAATGTCTGGCATGCGAACCTCTCCGACATCGCGCTCGAGATCGGCATCACGGCGGCCGGCGGCATGCTGTTCGGCTGGACGCTATGGCGCTTCGGCGGCTCGCTCTGGGCCGCCTTCGCGTTCCACGCCGGACTCAATCTGCCGTGGGATGCTTTCGGTATCGCGTCCACCGCGATCGGCGGCGCCAACGGCAACATCGCGCGCGCGGCCGGCATCGCTGCCGGCATCGTCGGCGTGATCGTGCTCAGCGGGCGCGGGCGCGGAGCCTGAAAGCGGCTATCCTGTTACGAAGTCCGCGATGTGAATACTTGTTGTCCCATTGACGCGGATCAGGAGATCGTTGTCCGCCTGATAACCGGCGACACCGTTCGCATCGATCACGAGGTAGGTGTCCGAGCCGATGTGTGCAAGCAGCGCATCGTGAACGCCAAGATGCCCCGCGTCGGCTGCACCAGCGAGGCCCGACAGCTTTGCCGCGCTTACATCCGAATTGATTTCGTTCACCGCAAACCAAAGTGAAATCCGGTCAGTTCCCGTGACAAAATCCCTGACCTTGTCGTAGCTGCCTTTCAGGGAATCGCTGGCCTGTTCGTACGCAAACGTGTCAACGTCGCCGCTTCCCTGCAGTTTGTCCGCGCCGTTGCCACCGTTCAGAGTATCATCGCCGGCGCCCCCACTGAGTGCATCGTTGCCATTCCCGCCCACAAAGACGTTGTCACTCTTGCTGCCCTTCACCACGTCATTGCCAGAGCCAAGTTTCAGGATCTCGACATCGCGCAGGCTGGCGTCGCCTACGCCGCTGCCCTCTACCGTGGCTGCGTTGTTCGGGAAGTAATGGATCGAGATGCCAGCCGTGTCGAAGGTGAGATCGAGCGCATCAATGCCTTTGCCGCCCCACCAGGTCTCGCCACCAGGGCCACCGATGAGCAAGTCATCGCCCGACCCGCCGTCGAGACCATCCTGGCCACCCTCGCCGTTGAGCGTGTCGTTACCGCCGGCGCCGGAAAGGCTGTCGCTCCCGTCGCTACCGGTAAGGATGTCATTTCCTGAGCCGCCCCGCAGGACGTCGATGTTGGTCAGCGTGTCGTGACCTGCGAGCGTTCCGGTTACGATCCCGGTTGCCAGACTGCCGACGATGCCAGCGGTGTCGCTGCCATAGTCGGCGGCTCCCCCGTCGAGACCGCCGTCGACGCTGTCGTCGCCTGCTCCCACGAAGAGGTTGTCGTGGCCGGCGCCGCCGCGCAACGTATCATTGCCGCCAAAGTCGGCGATGACGTCGTCACCTGGTCCGCCGTCCAGGATGTTCGCGTTGTCGTCCCCGAAGAGGAAGTCGTTGCCATTGCCACTGATGACGTTCTCGATCGAGACGAGCGTGTCAGTCCAGGTTCCTGTCGTCTGTCCGTCTTGCAAATTTGCCCTTATGACGAAGAACTCACCTGCATAGCTGACGGTGTCGTTGCCAAGGCCGCCATCCAGGGTATCGTTTCCTGTTCCGCCAATCAGTGTGTCGTCGCCTGGGACTGCCGCATCTGTCAGCACCAGCGGATCATCGCCAAATCCGGTCGCCTGGTGGAGGCCCTTGTCGCCGTACAATGTGTCGTTGCCGTCACCGCCGGTCAGCGTGTCGCTACCGCTATCGCCATAGAGAATGTTGTTGTCACCGTTTCCGGTCAGTGTGTCGTTCAGCTTTCCCCCGATAACGTTCTCGAAATTTGATGCCGTTACCGTGTCGACACCGGTCACTTGGGCGCTTCCCTGCGATGCGAGAGAGAACGTGACATTGGAGAATGCGCGGCTGTTGTAGAATGATATCGTGTCATTGCCGCCGCCACCGTCGGCGTTGTCGGTTCCGAGCGACTGACTGTTGAAACGCCTGCCGATCTGTATGAGATCGTCGCCGTCATTGCCGGAGACCGTGTCGCTGCCGCCGTTTCCCCACAGCCAATTGGCATTGTCGTCGCCGGTCAACGAGTCGTCTTGATCCGTGCCGGCAAGATCGCTGAAATTGCTCAGGGTATCGATGCCGCGCGGACCCAGGTCTTGCGGTGCACCCTGCAGAAGCAGGGAGACAGTGATCCCTCCTGCCACCTGGTCGTTGGAGAAAATCAGCTGATTGCGGCCGCCGCCACCATTCAGGATGTCGTCGCCGTTGCCGTCGCTGATGATGTCGTTACCGCCGCCGCCCAGGACGTTGTCGCTGAACCTCGTGTCGAAGATCGAGAATGCGCCGTCGCTCTCAGCGCTGCCGTCGAACACAAGCGAAAGCGCTGAACCGTCATTGCTGATGTTGAAAACTCGTCCCGCGGCGACGTTGCCGTCGTTCATGCTGAATTTGTAGTTGAATGCGCCGAGCAGGAAGAAATCGTCGATGTTGTTGATCGTGTCGGCGGCAAGCGTCAGTCCCGCAGAATAATCTCCCTCGAGGCGAATCTCGTCGAAGACAAGCAGAAGGTCGTTTACACCGCCGCCGTCCACGCGATCGGCACTAGTGAACGAGGCACCGAAGCTGATGATATCGATGCCGCCGCCACCGTTCACGATATCGTCGCCACCCTGGCTGACATCGATCGCGTCGTCGCCGCTCGTCCCCGTGATAACGTCGTCGCCCGCAGTACCCGTGAAGTCGGCCATCTTGTCTCTCTCCATACAGCCGGAGGAAACAAGCAATCAGCCTGCGCAGTCTCCGCAATGTCATCGGTACCGATACGCTACACGAACAGCGCGTACAAGGAAAAGGATCAACTCGGAACTGCAGAGTGACGGACACAACGATTGATGCACGGAACGACGACGCTTTAGCTGTATATTGGGTTTGTTCCTGCGACGGGTTCCATCACTGAGATGCCTGATTGCGACGCCTGCGTTTTCCACTTCGCGCCATTCACCCCGAACAGCAGCAGCCAGAGTGCCAGGGAGCCTTCGCCCACGAGGCCGGCAAGGCCGGTGTCGGGAAGGTCGATGGCGAGGAAGATGCCTAGGGTGGTTGCAATCGCGCTCAGGCCCGCCAGCACCATGAGCAGGCCGATCACGCGCGGCATGAAGGTCGAGCGCAGGACCAGGACGCCGATGAGGATGCAGTAGCAGCCGAAGAAGATCATGCTGAGCGCATAGCCACGCGCGTGCAGCCGCAACGCTGTCAGCGCAAGGACCTGCAGCTGGCTTGCCGAGAAGGCGTGCAGGTAGGCGTCATTGCCGAGCAGCAGCAGCGGCGCGATGTGGTTGACAAGATTGGCCGCCATGATCGCGCAACCCACAAGGCTGAAGAACGCCGCCATGAGCGAGAGGGTGCGGCTTACCGGCCTGAAGAGGTAATAGAGGATCGCGGTGATGGCGACGTAGGCCGCGCAGCCGATGCAATCGGCCACCAGGCCATAGCGAAACAGTGTCTCGGCACCCAGGATGTTGGCGGCCGTTGCCGCCGCATCGCCGCGTACCATGAGGCTGGAGCGGGCGAAGAATTCCGCGAAGGCGCCGGCGCCGATCACGATCACATAGAGAAAGCCGGCGAGCCTTGCATGGATGCGTGGTGCAGAGTCCGTATCGAGATAGGTCATGGCGCCCTCGCTTGTCCTGTTTGACGCGCCCTGTCACCCCGGATCGCGCATGCGGCGGAACCAGATCGCGGCGGCGATAAAGGCGGCGGCCGCAACAAGCCCAAGCCACAGGCCAGGCGACGCGAAGAAGCGCGCGGGATCGAGCAGCACCATGGGATCCATTGTCGTGGGCATGTGATGCTTGTCGATCTTCGGGAAGTACAGGCCGAGTTCGGCCCAGCCGCGAATGCGATACCCGATGAAGCTGGCGACGTTGCTGCTGTCGAGCGCGATGCGCTCCACGATGATGAGGCCGAGCCAGGGCAGGAAGGCCCAGAGAAAGGCAACGCGCCGCGCCCAGCTCGAAACCATCAGCAGCCAGCCGATGATCGGGGCGTACCACAGCGTCGAGATCACCAGCACATAGATGAGCACCAGGGCCATCTTGAAGAACGGCCAGTGCGACCACAGCATTGAGGCGTCGCGCCCGCTTGCCAGCAGCACGACGCTGCCGACGCTGAGCATGATCAGCTGGGTCGCGAGCGCCATGACGAACGCCACCACCGGCAGGATCACGAGCGGCACGAAGGCCTTGGACAGCACCGTCGTGGTGTCGGACACCGGCAGGGATTTCCAGAACAGGATGCTGCGATCGCGCCGTTCATTGCCCAGCGTGCTGAGGCAGTAAAAGAGCGTGACCACGGCCGCGGTGACGGCGATCGACGCGCCGGCAATCCCGAACGGCGCGGCAATCGCCGCGTCGCGGGCGAATGAGGGAAGCTTCTCCAGCTGATCGAGCATCTGCGGCAGCTTGAACATCCGCACGAGGAAGCCGAGCAGGACGAGACCCGCGGCAACAGCCGGCGCAATCCAGACGGCGCGGTGCTCCCAGAGCTCGCGCTTGACCGACCAGGTGAAGAGGCGCGTGACCGGAAACGCGGCGGCGGGACGCTCGGCGCGTTCGGTGTTCGGCTCGGCAAAGGTGTCGGTGGTCATGCTGTTGCTCCATCGCTCATCATGGCGACAAAAACGTCGGCGATGCTGGGGGTTCTGACATCGCCGAGCGCCGCGAGCTGCTCACGGCTGACCCCGTCGAAAAGCAGGATCGAACGGCTGAGCGACTGGCGTTCGTGGATCGGTTTCAGGGCGCGGGCCTGGGCCAGCGCGTCGGGGCGCGGCGTCAGCTCGACATAGCGCGTCTCGAACGCGTCCATCTGGCTGTCGAGCACGATGCGACCGTGATTGATGAACATGATGTCGGTCAGGATCTGCTGCACTTCCTCGACCTGGTGCGTCGTCACCACGATGGTGCGGCGGTGATCGAAATAGTCGTTCAGCAGCGTGTCGTAGAACTGCTTGCGGTAGAGCAGGTCAAGGCCGAGCGTCGGTTCATCGAGGATGAGCAGCCTGGCATCGATCGCCATGACCAATGCGAGATGCAGCTGGGTCACCATGCCCTTGGAAAGTTCGCGCACCTTGCTTGTCTTCTTGATCTGGGTGCGTTTGAGGAAGCTTTCCGCCCGTGCCCGGTCGAACCTCGGATGCACGCCTTCGACATAGTCGACCGCATCGCTGACCTTGAGCCAGCGCGGCAGGACTGCGACGTCGGCGATGAAGCAGACATCGCGCATCAGCGCGTCGCGCTGCGTCCAGGGATTGATCCCGAGCACGCTCAAGGAGCCTTCGAACGGGATGAGGCCCAGCACCGCGTTGAGCAGCGTCGACTTGCCGGCGCCGTTGGGGCCGATGAGGCCGAGGATCTTGCCTTCCTCGATTCTGAGATCGACGCCGTCGAGCGCGGTGGTCGTGCCGAACGTCTTGCGAAGGCCGTGCGCTTCAATGCATGCCATGGCCCGTCAATGCTCCTTCGCGGCTGTGAGAAGGTCCTGGGTATCGAGTCCCAGGCGCTGGATGGTGGCGGCGATGACCGGCCACTCTTCGGTCAGGAAGCGCTCGCGCTCGGCCTTGAGCAGCATGGCGCGGGCGCCGGTGTTGATGAACATGCCAAGTCCGCGGCGCTTTTCCACGAGTCCCTCGTCAGTCAATTGTTGGTAGGCCTTCAGCACCGTCAGTGGATTGACGCGATACTCCGCAGCGACGTTGCGGACCGAAGGCAACGGATCGCCTTCGTTCAGCACGCGATCGAGAATCATCGCGATGATGCGGTCGCGCAGTTGCCGGTAGATCGGCTGACTGTCGTTCCAGGCTGGGTCCATGCTCGTAATTCCTGTCCGCCCCGTGGGCGCTTGAAGGGCCTAGAGGAGGTGGCTCACCAGCCGGGCGAGCTTGCCCAGGGCGTCCGGCTCCTGGACCGTGATGGCTTGAGTGCCGGCGGCGCCGACCCCGTGCTGCACGGTTGCCACCGGCAGGCCGATATGGACCCCGCTACGGGCGTCCGCCCAGGCCACCGGTCCCAGCAGCACTGCCGCCACCACCGCACCCAGAATGAAATCCACCAATCTTTTCATGGCCTTGCCCTCACTTCGCCGCAGGCATGGCCGTCAGCCGTCCTGCATCGGTGTTGTATATAGCTACAACACTAAACCGCGCAAGAGGGGGGACGATAAATTGGCGGCCACTTCGACCACCCTCCCCTTGAGGGAGGGTCGAAAAATCGCGGAGCAATAGCGCAGCGATTTTTCGGGGAGGGGTGAAACGGTGAGCGGTCCCCTCCCCGAATTTTGCGTCGCAAATTTCGACCCGCCCTCAAGGGGAGGGTGGGTCGAAAGTCCGGAAGCTCTAGCGCAGCCGTGTCCGCGTGAAGCGGATGGTCCAGATCACCATCAGGACGATGAAGGCGTTGGTGGTGATCTGGCTCACGAGCAGGAATTGCGCCGGCTCGAGGTTCAGGGCGAGCATCGCGTTCAGTCCGCACAGGGCGTAGATGCCGAGCGCCCAGGTGAATGTCACCGCGCGGAAGGTGCGTCCTGCGTCTGCGCGATTGATCGCTTCGAAGCGGGCAAGGCGTTCCGCGCCACCGGCCGACACGAACTGCCGCGCCACGTAAAAGAAGAGCGGCCTGCCAATCAGGGCGGAGAACAGCAGGATCGTCGCGATGAAGAGTCCGTTGAGGGAGCGCGCGACCAGCGCCCATTTGATGCTTGGCGTCAGGAAGATGGCTGCGATGTTGATGGACATCCCCAGCAGCACGACAAGCGCAACCGTGTCGACCATGCGCTTGCGCACGATGCCGACGATGAGACCGCTGATGGGAAATACCGTGGCATAGAGCAGGGGCTGTACCGCGCCCGGTGGAAAGTGCGGCTCGAGGAAGCGGTAGAGCAGAAACGGACACAGTCCGTTGAGAAAAAGACTCCCGCCGATCGAGAGCAACGCCTGGACTGGGCGAAAGCCATCGGGTGCAGGCGTGGCAGCGCGCAGATCGCTCATGCCGCAAGCGCCTTTGCTTCAAAGCCGCCATCGGCGAACAGTGTCTGTCCCGTCATTTGCGAATTCTCCGCACTGATGCACCAGGCCAGGAGCGCAGCCGCCTCCTCGGGGCGGCCGGGAAAGGCGCCTCGCATCGGCACCATGGCAGCGGCTCCGGCGCGGGTTGCGGGGTCATTGAGTATGTAGGCCGCGGCCGGCGTGTCGTAGAAGCCGAGCGCCACGACATTCAGCGCGATCCCGGCGCCGGCCCATTCCGGCGCCGGCGCAACTTTGCGGCACCAGCGCTGCAGCGCCTGCTTGGCGTTGCCGTAGATCGCCAGCCCGATCCGGGCTTCCAGCGGCATCGCGTCCGGCTCGCGTTCGAGTTCGCCGATCATCTTCTTCGCCGCCTCGATCGCTTCCGCTTCATTGCGTCCCAGGCAGGCCTCGATCAGCGGCGCGTAGCCCGCGCGCAGGGAGCTGATCGACGACACCGCCACGGCACGCGGCGCATCGCTCCCTTTCAGCAAGGGCCGCAGGCCGTCGAGCGTCGCAACGGCGCCGAAGAAGTTGAGCTGCAGGCTCTTCTCGGGCGGCCCGCCGCCCGCATTGGCGACGATCGCATCGATGCGGCCGTGCGAGAGGCGCGCCACGCCTTCGACCAGGGCGGCGCGGCCCCCGGCCGTCGCGAGGTCGGCGATCACGTCGGCATTGTGCAGGTCGGACGTGATGACCCGCCCGCCCCGCTGGCGCAGCCAGCGCGTGGTGGCTTCGCCGATCCCGGAGGCGGCGCCGGTGACGACGGTGATGCGTTGCATGGACAAACTCCTGCGCTTTTTTTGACAGCAGGTAAATGACCATTTACCCGCAGGGGCTCACCTAGTGAATGGTCATTTACTTGTCAAGGCCGGGCGTGCTAGTTCCCCTGCAATGCCGGATCGCCTTGCACCCCAGTCCCATATGCCCGTGGACCGCTCGACGCGGGGACGCATCCTCAGCGCCGCCGAACGGCTGTTCGCCGAACACGGCTTTACCGGCGTCTCGATGCCCACCATCGCCAAGGCCAGCGGGATCACCGCCGGCGCGATCTACAAGCATTTCGCCAGCAAGGACGATCTTTTCTTCGAGGTCGTCGCCCAGGTCAGCCGCACGGTGCATGCGGTTCCGCTGCCGGAGGGCCGCTCGGATGCAAGCCTGCTGCCCGACATCGTGGCGATGTATACCAGCCCGCGCCTCAAGCTGCTGCGCCTGCTCTCCGTCGAAACGCACTACGCATCGGCGCGGCACCCCAGGGTCCGCCGCCTGTTGCGCCGCGCGCTGGACCACAATGTCGCGCAGATCACCGGGTCCATCGTCGCTGCGCGCGATGCCGGCAAGCTCACCTTCGAAGGCGATCCCGTGCTGCTCGCCAGCAGCATCATGGTCGTCATTCTCGGGCTGATGCACATGGAGACATTGCTGCCGGACAAGGTCGGCGATGCGGAGTGGCACAACTTCGTGCGTGACCGGGTCAAAGTTCTGCTGGAGATTGCGCCCAACACCCAATAACGGCTGTCATCCCGGCCAACCCCGGCGCAAGCCGGGGGAGAGCCGGGACCCATGGCCGAACGAAAATGAGGTCGGACAAGTACCCGTTCGCGAATCCCTTCTGTGGGTCACGATAGGTCCCGGGCCTCACTGCGCTGCGCTCCGTTCGCCCGGGATGACAGGCTTTTGTGGTCGAACCAAGCGCATGTTCAGGCTCGCGGGCAGCGCTCGCGAATGAAGGTCGTGTAGAACCGGTTCAGAGTGTCCCAACGTTCGTGCCGGCGCAGGCTCAATCCGGCAGCCGCCGCCTGCTTCTCGGTGTATCCGCCCCAGAGTGCCATCTTGCGGGCCCACTCGTCCGTCATCCGGTTGAAGTCCGTCGCGGGAAGGCGCGAGCCGATCGGGACGCTGTCGAGGAAATCGCCAAGCGCGTCGAAGAACTCATGCCAGCCACCGACAAAGGCGGGCTTCCACGGCGTTCCGGGTCCGGCAGGCAGATCGCCGCCCGCCGCGTCCGGCGTTTCGCTGTAGACGCCATTTGGCGGAAAGTGCTGAAGGAACCGCATGCGTGTTCTTCCATCTGTCTCCGTCAGCTCGTACTCGAAATAGCCTTCCTCGCCGGTCGGGCCGGCGAACCGGATGTATCGCGGCGCCTCGAGCGCAAGCACGACACCCTTGAAGCCATCGTCCCCGGTCTCGAATTCATAGGCTCCGCCAACATTGAGCTCGAGCCGGCCGCGAATGAACCAGACGGCGAATTCCTTCGGATCGGTGATGGCGCGCCAGACACGCGCGATCGGATGGGGATAGACACGCACATATTCGATCGTCCAGCGATCGATGAAGCGCGGCAGCTCAGCCTTTTCGTCCATGTCGTTTCTTTCCCTGCCTTTTCTCTTGTTCCTTCATGCGGTCGAGATGGGCGCCGAGCCGGTCGAAACGTTCGCGGCAGAGATCGATCTGCGCCCGCATCCATTGCTGTGCTTCATCGAGAGGCGCCGCGTTGAGCCGGTAGATTCGCGACGTCGCCTCCTGGCGAAAACCGATGAGCCCGCTCTCGCGCAGGACCTTCAGATGGCGCGACACTGATGGCGCCGCCATATCGAACTGTCCCGCGATGTCGCCGGCGTTGCGCTCGCCGGCCGCAAGCATCGCAACGATCTGGCGGCGGGTGGGATCGGCAAGGGCTTCAAAGGCGTCCATGACGATACTTAGCTGTTTTACTAATTAGCTGTCAAGCTAATAAAGAAGGATTTCACGCGGAGCCGCGGAGACGCGGGAGCAAAACCTGTCCCTAAACGAGGGGGGATTCCTTCGGGAAAATTGGCGCGCTTCGCACGCCGGATTCGCATCTGACGCCACTCGACCGAGGCATGCATGGTCTCCGCCGGCTCCGCGACTTCCGCGTGAAAATCTTCTTCTGCCGGCCCAGAACGAGGGCTGTCTTTACGACAGGTCTTCCTTCGTGCCCTGGGTGATCAGGCGCGCGCTGCGGTCGTCGCGGGCATAGGCCCACAGCCAGTTGAGCGCGACGGCCAAACGATTGCGCACGCCAATGAGGAAATAGATGTGAACCAGGCCCCACAGCCACCACGCAATCCGGCCGCGCAATTTGACAGCGCCGAAATCGATCACCGCGGAGCGCTTGCCGATGGTTGCAAGGCTTCCAGCGTGGCGATAGCGGAACGGGCCTGATGTCGTGCCGCGCAGGCGCGCCCTGATCGTATTCGCCACATGCCGTCCTTGCTGTTTTGCCGCCGGCGCAATGCCAGGCACGGGCTTGCCGTCCCAGGCCGCGATGGTCGCTGTGTCGCCGATCACGAAGACGCACGGATCGCCGGGCAGCGACATATCCGGTTCGACGGACACACGCTTGGCGGCATCGCCGGTAACGCCAAGCCAATCCGCAACCGGCGAGGCGCGCACGCCCGCAGCCCACAGGATCACTCTTGCCGCAATCGTTCGTCCGCCAACCCGGACACCTTCGTCGCTGCAGTCCCGTACCGCTTCACCGAGTGCGATCTCGACGCCCAGGCGCTCCAGCGCCGTGTGTGCATAGGCCGCCAGACCGGGAGCAAAGGCGGGAAGGATCCGCGTACCGGCCTCGATCAGGACGATGCGCGCCTTCGTCGTGTCGATGCGGCGGAATTCCTTTGCGAGGGTCGCATGCGCGAGTTCGGCAATGGTGCCGGCGAGCTCGACGCCTGTCGGGCCGGCGCCCACGATGACGAAGGTGAGAAGTGCCGCGCGGCGCGCCGCATCGGTTTCGCGCTCGGCTCGTTCGAAGGCGAGAAGGATTCGCCGCCGGATCGCGATGGCGTCCTCGAGCGTCTTGAGACCCGGTGCATAGGGCTCCCACGCGTCGTGGCCGAAATAGGCGTGTCGCGCGCCGGTGGCCAGCACCAGGGTATCGTAAGGGATGGTGCTGCCGTCCTCGAGGCGGATCGTGCGGACTCCGCGATCGACGCCGGTGACGACACCAAGCAGGGTCGTGACGTCCTTGCGCGCGCGAAACAGATGCCGGATGGGCCAGGCGATCTCCGAGGTCGGCAGCGAAGCCGTCGCGACCTGGTAGAGCAGCGGCTGAAACAGATGATGGTTGCGCCGGTCGATCAGCGTGATCTGGACCGCCGCGCCCGCGAGGCGATGCGCCGTTTCCAGCCCGGCGAACCCGGCACCCACGATGACGACGCGATGGGAATCGCTCACGGTGGCCTCGCTTTGCGGGGCGGTTCATATCGCGTTTTCACACCGGCAAGAAGCGCTGTCCTTGTGGTTCCCACGATTTGGCGCGCGAAGCCGCGACGAGCACGGAGCCCAATGCGAAGGGCAGCCTCTGGTGCCTGAACTGCCGCGCGAAGCGCGCCGCTCAAACAAGCAAGCCCCACACTCTCAGCGACCGGCCTTCTCTTCTTCGTGCTCTTCGCGGCTTCGCGCGAACCACATCCTCAACACCCGGGCATACGAGGCGGCCGTGACCCTTACGGCGAAATGTCGTAACGCGAATACGTCGACGCAATTTCGGGATCGATCGCGCGTGCGGCGAAGATGTCGGCTTGCGAGCCTTTCATGTCGCCCGTCCTGCGCTTCACGAGGCCCCGGCCATAGAGCGCGGAGGCAAGCCGCGGGTTCTTGTCGAGCGCCGTGTCGAAGTCCTTGAGCGCCGCGACGTTGTCGCCCTTGCGCATATGAACAAGGCCGCGCGTGTCGTACGCCCTCACGAAGCCGGGATTGAGCGCCAGGGCGCGCGTGCAGTCGGTGAGCGCGGCATCGAGCCATTTGTTCGATACGGCGCGCGCCCAGCAGCGGAATTCGCGCCGCTGCATCTCGTCGGGCGTGCCGGTGTCGATATCGGGGATGGCCGCCAGGTCCGGCACCCACGAGGCCTTGCACACCGTCTGCACCACGACTTTGGTCTGGGTGCCGATGGTGGTGTCCTTGTTGTTGTGTTCATAGTGGGCAACCGTCGCGGGATCGGGCCCGAAATGCTCGCCCGGTCCATTGGCCGGGCTCTGATTGAAGCTGCTGGCATCCGCCATGCCGGGCTGGTCCGGGTTGAATGTGTTCTTCCCCGACCACGGGCCCTGCTTCCATTGCGTGCCGATGCCCCGGGTCTCTTCGGTCTTGCATTTCGGCCTGGCCTCCAGGGCCGCTGCAAAGTCGGTGGCAGCCGACGTGCCCGCGCGCTCATGCGCAAAGCCGCGATCGAACAATGCCGTCACGTTCCTCGGATCGAGCGTCACGGCGTGGTCATAGTCGGCCGCCGCCTTGTCGTATTGGCCAAGCGCTTCGCGGGAGAAGCCGCGATTGACATAGAGATCCGGCGCATCGGGGCGAAACCCGACCAGGCGATCATAGTCGGCGAGCGCCTTGTCGTATTGGCCGAGCTCTTCATAGGCGTGCGCGCGGGGATAAAGGACGTAGCGGGCCTGTGCCTTGCCGGCATCGAGCAGCGCCGAGCAGGCATCGACCGCGATGTGGTGCGAGCCATAGCGGCAGGAGAGCTTGAGATCGGCCTCGGCATCGAGCGGGTTGTCGACCTCAGGCTGGTTCGGATCGGGATTGAAGTTGTCGATCGCCCAGATGCGCACCGCGATCGGCACGCCCTGGCGCGTCGCCGGCTCATAGCTGCGCGACAGCATGCTTGCGACCGCGGCGTCGTTGAGCCGCCAGTAGCGCGATGGAACGTCGATGCGCACATCCGACACCGATCCGTCGGTCCGCACGACGAAGGTCAGCTTGACCTGTCCGCGCTCTCCCGCCTCCTGCGCCTCGAACGGATAGAAGGCCATCGCGTCCTGCAGCCGGGGCAGCTCGACGTCCTTGATTTTGTCCGGATTGGCCACGAGGTCGAGAACTTCATCTTCGGCCGCCATCGCCGACATGAGCGGCAACGCAAGCAGCGCCACTGCCAGAGCAATCCCGATCCGCGACATCCCCGCCCCCACGCGTGATAGAAAGGTCAGCGTATGGCAGCCTCCGGCGGGTGTCACCTCCCGCAAGGGGAACGCGAAGCACGCAAAGGTTCGCAAGGCTCGCCAGGCATTTGTCGGCGCGCGAAGGCGCGCCAATTGTTCCGCCGCCGCGGGGTAACTCGCTCACGCAATACCTTCGCGCGCTTTGCGCATCCTTGGCGAGCTTTGCGTTCCCCTTACGCTGTCGACGCCCCGCAAACCGCCTCAGAACACCCCCGGCACGATCCGCCACGGTACCCGCGCCCGGTACTGTTCCCACAACGCGCCGTATTTCGCGGCGCAGCGGCGGTCGTCGTCGAACTGCCGCGGGATCAGCAGTGCGATGTAATAGAGCGGGTAGAGCCAGGGTCCGAAGCGGCCCGGATAGCCGAGCGCAAGCGTGAGCCCGGTCGCCATCAGAAGCTCGCCGAGATAGTTCACGTGGCGCGCTGCACCCCAGAAGCCGCTGACGAGAATGCGCCTGTCGCCATCGACCAGCGCCACCGGCGCGATCAATCCGAGGAACTTTGCCGACGGATCGCGCTTGAACAGGTATTTCTGCATGTTGGCGCCGCGCGCCAGGACCCATCCACCGAAGAAGAGCAGCACCGCCAGGGCCATCAGCGCGACGTCCACCGGCGCTCCGGGCAGATCCGCCACCGACCACAGGCCGACGCAGTAGAAGTAGGGATAGAAGACAAGGCAGCCCCAGCCGAGCTTGAAGCCGACGCGCTCGGCGAAGAAGTCATAGGTGTAGAGATGCACCTGCTCGAAGAAGAGATACTCGATGCAAAAGAACGTGAAGAGCTGGACGTAGAGCCAGATGCCGGGCATCGGTTCGTGCGGGAACGCGAGGTGGTGATGCGCTGCGAAGGAGAGCAGGTTCAGCTCCAGCATCGTCGCGCCGATCATGTAGAGCCACATCTTGGCGTCGATGCGCTGGCCGAACCATTGTGGATTTTCGAGGCGGCCGAGAAAGAGATCAGCGAGAAAGCTCTTGCCGGTCCGCGGCGCGGATAGAACGATCGCCAACGTGAACAGGAGTCCGGCGGC
>JADMIO010972803.1_pt1 | contig 50292 bp, 52 predicted proteins | sample 8958161 | NCBI WGS metagenome assembly JADMIO01 (sample SAMN16585339, study PRJNA669376) | soil metagenome | isolation source: Crop rotation soil | place: USA: Cullars Rotation, Alabama | collected 2011 | reverse complement strand
GCCGCGACTTCAAGTCACGTGAATTCCAAGCTTCGGATCCCACTGTGCTGGAAAGGAGGTCGACCTCGCATGACGCGCGCTGCCATGCTTCCCGCGGGACGTCGCTGGCGCGCCTACTTCGCGCCCGTCGCGCGCGCGAGCGAGACGCCCGCCGTCTTCGACCCCGCGCTCGACGCCGGCTTCGCGCTCGATGCGCCGCCCGGGCCCTGGGTGGACCTCGGCTGGATCGAGAACCTCGCTCGCCGCGCCACCACCGAGACGCTCCCGATCGCCGCCGGCCCGAAGCAGGCGCTCGTTCGCCAGGCGCGCAAGAACCTGCGCGCCGAGCTCGAGTTCGATCTCTGCGACTGGGGCAAGCTGCAGCTCGCGCTCACCGGCGGCGGGCAGCACATGAACGTGCTCGCGCCGTCGGGCTCCGCGCGCGTGCCTTCCGGGGCGTCTGCAGTGGCCGCCATCCCGCTGCAACCCGGCTCGACCGCGACGCAGCTCGTCGTCGGCGCGGGTGCGGTCGGCGGATTCGCCGCGGGCGACCTGGTCGTCGCCGACGTCGATTACACCGGCCAAACCGGTTACGTCGGCTCGGGCATTGCCGGTGCTTACGTCGCTTCCGCTGCGGAAGTCGCGAGCGATCCGGACTACATCCGCCGCGTCAGCTTCAACGTCGGGCGCGTCGCGACCAAAGACGCGACGTCGCTCACGCTCGCGCAGCCGCTGCTCGGCGGCGCGCCGGATGCAAACGCGAAAGTGCAGAAGGTCCTGGGATTCACCGATCGCGAAGGCGGCACATTCTTTCAGGAGTGGTCGGGCCTATTCATCTTCGAGAACGAGGCCGGCGGACGCGCCATCCTTTATTACCCGCGGCTCCAGCCAGCCGCGAGTCCGTCTGAAGGGAAGCTCGACCTCGCTGACCCGCTGCGCGCGCTCACGCTGCACGCAAAGTTCACCGCGCTGCCGCTCACGGACGCGAACGACTCGGAAACTTGCCTCTGCTGGCGGACGTACTATCCGGCGGCATCCACGCCAGTCTTCTGAGCTGATTCCAAATGTTGCCGAAACCACGTCACAATCTCTGGCTCGGCGCGACCGAGCGCAAACCTGACCCAGAGAGTCACCGACGGGTTGAATGGCGGCACTGAGTCGATCAGCACGTCGCGCGTGCCGCCGAGAGGCCGTTTGAGATGGATGACCAGGCAGGGGTGGTGGCGGAAATTGAAGTAAAAGTCCGACACGCCGTGCCACGGAACGAATTCTGTTTTCCAAAGCCGCTGCACGTACAAGCCGGAGTCGTCGGCCAGCACATAGGCGAACTTCCAGCTGTAGACCACCACGAATCCCAGGAGCGCCAGTCCCAGCATTCCGAAAAGCATTCCGAATCGTCGATCGGCGATCCAGGAGATGCCGACAACGACCACAAGGAACAAGGCGAAGAAAAGCGGCGACAGCTTCGTCACGAACCAGGCGAACCATAGTCCCAGTGGGCGCCGCTCCACGCTCATGCACGGATTGTAAGCCTTAGAGTGAAACTCCTCATCGACAACACGGACTACACGTCCGCGCTTGCGGCGGACCGCGCGCCGCGCGTGCTGCGCCGTCTGAACGCGCCGTCGCGCTTCGAGTGTGCGCTGGTGCTCACGCCGGCCGCGCCCATCGTGCCCGCGGCCAACGCGCGCGTGGTGCTCGAGCGCGAGGACGGCGTGAAGCTTTTCACCGGCTATCTCGACGCCATTCCGGAGCACGAATACCTGGGCTGGGGCGAACGCGGGCCGGAGTACCGGCTGCTCATCACCGCCGCCAGCGACGAGGCTCTGCTCGACCGCAATACTCTGCCGGTGCGCCCGCCGTTCGTCGCGCGCACCGCCGGCGCGATCTTGCGAGCGACCGCGGAGAGCCTGCTGCCCGGCGCCTTCGACCTCACGCCGCTCGACGATCTCGATTCGATCCCGAGCTATGACGCCGGCTTTGAGACACCCTGGTCGGAGCACGCCGCTGCCATCGCGCTGCTCACGCGCGCTGCGTACCGTGCGCACGACGGCGCTCTTTCCCTCCATCCCGTCGGCGCGACCACGCACACGCTCGCCGAATCTTCACCCACCTTCGATCCCGACGGCCTCAAGCTCGCCGCGCCCCAACGCTGGGTGAACGACGCCACGCTCATCAGCCGTAGCGAGCCGCGCCTCTACGTGCGCGACTACTTCCTTGGCGACGGCCTCTCGCTCCAGTTCGACCTCTCGCGCACGCCCTTCGCGCAGCGCACACGCGTTCTCGTCGACGAAGAGTTCGCGGCGCTCGACCCGCTGCTCTGGACCAAGACCGATCCAGCGAATGCGATCGCGGTCTCGGTAGGTCAGCTCACCATCGCCGGGGGCACCGGCACCGATGGCGAGACGCACCTCGAAGCCGTCGAACGCATGGAACTCGGCGGCGGGCTGCTCATCCAGCACGGCGAGTTCGCATTGAGCGCCGCGTCCGATGCCGTTCTCGGCGGGCTCTACGCCGGCGCGGTCAACATCGCCGGATGCTTCGGCGGCTTCCGCGTCACGCCCTCTGGTGCGCAGTCGCAGATCCAAGCGCTCATCAACGGCGTCGCGACCGGCCCCACTGTCACCACCGTCGCCGGCCATCGCTACGGGCTGTCGACGCGCATCTACGCGGTCGAGAACTTTCGCACCGGCCAGACGTTCCACTCGTCGGCGCACCCTGCGGGCAGCGGCCGGGGCGGTGCGATGGCGACAAGTGACGCGCGCGTGGTGCTCGAGCTGCATGACATCGACCCGGCTAACCCGGGCTCGCAAGCTGCAACCGCCACGATCCTCTATGACGCCATCGTCGCGAACGTGCCGGCGCTCGCGACCTATGCACTGCTAAACGCAAAGAGCGCGCAGTGCTCCACTCCGTTCGCGCGCATCGCGCGCATCTCCGATGTGGAGGTGCGCAGCCAGGCGCCCTCGCAGAGTTTTCGGACGCGCCTGGTCGGGGCGCTCGCCGACGGCGGCGAGTGCCAGGTGTTCCAGACGCCCGAGCTGCAGTTCTTCTCGCAGTACCCGCCGGTCGCGAACGAAAAGATCGTGGTCCGCTACCGCAGCCAGGCGCGCTGCTCGGCCCGCGTCACGGACCCGGCGAGCGCCGCGGCCGTCGGCATGCGCTCCGGCGTCCGCTACCTCGCATCACCGACCGCCCGCACCAGCGTCGAATGCGAGACCGCCGCGCTTGCGATGCTCGACGACTCAACACAACAGGCCTGGTCCGGCGAGTACCGCGCCTGGAGCGACGCGCTTTCCGCCGACCTGTGGCCGGGCGACGCCGTCGCGGTCGACGTGCCCTCGCGCTCCGCCGCCTTCACAGCGATCGTGCGCGAAGTCGAGCTCGAGTGCGCCGACCTGCTGGGCGATGGCACGCGCTACCGCATCGCCTTCGCTAACGACGCCGCGCAGCCGCTCGGCCTCGCCTTCGACTCCGCGCGGCTCGCCGAGCCCCTCGACGACATCGCGACCACGAGCACGGTCGGCGTCACGTTCTTGCCGGGCCTGAGCGCCGCCGAGCTCACCGGCTCGGCCTCGACCACGGTCGACATCGACTCCGGCCTAACCCCGCCCGCCGGGTGGGGGATCGAAGTCCGCCGCAGCGACCGCAACTGGGGCGCCGAGAACGACCGCGACCTCGTCGGCCGCTTCACCACGCGCACCTTCACAGTGCCGCGACTCACGCGTGTGGTCGATTTCTTCCTGCGGCAGTTCGACAGCTCCACGCCACGCAAGTATTCGCGCAACTCCACGCTGCTGCACCTCGATGTGCCGCTGTAGCGCGTCTTGGTTGTCATTCCGAGCGCGCAGCGCGAGGAAGCCCTACCTCCACGAAGCATTCTCGTGAGGGTAGGGGTTCCTCGCTTCGCTCGGAATGACAAACAGGTGACCTATGACTGACTTTGAACAAACCGTCCTTGCTGATCTGAGCGAGCTGAAGACGCAGATGCGCGCGCTCGTCGGGAACGGCCAGCCCGGCCGCATGACGAAGCTCGAGGAGCGCGTGGACGAGCACGAGCGCTTCGTGCAGCGCGCCGGCGGCATCGGCGCAGCGCTTGGCGGGCTCATCACGCTCGTGCACTTTGTCCTCGACTACCTGAAGACGAGACACTAATGACTAAGCAGGAATTCATCGCGGCTGCCACCACTGCCGCGCGGGAAAGCTCCGCCACAAGCGGCTTTCCCGCCGGAATCACCATCGCGCAGGCTGCGCTCGAATCGGCATGGGGGAAGTCGCAGCTCGCGGCCGAAGCCAACAACTACTTCGGGATCAAGGCACATGGCGGTCAGCCCGCCATCGCGCTGCCCACCACCGAGATCGTCGCTGCAGCGCCCGTCCGCGTGACCGCGCGCTTCGCGCGCTATGAGTCGATGGGCGAATGCTTTCGCGAGCGCGACGCCATCATTGCCCGCGTCCCGCTCTACGCCGAAGCCCGCGCCGCCGCCGCCGATCCCGAGGCGTTCACACGCGCGCTTGCCAAGCACTGGGCGACTGACCCGCGCTACGCCGAGAAGGTGCTCGCCATCTATCGCGCCCACGAATTCCACAAACTGGATCGACAAGGAGAGTAAAGATGGGTTTCCTCGCCAAGCTCTTGCGCGGCATCGCGTTCATCCCCGCCATCGTCACCGGCATCGAAGGCTTCTTTGGTTCGAAGACCGGCAACGACAAGAAACAGGCCGCGCTCAGCTTCATCTCGGCGGCGCTCAGCCTCACCGAAGCCGTGACCTCGAAGGATGTGATCGACAATGACAAGTTCCGGGACGGTCTCGGCAAAATAATTGACGGGACGGTCCAATGCCTTAACGCCTCGGTCTGGGCAAAGTAAAAAGCCGCCAGCTCTCGCTGACGGCTCTTCGCTGATCGCTAATTGCTGCTTTACCCGATCGCCTCGTTCCACTCTTCCAGGTTCTGCTTGAGCGCGGCCATGAACTGGTCCGCGACGGCGCCGTCGATCAGGCGATGGTCGAAGCCGAGCACCAGGTGGACGATCGTCCGGATGGCGATGGAGTCGTTGCCCTCTTCATCCGTTACTACGACCGGCGCCTTGTGCACGCCGCCCACGCCCAGGATCGCGACCTGCGGTTGGCTGATGATGGGCGTGCCGAAGAGCGCGCCGTAGCTGCCCGGGTTGGTGATGGTGAACGTGCCGCCCGCGACGTCGTCGGGCACCAGCTTTTTGGAGCGCGAGCGCTCGCCCACGTCCTGGATCGCGCGCGCCAAGCCGAGAAAATTCCGCTCCTCGGCGTGCTTGATCACCGGCACGATCAGGCCTTGTTCCAGCGCGACCGCGATGCCCAGGTTGATCTCGCGCTTGTAGTGGATGTTGTCGCCTTCGATCGAGGCGTTGACCACCGGGAACTTGCGCAGCGTGTTCACCGCGGCCTGCGCGATGAACGGCATGTAGGTGAGCTTGGCGCCGTTGCGCTGCTCGAAGCCCGACTTCTCTCGCGCGCGGATGTTCGCGATGCGCGTCATGTCCACTTCGAAGACGGTGTGGACGTGCGCGCTCGTCGCCTTCGACATCACCATGTGCTCGGCGATCTTCTTCCGCATATTCGAGAGCGGCACAATATCGCCCGCCGTCCCCACGCCCGCCGGGATCATCTGCGGAGCGCTCGCCGCGCGCTGAGGTGCAGCAGACGGAGCCGGCTGGGTTGCGGAGAAAGCCGGGGCCGTTGCGGCGCGTGACGCCGCCGGAGCCGCGCTGCCCGCGCCATGCTGCGAGAGATACGCCTGCACGTCGTTCTTCGTGATGCGCCCGCCCAGGCCCGAGCCCTGCACGTTGCCCAGGTTCAGGTTGTTGTCGCGCGCGATGCGCCGCACCAGCGGGCTCGAGCGGATCCGCCGCCCCTCCTGGTCGCGATCGCTCGCCGGAAACTCGATGACGGTGTCTTTGTGCTGCGCCACCGCCTGGCGCTCGAGCGGCTTGGCTTGCGGCTCCACATCGCGACGCCCGCGCAACTGCGTCGGGATCTCGCTCTCTTCCTCGCCGGCGCGCGCATTCGTCGGCGCCGTCGCCTGCCGCGCTTCCACGCCCTTACGTCCCGCGCTAGGATCTTCCGTGCGGCGCTTTTCTTCTTTCGCTGCCGGCTTCGCAGGACCATCCGTCGCCGCCGCACCGCCTTTGGTCGCCCCGGCCGTCGCCGCCGGACCGCCGCTCTTCGCAGCCCCGCCCGCCGCCACCGCCTCGCCTTCGGCCGCGATCAGACCGACCACTGTGTTCACCTGCACCGTCGTGCCTTCAGCTACTTTTATCTCTGCCAGCGTGCCCGAAGCGGGCGCGGGGATCTCGGCGTCCACTTTATCGGTGGAGATCTCGAACAGCGGCTCGTCGCGCTGCACCTTGTCGCCGGGCTTCTTCAGCCACTTGGTCAGCGTGCCCTCGAAGATCGATTCGCCCATCTGGGGCATGATCACGTCAGTCGGCATGGCACTCCTCTAGTCGGCGCGGAACAGGTCCCGCAGCCGGTCATTATATATCCCACGAATCTCCCCATCGCGTCCGCCGCGCTCGCCGGTACACCTCGCCCTGCTTCTTGCTGATGGTGACCAGCCCGAGTCCGTCTTGCCCGCACAATTCCAGCTTCATGTGGCCTTTGCCCGTCTGCGGATGGCGCACGATCCTCGCCGGCGCGCGCGCGATTGCGGCGCCTTTCGCGAAGATGACGTACGAGAATTTCTCGTCCTCCCAGCCCAGCTCGCCGGTCTTCAGTTTGCGATGCAGCGACGTCCGCTCCACGCGGGCTGCGAAGTGGCACCAATCCTTGCTGCCATCCATCGGACATCGCCGCTCGTGCGGACACGGCGCCACCAGGTGCCCGCCCGCAGCGACGAGCTGGTCACGCGCGCGGATCACATTGGCGTAGCCGCGCGGCGTCCCCGGCTCGATCACGCACAGTACCTGCACCTGCTTCCACGCGCGCTCGATCACCTGCGCGGCATCGCTCGCCGAGAGTTCGCCAAGCGAATACGCAGCTACGCCGAGGTCGGCCGCGGGCAGTGGCGCGCTGGGCAAATCGCAGCAGAAGCTGTCGCGGTGCGCGGGTATGTTGCACAGCTCGCGCGCCAGCGTGAGGAAGCCCGCGTCCTGGTCCGCCAGCATCACGTCCTTGAGCGACGGGAAGATCGCGTCGGCGGCGTAGGTCGCTGTCCCCGGTCCGGAGCCAAGGTCGAGCATCGTCCTTGGCGCGAATGCGGGGGCGCGTGCCTTCAACTCATCGAGCACCGCGCTGATCGCGGAGTACGTCGCTGGGAAGCGGACCGCGAGATACGCGACCCGGTCGATAGCAGTGAGCGGGCCTGTCGAGGTCGGGTGGAGGCGGGCGACTCGCCCGCCGGCGCTCTCGCGATACCGCTGGCTGAGAGCTTCCGCCGCCGCGCGCAGTCGCTTGAAGTCGTGCTCCGCAGCCAGCGATTCGATCGCCTCGGCGAGATGTTTGGGGAGTTGCACAGTCCTGTTTTCTTGTCATTCCGAGCGCGCAGCGCGAGGAAGCCCTACCTCCACGAAGCACTGTCGTGAGGGTAGGGCTTCCTCGCTTCGCTCGGAATGACAACCAAGAAACTAAGTTCCAACCAGGAACTTGTACTGCTCGGCCGTGAGCGGCACCACCGAGAGCCTGCCCTGCCGCACCAGCGGCGAATCCTTGAAAGTCTTCGACGCCTTGATCTCGGCCAGCGTCATCGGCCGCGGAATCGGCTCGCCCGCCTTGATTGTGACGCGCGGATCGCTCGCGTCGCTCACATCCACCTTCAGCACCTTCGCCGTGCCGACGGCGCGCTTCTCGTCGCCCGTGTGATAAAGGACGAGTGTGTCGCCCGGCTTCATCGCGCGCAGGTTGCGCTTCGCGACCGGATTCGAGACGCCGTCCCACAGCGTCTGCTTGTCCTTCTGCAGGTCGGCGAAGGAGTAGGTCGAAGCCTCGGTCTTCAGTAAGTAGGCGCTCATTTCTTCCCCCGCAGGTAGGCGTCGTCGCCGCTCTCCCAGTCCGCCCGGTTCGGCGAGAAGACGTCCGTGACCACCGTGTCCTCGATCGCTTCGGCGGCATGCGGCAGGTTCGGCGGGATCACCAGCACTTCGCCGGCGCGCACGTCCATCGGACCGCCGCCCGGCCAGGTGAAGCGCAGGCAGCCCTCGACTACCCACGTCATCTGCGAGTTCTCGTGCTGGTGCTCCGGCACGATCGCCCCCTTCTTTAATTCGAAGCGCGCCAGCGACTGGTTCACGTTGGAGATGAACCGCCGCGTGATCTGCGGGGTCATCTGATCGGTCTTCACTTCTTTCCAGGAAATCTTTTTCATAAGTCAAAACCACACCGCGGATTTACGCGGATGAACGCGGATCAGATCAAGAAATCAAGGGCCTTATCCGCGTTCATCTGCGTTCATCCTCGGTAAGCCTTTCGGCTCAGTACTTGTGCAGCCATTTGCATTTCTCGATCACATCTTTGAGCTTTGGCAGAAAATATTCTTCCATCGGCGGCGAGAACGGTACCGGCGAATCCTGCGCCGCGATGCGTGTGACGGGCGCATCCAGGTCGTCGAACGCCTCTTCATTGATGATGGCCGCGATCTCGCCCGCCAGGCCGCCGGTCTTGGTGTCTTCATGCAGCACCAGGGCCTTGTTCGTCTTCTTCACCGTCGCCGCGATGGCCTCGCGGTCCAGCGGCAGCAGCGTCCGCAGGTCGATGATCTCGGCCTCGATCCCGTCTTTCGCCAGCTCCGTCGCCGCGTCCATCGCCAGGTGGACCATCGCCGCGTACGTGATGATGCTCAGGTCGCGCCCCTCGCGCGCCACGCGCGCTTTGCCGATCTCGACCGTGTAGTCCTCGCTCGGCAGCTCTTCCTTGATCCGGCGATACAGGAACTTGTGCTCGAAGAAGAGCACGGGGTTGTTGTCGCGAATGGCCGCCTTGATCAGTCCCTTGGCGTCGTAGCACGTGGCCGGGTACAGCACCTTCAGCCCGGGGGTGTGGACGAACGAGACCTCGGGATTCTGCGAGTGGAACGGCCCGCCGTGCACGCCGCCGCCCGAAGGCCCGCGCAACACAACGTTAGCCGGCGCGCCCCAGCGGTAGTGCGTCTTGGCCAGCATGTTCACGATCTGGTTCTGCGCGCAGGTGATGAAGTCGATGAACTGGAACTCGGCCACCGGCCGCAGTCCGGTGAGCGCCGCGCCCAAGGCCGCCCCGACGATGGCGTTCTCCGCGATGGGCGTGTCGATCACGCGCTCGGGACCGAAGCGGTCGATGAAGCCGTTAGTCACCTTGAATGCGCCGCCGTAGACGCCGATGTCCTCGCCGATGCAGAAGACGCGCGGGTCGGCCTCCATCTCTTCCCAAAGGCCCTGGCGGATGGCTTCGAGGAATGTGACAGGAGCGCTCATTTGAGGTGCACCGCCGCTTCGCCGGTGGCGAGCTTCACATTCTTGTGGCCGCGGTCTCTCACCTCGCCGTACATCAGCGGGATGGGATGGCAGTCCGGCCCGGCGCAGTAAACGCCCTTGGTCGCCCACTCCGGCTTCGGCATCGGTGAGGCCTCGGCCGCAGCACGGTCCTCATCGAGCTGCTTCTCGACCTCGGCTTTCAGCTTCTCGTTCTGCTCGCGCGTAAGCCACTTCTTCTGCTCGACGAGATATTTCTCAAAGCGCGCGATGCAGTCGCGCTTCTGCCAGAACTCGCGCATCGCCTCGGGCACATACTGCGCTGCGTCATGGATGGCGTGGCCTTTCATGCGCATCATCTTCGCCTCGATCAGCGTGGCGCCCTCGCCGCGATAGGCGCGCTGCACCGCTTCATAGGTCGCGTCATAGACCTGGCAGGGGTCGGTGCCGTCCACGATCACGCCCGGCACGCCGTAGCCGAGCGCGCGCTGCGCGAGGTCGCGGACCCCGACCTGCTCCTCGGTCGGCGTCGAGTACGCCCAGTGGTTCGACTCCACGATCAGCACCACGCCGAGTTTCTGCACGGCGGCGAAGTTGAAGCCCTCATACGTGACGCCGGTGGACTGGCCGCCGTCGCCGATCCAGGTGAGGCACGCGATGTTCCGCCCCTGCAGCCGCGCGCCCAGCGCGATACCCGCCATCACCGGGATGGAGTCGCCCAGCATCGAGATCGGCGCCGACACCTTCTTGTCGATCGAGCCGAAGTGCGAGCCGGCGTCCTTGCCCTTGGTCGGGCCCTCGCCCTTCGCCATGTACTGCATCATGACGTCGCGCGTATGGTAGCCGCGGACGAGGAACGCGCCCTGGTTGCGGATCATCGGCGCGATCCAGTCGTCCTTGCCGAGCGCGTACGCCGAAGCGACCGAGCAGCCTTCCTGCCCGGTGCCGAAGTACACGCCGCCCACGACCTTCGACTGCTTGTAGAGCTTCTCCAGCGTGAATTCCATGCCGCGGTTGAGCAGCATGTAGCGGTAGATCTCGATGCACTGCGCGGGCTTCAGGTACTTGGAGTCGCGGATCGGCGGGACCGGGAGGTTCAGGTTGCCGCGGACCTCGTAGCGGACGTCGCCATCTTTATCGACTTCGACGACGCGGAAGTCGGGCTTCTCAAGCCTCCAGTCTTCAATATGAACGGCGGGTGTCCGGCCGGCTCCGCTCTGCTGCGCCGGCTTGCCTCCGTTGCCGCCATCCCAGCGCGCGCGAACGGCCTGGCGCGCGACCTCGCTGCGCTGCTCCGGCGTCATCTTCGTCAGCCGCGCCTTGCCGCCCTTGCGGCCCAGCTCGACGGCGGCTCGATTCTTCTTTACCATGCGCTTAGTATAACTCTTACCCGCCATTTCGTGCAAACCTACTGAAAAACCAGCTACTTACGCTAGGTACGTGTCTTCTTCATGCAGCTCCCGAAGCTCTTTCGGCGGGCGCGCCGGTATGCCGACCGTCGCGCCCAGCAGCTTGTCCACCGTCGCGACTTCTTTCATCTCGTGCCCGAACACCGTCGCGAAATTCCGCACCACGTACTGCGCGACCTCGGCGACCGTCGGCGGCGCCACGGTGCGGTTCGGATGCCGCGCTTGCAGCTCCGCGTTAAGCGACGTCACCGGCTTGTCGGAGATGCCGCAGGGAACTATCAGCTTGAAGTGGTCGAGGTCGTTCGTCACGTTGAACGCGAAGCCATGCGAGGTCACGCCGCGCGAAACGTGGATCCCCATCGCGGCAAGTTTCTTCGGTACAGAGCGCTCGGTGCTCTCCTGCTGTCCGGCTTCCTGCATGCCGTGCAGCGGACGGGTCCAAACGCCGGTCAGCCCCGGCGCGCGCGCCGTCAGCACGCCGAACTCGGCGCATGTCCGGATCAGGACCTCTTCCATCTTGCGCATGAAGTCCACCGGCCACACGCCAAGCTTCCTCAGGTCGAATATCGGATAGCCCACGAGCTGCCCTGGCCCGTGATACGTCACGTCGCCGCCGCGGTCGCAGTCGAACAGCTCCACGCCCTTCGCCGCGAGCTGCTCGCGCGAGGCCAGAACATTCTTCTTGTCGGCATTCTTGCCCAGCGTGATGACCGCCGGGTGCTCGAGCAGCAGCAGGACGTCGCCGATAGCACCCGCTTTCCGCGCGGCGACGAGTTTTTCCTGCAGCGCAAGCCCTTGTGCGTAGGGAACTAGTCCGAGTTGGACGTAAGAGATCAAACTCTTACCGCGGATGAACGCGGATGAACGCGGATCAGACCGGAGAATCCGTGCAGATCCGTGGCAATCCGCGGCTAAAAAGAACTACGCGTTGATGGCCATCCCATACACGCTGGCGAACGCGTCGCCCATCGCCTCGTAGAGCGTCGGATGCGCGTGGATGGTGAACATCAGGTCGTCGATCGTGCCTTCGAGCTTCATCACCGCGACCGCCTCCGAGATCATCTCGGTCGCGTCCGGCCCGATGATGTGTACGCCCAGGATCTCGCCGTACTGCTCGTCGGCCACGATCTTGATGAAGCCTTCGTGCGACCCGATGATCGAAGCCTTCGAGTTCGCCGTGAACGGGAACTTGCCGATCTTGAGCTTGCGGCCGCTTTCCTTGGCCTTCGCCTCGGTCAGGCCGACCGAGCCGATCTGCGGCTCGCAATACGTGGCGCCGGGGATGAGCTCGCGCTTCACCGGCTCCGCCGGCTTGCCCGCGATCTTCGAGACCGCGACGATGCCCTCCATCGCGCCCGCGTGCGCCAGTTGCGGCAGTCCGGCGACGATGTCCCCGATGGCATAGACGCCCGGCTCCTCCGTCTGCATCCACTCGTTCACTTTGATAAAGCCGCGGTCGGGCTTGATCTTCGTCTTGTCGAGCCCCACATTGTCGGTGCGCGGCGCGCGGCCCACGGCGATAAGCACCTTCTCGGCGTCGAGCTTCTGCTTCTTGCCCTGATCGTCGGTGTAGCTGATCGACACGCCGTCTTTCGTCTTATCGATCTTCTCCACCTTCACGCCCAGGTTGCAGTTGATGCCGCGCTTCTTGAATGTCCGCAGCAGCTCCTTCGAGATGTCCTCGTCTTCGACCGGGACCAGGCGCGGCAGCGCTTCCAGGATCGTGACGTCGGTGCCGAACGACTTGAAGATCGACGCGAACTCCACGCCGACGGCGCCCGAGCCGATCACTGCCAGCGTCTTCGGGATCGCGGGCAGGTCGAGGATCTCGATGTTCGTCAGGACCTTGGAATCGGCTTCCATGCCGGGAAGCATCTTGGCCTCCGAGCCGGTTGCCAGGATCACGTTCTTGGCCTTGATGTGGGTGAACTCGCCGCCCGCGCCGCCGCCGCCTGCGGTGTAGACCTCGATATCGAGCGCGCCGTTCTTCTGCGGCCCGGTCAGCTTGCCCCAACCCTCGACCGTGGTGACCTTGTTCTTGCGCATCAGGAACTCGAGGCCCTTGGCGTGCTTCGTGACGATCTTCGTCTTGCGGTCGAGCACCGCCTTCCAGTCGATCTTGGGCTCGCCGCTCACAGTGATGCCGAAGTCCTTGGCGGCTTTCAGGTGGTCGAAGACCTCGGCGTTGAACAGCAGCGCCTTGGTCGGGATACAGCCGACGTGCAGGCAGGTGCCGCCCAGCTTGTCGTCTTTCTCGATCAGGCAGGTCTTCAGGCCCAGCTGCCCGGCGCGGATCGCCGCGGTGTATCCCGCCGGCCCGCTGCCGATGATGGCGACGTCGTAGATCGTCTCAGCCACGTGCGCGCTCCCTTATTGCTTCGGATGTCTGGGACAAACAAAGGATTCTAGATGATGGTGTCGCGATAGGGAACACGGGGCCGAAATGAAAACAGGAGGAGAAGAGGAGAGGAGGTTTTCAAATGGTCTCCCTCCCTTCCTCCTCTCCTCCTGTTTTCATTTTTGTGCGCGCCGGCTCAGCTCCGCACTTCGCACATCAGCCCGAAGATGTTGTTCTCCGGATCGCGGAAGAAGCACATCCACAGGTCGTGGTCGGGCAGCTTGGCGATGAGATGCGGCTGGTCCTCGAACTTCACGCCGCGCGCGACCAGCGCCTGGTGCGCCGTCTGGATGTTCGGCACCTTGAAGTAAAGAATCGACGCGGGATGGTCGTGCTCCGGCTTCTCCGGCGGCGAGAGCATGATGCGCACGTCCCCGCACATCAGGAACGCCATGTTGCCGGCGGTGAACAGGAACTTCATCCCCAGCTTGTCGCGGTAGAACTCGGTCATCGCCGCCGTGTTCCGCGTCACGATGGCGATCTGGCCGATCTGCGCGAGCCCGAATTGCTCTGCCATAACGATTCTCCTTGCCAACGCTCGCAATATTAGTTAGCATAGCTAACTAATGTCAAGCCCTGGCCGAAAAGATTTTCCCGGGGGTAGTTTTAAGGGCGTCGAGGCCGTGGCCGACCGCCTGCACTCCGCCGCCATCCGGCTGCTCCGCCGCCTGCGCCTGCAGGATGCGGCCATGGGCATCGGCCCGGCGCAGGCCTCGGCGCTTTCGGTGCTGGTCTTTGGCGGGCCGATGTCGCTGAAAGAACTGGCGCGCGCCGAGCAGGTCCGCCCGCCCACCATGAGCCGCGTCGTTCGCGGCTTGGAGCGCGCGAAGCTCGTCCGCCGCGCCGTCGCCGGCGACGACGCGCGCCGCATCGTCCTCACGCCCACGGAAAAAGGGAAGTCGCTGCTCTGGGAGGGCCGCCGCCGCCGGGTCGCGCTGCTCGCGTCAGGCCTGAGCGCGCTTGCGCCAGAAGAACAAAAGCAGCTCGCGGAGACCGCCGAGCTGCTTCATCTGCTGCTGCCGAAGCTGGAGATTACCCGAGGACCCGCGCCGCGTCCTTCGCGAAGTAGGTAAGGATCAGGTTCGCGCCCGCGCGCTTGATTGCGAGCAGCGTCTCCATCATGATCCGCTTGCCGTCGATCCAATTGTTGCGCGCTGCTGCCTGGATCATCGCGTACTCGCCCGAGACCTGGTAGGCCGCGAGCGGCACGTCGAAGCGCCGCCGCGCCTCGGCGATCACGTCCAGGTACGCGAGCGCGGGTTTCACCATGATCATGTCCGCGCCCTCTTCCAGGTCGAGTTCGATCTCGCGCATCGCCTCGCGCAGGTTCGCGCCGTCCATCTGGTAGGAGCGCCGGTCGCCGAACGCGGGCGCCGAATCCGCCGCCTCGCGGAACGGCCCATAGAAAGCGGACGCAAACTTCGCCGCGTAAGAAAGGATGGGAGTGTTCTCGAAGCCGTTGGCGTCGAGCCCTTTGCGGATGGCCGCGACACGCCCGTCCATCATGTCGGAGGGCGCGATGATGTCCATGCCGGCGCGCGCTTGTGAGACTGCGGTCTTCGCCAGGATCTCCAGCGTCGCGTCGTTCACGATCTCGTATTCCGCCGCCGCCGACGCGGCCATCTTGTCCATCGCCGCCGGAAGCTCCGCCTCCTTCACCGCCATCGCGCCGACCGACCGCGTCGCCGGACTCCCGCTCTTCTGCACGATGCCGCAGTGCCCGTGGCTCATGTACTCGCACAGGCAAACGTCGCCGACCACGATCATGTGTTTCACTTCGCGCTTGATGGCGCGCGTCGCACGCTGCACGATGCCGTCTTCCGCCCACGCGCCGGTCGCGACTTCGTCCTTCTTCTCAGGCAGGCCGAACAGGATGACCGCCGGCACGCCCAGCGACTTCGCCTCCGCCGCTTCCTTCACCGCCTGGTCCACGGAAATGTTGAAGACGCCGGGCATCGACCCGACTTCCTTGCGCACGCCCTCGCCCGGCACCACGAACAGCGGATAGATGAAATCGTTCGGCGTCAGGCGCGTCTCGCGGACGAGATTGCGCAGCGCTTCGGTGCGCCGCAGGCGCCGCATGCGGGTGGTTGGGAAGGCCATAGCTCTCCTTATTCTAGTCCTCCAGGCAGCCCCGGCAGCAAACCCGGTGCCCGCTGCGATAATGGAGCGATGCCCGCGTCCGCCCGTCAAAATACACTGCGGAACACCAGTGCCCGCGCGCTCGAATTCGACTCGCTGCTGGAACTCCTCTGCGGGTACGCTCAGTCGCCACTCGGCCGCGCCCGCATCGAGGTGCTTGCGCCGGTCTCCGACCACGGGTGGATCGCCAACCAGCAGGCGCTCACGCAAGAGATCCGCGACTACCGCCGCGCCGCCGGCAAGTTCGAGTTCGCCGGCCTCGAAGACCCGGGCAAGCTCATCGACAAGGCGCGCATCGAGGGCACCGCGCTCGAAGCCACCGAACTCCGCGACGTCGTTGCGGTGCTCGACCGCGCCCAGCAATGGCGCGAGGTGGTGCAGCATCCACCGGCCGACCTGCGTGAGGGCTTTCACGCCGTCGCCGAGCTCTCGCGCGGCATCGCCGACTTCGGCGAGCTGCTCAAGTTCTTCGCCGGCAAGATCCTGCCGGACGGCACGCTCGACGACCGCGCCTCGCCCGAACTCGCGCGCATCCGAAAGGAGATCGAGAAGCAGAAGCGCGCCATCCAGCAGACGCTCCAGGGCTACCTGCGGCGCCTCGCCGAAGGCGGGTCTGTGCAAGACGAGCTCATCACCATCCGCGGCGAGCGCTTCGTCATCCCGGTAAAGACCGAGCAGAAGCGCAAAGTCCAGGGCGTAGTCCACGGCGCGAGCTCCACCGGGCTCACGGTGTACATCGAGCCGCTCGAGACCATCGAGCAGAACAACGAACTTGTCCGCCTGATCGACGAGGAACTCGCGGAGGTCCACCGCATCCTGCGTGAGATGACGCGCCGCTTGGGCGAACGCGCCGCCGAGGTCCGCAGCGCGGTCGAGACGCTCGCGGAACTCGAACTCCAATTCGCCAAAGCGCGCTTCGCCGACGACTACAACTGCGTCGCGCCGGAAGTCGGGAAGTCTGCGCTCCTACTCGAGAACGCCCGCCACCCACTGCTCGAGCGCAACCTCCGCGGCAAGGGCGGGACGCCCGATTCGCGCAGCATCGTCCCGCTCACGCTCGATCTTGCGGACCACCGCCAGCTCATCATCAGTGGCCCGAACACCGGCGGAAAAACCGTCGCGCTCAAGACGGTCGGCCTGCTCGCGCTGATGGCACAGTCCGGCATCCCGGTTCCCGCCGACCGCGCCGAGCTACCCGTCTTCGACGCCGCGCTCGCCGACATCGGCGACTACCAGTCCATCGAGATGAACCTCTCCACGTTCTCCGCGCACGTCACCAACATCGACTTCATCTCGAAGACTGCAACCGCGCGCTCGCTCGTGCTGCTCGACGAACTCGGCTCCGCCACTGATCCCAATGAAGGGGCGGCGCTGGCCGTCGCCATCGCCCGCCACTTCCGCGAGCTCGGCTGCGTCTCGCTGATCTCCACGCACCACACCGCGCTCAAGGTCTACGCCGCGAACTCAGACGGAGTGCTCAACGCCGCCGTCGGCTTCGACGAGCACACGCTGCAGCCGACTTACGAGCTGCGCGTGGGCGTTCCGGGCGCCTCCGCCGGCATCAACATCGCGCAGCGGCTGGGCCTCAATCCGAAGATCATCGAGCAGGCGCGCGGCCGCGTGGAACAGCAGTCGCAGGACATCGCCAAGTTCCTCGACCAGCTCCACTCCGAGCTGCGCCAGGTCTCCGACGAGCGCGCGCGCATCCGCAAACAGGAGCAGGAGGTCGCGCGCGAGAAGTCGCGCCTCGCCGCCGAAGGCAAGCAGGAGCAGCAAAAACTCGTGCGCGCGATGGAGAAGAAGCTCGAAGAAGTCCTGAAAGATTTCGAGTACCGCGCCCGCGAGACCGTGCGCGAAGTACAGGACAAGGCCGCATCGCAGAAGCTCTCCAAGGAAGCCGAGCGCCGCATCGCGAAGCTGCGCCGCGAATTCAAGGAGCAGTTCGACCAGACGGTGGTCGCGCACCACACCGGCGCCGACCGCGGTGACCAGCACGCGCGCCCCGCCGAGGCAAAGCACGTTGAAGAGGGCGACACGGTGAAGCTCAAGTCGCTCGGCCGCAACGGCGTGGTCAAGCGCGTGCTCGACGCCAACACCTTCGAGGTCGAGGTCGGCAATCTCAAGACGCGCGTCCCGCGGTCAGACATCGCCGAAGTGGTCGTCCGCGCGTCGGCGACGCCGGTGCAAGCAGCGCGCGCCCGCGGCATCGTAGTGCACACCGCGTCGGACGCGAGCGTTCCGTCAGAGCTCAACGTCATCGGCCAGACGGTGGACGAAGCCACGCAGCGCGTTGAGAAATACGTGGACTCCGCCTTTCTCGCCGGGCTCACGCGCGTGCGCATCGTGCACGGCAGCGGCATGGGCATCCTGCGCAAGGCCCTGCGGCAATATCTGAAGACGCACCCACAGGTCGCCAGCATCTCCGAGCCGCCGCAGAACGAAGGCGGCGCCGGGGCGACGGTCGTCGAACTCCGAACCTAGCCACGGGCCCGCCTCCGTGGTAGATTTTCCGCCCTTACTCCAGGAGGAGATCTATGACGCGCCGCATTCTGGGCCTCGTTGTGTGCTGTTCGCTCCTCGCTTTCGCCGCCGACAAACCCAACAAGTCCGCCGCCGCGGCCGACAAGATGTGGCAAGACCTCGCCGACGGCAACGCTCGCTTCGTCTCCGGCAAGTCCAACGCGCGCAACCTCACTGCCGACCGCGCGAAGTGGGCCAAGACGCAGAACCCGCACGTCGCCGTGCTCGCCTGCGCCGATAGCCGCGTGGGGCCCGAGCTGCTGTTCGATAAGACGGTCGGCGACCTGTTCGTGGTTCGGAACGCCGGCAACACGCCCGAACCCATCGCGATCGGGAGCCTGGAGTATTCCGTCGAAGTCCTTGGCGCCAAGATGATCGTCATCATGGGGCACTCCTCCTGCGGCGCGGTGAAAGCCGCCTGCTCCGGCGACAAGATGCCGAGCGAGAACCTCACCGCGGTGGTCACACCCATCAAGGCCGCGTGCTCAAAGGCCAAAGGCAAGGACATGGAGCCGGCAACGAAAGAACACGTTCACATGTCGGCGGAAGAGCTGCTGGCGAAGAGTCCGCTCTTGAAGAAGCGCGTGGCCGAGGGCAAGATCAGCATCGTCGAGGCCTACTACTCGCTCGACACCGGCAAGGTCGAGCGCCTGAAGTAAGTTCGCCGAACGACCGAACCCGAGCCGCGTCTCTCAGGTCTATAAGGTAGGAACATGCGACCTGGCGACCAAGAGACGTGGTGGGTGTTGCGCGCGCAGAGCGGCGACCAGGCCGCTCTGGACGCCCTGCTGCGTTCGGTCCAGCAGCCGCTGTTCCGCTACATCCGAACGATCGTCGCCAATGACGCCTCAGCCGAAGACGTGCTGCAGGAGACCTTCCTTCGTATCTACCGCAAGCTCTCGTGGCTCTCGGACGCGGCCATGTTCCGCCCGTGGGCTTTTCGCATCGCGACCAACGAAGCCTTTCGCGCCCTGAAGCGCGAACGCCCGTGGCGCGACGCGGACGACGATTCGAGACTAGCGGAGGTCGCCGCGGTGGTCGCCGCACCGGAACCGTGGTTGCTGGCGCGCATGCGCGAGTCGCTTGCCGGCCTCCCGCCGGGAAGCCGCGCCGTGCTCACGTTGCATTACCTCGAGGAGATGCCGCTTGCAGACGTAGCTGCCATCCTCGCGATCCCGGTCGGCACGGTGAAGTCGCGCTTGGCCTATGGCTTGAGCCGTTTGCGCGAGGAGTTGGGAGAAGGCCATGGATCGCGCTGATCGCCAGATGAAGATCGCGGTCATCGTCTTCTCGATCGTCGAGTTCCTGGTGTTGGCAACGGTCGTGTTCGTGAAGCTGCGTCACTAAGGAGAAGCTTATGAATGAGAATTTGGATAAGGTTCGGCGCGCGGCGCTCGACCGCATCGCGAAGAGCGAACGAAATTTCAAGCTGCTGCTCCTGGGCGCGGCCTTCTGGGAGCTGGCCTTTCTGGCAGCTTTCCTGTTGCTCATGCAACCGCACGACCGCGGCCAACTACTGCTCCTGCTCGCGACCGTCGGCTCCTACTCGCTTGTGGTACTCGCTCTGGTCACTCTGGGCGCCTACTTTGACCGGGGGAACCTCCGTCTCCTGAAATCCATAGAAATGCTTTCGGACGAGTTGACCTCGAACGAACGCTAACCCTCGGCCGAACCCGGCGTCTATAATCGCCGGGTTCTTCTTGTCCCTAAAAATCCCCTGCCTGTTCGTTACACCCAGGCGGTATCTCCGCGGAGGAACTATGCGCGCACTCGCACGTGCGGCGCTCGCGCTCTCCGTGCTCGGCCTCGCCCTCTCTGCGCCTGCGCAGACGGCGGCCGGCGCGAAGAAGTCCGGCGCTGCTCCAGCCAAGGCGGCCGCGACGAAGGGCGATCCCAACGCCTTCCATGTCCCGGTCGACTACTACAAACTTCCCAACGGTCTTCGCGTCGTGCTCTCGGAAGACCACACCGCTCCGACCACGGTCATCGCGGTCTACTACAACATCGGCTTCCGCATCGAGCCCAAGGACCGCACCGGTTTCGCGCACCTGTTCGAGCACCTGATGTTCGAAGGCTCGGAGAACGCGCCCAAGGGCACCTTCGACAAGCTCATCCTCGGCAACGGCGGCGTGAACAACGGTTCTACGCGCTTCGACTTCACCAACTACTTCGAAGTCGTGCCCGCCAACGTGCTCGAGACCATGCTCTGGCTCGAGGCCGACCGCATGCGCGCCCTCGACCTCGACGAGAAACACCTGAAGAACCAGCAGGGCGTCGTCGGCAACGAGGTAAAGGTCAACGTACTGAACCAGCCTTACGGCGGGTTCCCGTGGATCGACATGCCGATGGCCGCGAACACCAACTGGTACAACTCGCACAATTTCTACGGCGAGCTGAGCGAGATCGAAGCCGCCACGCTCGACGATGCGAAGGCGTTCTACAAAACGTTCTACGCGCCCAACAACGCGGCGCTGGTCGTCGTCGGCGACTTTGACGCCAAGCAGACCAAGGACTGGATCGCCAAGTACTTCACCAGCATCCCGGCGGCCAAGCAGCCCGCGAAAGCCGACCTGACCGAGCCGAAGCAGACGGCGGAGAAGAAGAAAGTCATCGAAGACGCCATCGCGAAGCGTCCAGCGCTGGCGGTGGGCTACCACTTGCCCGAGCGCAATACGCCCGAGTACTACGCCTTCCTGCTGCTCGACCAGATCCTCGTGCAGGGCTCGGACTCCATGCTGCGCAAGGAGCTGGTGAAGAAGAAGGGGTACGCGTCCGCTGTTTCCGGCGGCATGAACCTGCTCGGCAACCAGTTCAACTACAACGGTCCCATGAACTGGATGGCCTACCTGTTCTATGACGGCAGCGTTCCCTCCGACCAGATCATCGGCTCCATCGACTCCGTTATCTCCGACGTGCAGTCGAAGCCGGTGGACAAAGCCACGCTCGAGCTGGCGCGCACCAAGCTGCTCTCCAGCATGTACGACGACCTCGGCCAACTCAACGGCTTCGGCCGCGCCGACATGCTCGCCTCGCTCGCCCTGTTCGACGACAACCCGGCGCGCATCAACCAGATCGACAGCGAACTGGCGAAGGTGACGCCCGAGCTCGTCCAGAAAACGGCGCAGGAATACCTGCGCACCACCAACCGCACGGTCGTGATCCGCGAGCCCAAGAAAGACGCCGCGGCCCCGGCCAAGGCCGGACAGTAGGGAGACGACCATGACCTTGTTTGACAAAACAACGACGAAAAAACTCTTGCTTGGCGTACTCGCGTTCATGCTCGTCGCGCTCCCGGCGCTGGCGGAGAAATCCTCGCCGCCCGCACCCGGCCCGGCGAAACCCTTCAACGTGCCGCCGCGGCAGCAGTTCACGCTGCCCAACGGCCTGGTCGCCAACCTCGTTCGCTACGGCTCCATGCCGAAGGTGCAGATCATGGTCGCGGTCCGCACCGGCGGCCTCAATGAAGCTCCGAACCAGGTCTGGCTGTCGGACATCACCGGCCAGCTCATGCGGGAAGGCACCAAGGCGAAGACCGCCGAGCAGGTGGACGCCGCCTTCGCCCGCATGGGTGGTGAGCTCACCATCAACGTCACCAACGACCAGACGCTCATCACCGCCGACGTCCTCTCCAGCCACGCCGCCGAAGCCGCGGCACTGCTCGCCGAGGTCGCCACCCAGCCGCGGCTGCCGGAGAGCGAGATCGCGCGCCTGAAGAACGACCAGCTCCGCCGCCTCGCCATCGCCAAGACGCAGCCGCAGAACCTCGCGAACGATCGCCTTCGCAGAGTGCTCTACGGCGATCATCCTTATGGTCGCGTCTTCTCCACCGAAGCCATGATCAGCGGCTTCACCCAGGCTGACGTGCAGAAGTTCTACGACGAGAACTTCGGCGCGCAGCGCACCAAGGTCTACGTGGCCGGCAAGTTCGATCCGGCAGCGGTGAAGGCTGCTCTGAACAAGGGCTTCTCCGGCTGGAAGAAGGGGCCGGAAGTGCTCATCAACATCCCCAAGACCACCGCGGTGCGCGGGTTCGAGCTGGTCGACCGGCCGAAGGCGGTGCAGTCCACGCTCTTCATCGGGCTGCCCACCATCGACCCGTCGAATCCCGACTACGTCCCGCTGTTGGTCACGCACACCATGCTGGGTGGCTCTTTCATTTCGCGCATCACGCAGAACATCCGCGAGAACAAGGGCTACACCTATTCACCCAGCGCGCAGATCTCTTCGCGCTATCGCGACGCTTACTGGGTGGAGCGAGCGGACGTCACCACGGCGGTCACCGGTCCCTCAATGAAGGAGATCTTCGGCGAGATCGATGGCATCCGCTCGAACCCGCCGGACGCCGCCGAAGTCGGTCGTATCCAGCGCTACATGTCCGGCGTCTTCGTGCTGCAGAACTCCAGCCGCGGCGGCCTCATCGGTCAGATGAACTTCGTCGACCTGCATGGGCTGGGCGACGAGTACCTGCGCACCTACGTCCAGAAGGTGAACGCCGTCACCGGTGCCGACGTGCAGCGCATGGCGCAGAAGTACCTCGACCCGGGCAAGATGACCATCGTCGTCGTGGGCGACAAGGAGAAGATCAACGACCAGATCGCTCCGTATCAGTCCGCTGCGATGAAGAAGTAGGTCAGGGAAGACTCAGGCCGCCGGCGAGCCGGCGGCCTTTCTTTTTCCACACAACGGATGGGATATTCAGAGGCAGGCGGCTCCGCGCGCCGCCCTAGAATGTCGGATTCCTTCGTGGCAGGGGTGTGAGTGGCTAATCCTGGCGATTTCGCGTACACCGTCAAGCAGCAGGCGGATATCGTCCGCATCGTCGGCGATTACGTGAAGCTGAAGAAAGCCGGCGCCGACCGCTTCACCGGCCTCTGCCCCTTCCACCAGGAAAAGACCGGCTCCTTCGGCGTGAGCGTGAGCAAGCAGTTCTACCACTGCTTCGGCTGCAAGGCGTCGGGCGACGTCTTCACCTTCGTCCAGAAGATGGAGAACATCTCCTTCCCCGAAGCCGTGCGCGCCGTCGCACAGAAGCTCGGCATCCCGCTGCCTAAGCAGCAGTTCTCCGGCCCGGGCGAGGCCAAGGAAGCCGCGCTCCGTGGCGCGCTCATCGAGATGCACGAGACGGCCTGCGCCTTTTTCGAGGAGCAACTGCGGAAGCCCGAGGGCGCGAAGGCGCGCGAGTACCTCACCGCGCGCGGCCTGAAGGACGACGACATCAAGACGTTCCGCCTCGGCTTCGCGCCCGATTCCGGCTTCGTCCTGCGCGATCGCCTGAAAGGCCAGTTCAACGACGAGCAACTGCGCGCTTCCGGCCTGATGTCGTGGAAGGAAGATGGAAAGCAGGACGCCAAGGGCAACGTCGCGATGTATTCCAAGTTCCGCTCGCGCATCACCTTCCCGATCTCCAACGAAACTGGCAAGATCATCGCCTTCACCGGCCGCGCGCTTGCCGCAGACGAGAAAGCCGGCCCCAAGTACCTGAACTCGCCCGAGACGCCCATCTATTCCAAGTCGCGCGTGCTCTACAACCTTGACCGCGCGAAAGAAGCCATCAAGAAGCTCGACTACGGCATCATTGTCGAAGGCCAGATGGACTGCATCGCGGTTTACTCAGCTGGCCTGCACAACGTGATCGCCAGCTCCGGCACAGCGTTCACCGAGCTCCAGGTCCGGTTGCTCGGCCGCTTCACGCGCAACATCGTGGTGAACTTCGATCCTGACGCGGCCGGCGCCCGCGCCGCCGAGCGCTCGCTCGCGCTGCTCGTCGCCGAAGACTTCCAGATCAAGGTGCTCACGCTCGAAGGCGGCCTCGACCCTGACAACTTCATCCGCAAGCGCGGCGTCGAGGCCTACAAGAAAGCGCTCATGTCCGCGCCGCGCTACTTCGACTACCTCATCGAGCGCGCCCGCGCGCAGTTCCCGGTCAAGACGCCGCAGGGCAAGCAGCAGGCGGTGAATTTCCTGCTGCAACACCTGCAGCACGTGCCCAGCCGCATCGTGCGCGACGAGCTCGCCGCCGACATCGCGCAGAAACTCGGCATCGAATCCTCGGTCCTGCGGCAGGAGATCCGCCACGTCGCCGCCACGCGCGGCACCACGGTCAAGGCCGCTCCCGAAGCCCAGGTCACGCCCGCCGAGCGCATCCTCATCCGCGTGCTCGCCGTTACCGCGGACCAGCTGGAGCCGCTGCCCGACTTGCGCCACCAGGCGCAGTACACCATCTCGCAGGAGCAGCTGCACCTCAGCCTGCCGACCGAAGCGCTGCTCACTGTGCTCGTGCAGGCCGACGCCGAAACGCTCGATCCCCTCGCACTCGAATTGGGCGACAGCGACCGTCACCTGCTGGCCGACGTTCTGATGCGCGACGAAGAACCATTGACCGATGAACTCGTCCACGGCGCCCTCGAAGCGCTGCGCCGCCGCCACCTCGAGCGACGGCAACAGCAAGTGCGCGCCCGCATCGCCGACGCCGAACGCAAGAACGATTCGGCCGCGCTCGCCCAACTTCTGCAGGAAAAGCAGCGGATAGACAAAGACCTCTCGGCCCTCTAGTTCGCGGCCCCATTCCAGCCATTTAGCTGAAACGAAAAGGCCTTCCGGACCATCTAAGTATTTAGCGCTCGGCGGAATGCGGCGGGTTCCTTCAACAATCAGATCGCAAAGTGTCAGGAAGTACTGCGTTTGTGCTAACATACGGGGGTTTGGGTCAGTGCCATCCGCCTGCTCATCCCCGTTAATCCGCACACACGCAAGCCCGTCCGCCCGCGACGCGCTGAAGAGGAATTGACTGTTTGGCTCTCGACGACAAGTTCGACGACATTAAGAAGCTGATCGACGCAGGCAAAGAGAAGGGTTATCTCACCTATGATCAGGTGAACGACCTCATCCCCGGCGACGTCCATTCGCCCGAGGACCTCGAAGACCTGCTCACCACCATCGGCACGCAGGGCATCGACGTGCTCGAAGGGCCGAAGACGCCTGCCTCCGCCATCGAGAAGGAAGAAGCCGAAGCTGGCGAAGACGTCGAGCTCGACCTCACGCCCGGCGCCCTCGAGAAGACCAACGACCCCGTGCGCATGTACCTGCGCGAGATGGGCACCGTCCCGCTGCTCACGCGCGAGGGCGAGGTCGAGATCGCGAAGCGCATCGAGCGTGGCCAGATCCGCGTGCTCAAGGCCGTCTCCCGCTCGCCCATCATCATCCGCGAGATCCTCGGACTCGGCGAAGACCTCGAGAAGGGCGTGCGCTCCGTCAAGGAGATCACCACATTCGACGAGGAAGAGATCACCGAAGAAGTCGTCGAGAAGCGGCGCAAGCAGATCGTCAACCGCATCGAGGAGATGGGCCGGCACTACAAGAAGGTCCAGCAGCTCGAAGAGAAGCTCTCCAACATCCCGCAGAAGAAGAAGCCGCGCGAGCACACCCGTTGCCGCTGGAAGCTCGGTCGCGAGATCGTCACCATGTCGCTCACCATCCGCCGCCTCGGCTTCAACAACGCCGAGCGCAAGCGGCTGATCGAGAAGATCTTCAAGACCGTGGACGCCATGCGCGCCCACGACCGCGCTATCAACAACCTGGAGAAGAAATACGACGCCACGCGCTCCGAGGACCTGAAGCGCGAGTACCGCAAGGCGCAGCGCCAGCACCGCACCGACCTCGAGCAGATCGAGGCCGATGCCGGCCTCACCTTCCAGGACTTGAAGCGCACGCAGCGCGAGATCATCCAGGGCGATATGGACGCCGAGCAGGCCAAGCGCGAGCTCATCGAGGCCAACCTGCGCCTGGTCGTCTCCATCGCCAAGAAGTACACCAACCGCGGCCTGCAGTTCCTCGACCTCATCCAGGAAGGCAACATCGGCCTGATGAAAGCGGTCGACAAGTTCGAGTACCGCCGCGGCTACAAGTTCTCGACCTACGCCACCTGGTGGATCCGGCAGGCCATCACCCGCGCCATCGCGGACCAGGCTCGCACCATCCGCATCCCGGTGCACATGATCGAGACCATCAACAAGCTCATCCGCACCTCGCGCCAGCTCGTGCAGGAGCTGGGCCGCGAGCCTACTTCGGAAGAGATCGCCAAGCGCATGGATATCCCCGTCGCCAAGGTGCGCAAGGTGCTCAAGATCGCGCAGGAGCCCATCTCCCTCGAAACGCCCATCGGCGAAGAGGAAGATTCGCACCTGGGCGATTTCATCGAGGACCGCACCGTCGTCTCGCCCGCCGAGGCCGTGATCAACGTGAACCTTAAGGAACAGACGGCGCAGGTTCTCCGCACGCTCACCGCACGAGAAGAGAAGGTCGTGAAGATGCGCTTCGGCCTGGAAGATGGCTCCGAGCACACGCTCGAAGAAGTCGGCCAATCGTTCGCCGTCACCCGCGAGCGCATCCGCCAGATCGAAGCCAAGGCGCTGCGCAAGCTGCGCCATCCTTCGCGCTCGCGCAAGCTCAAGGCGTTCTTGGACGGCGTCGCCGAGTAATCACCAACGAAGTTGTGGCGCGCTCGCCCTCGAGCGCGCTTTTTTCTTCCCTCTGCAGGCCTTTGTTATCAACGCCGTGACCGCTTCGGAGCCGCTGTTTTCGCGGGCTTCGTTGACTTCGCTCACGCCGAGGCCTACAGTGAGGTTGAGGCAGCGGTTCCTCGCCTCTTTCAGACTGACTGAGCTAAGTCGGCCCCTCTGAAGTTCCTCCTCTTAGCCAACTGCTACCGCGCGCTTCGGTGACGCTCGGCGTCGTGTCGCTGCCGCGGAAACGAGGTTTCTAATGTTGGCTCTACTGTTGGCTGTTTTCACCGCGCTGCTCTGTGCCTTCTGCGTGTGGAAGGCGATGCAAGAACCGAAGGTCCTGTCCATCACGGCGCCTGTACGCCCCCCCAAGGAGCGGCTGTGAAGAGCGTTCCCAACGGCGAGAGCGCGTTCCACCGCATCATGATCTCGCCCTTCCTTCGGCTGATGGACTGGATGTCAGGCCGCGAAGTTCCGGCGAAGCGGCCTGTGAAAGCTCGCACTCGTTGATGGATGCTGCGCAAAGCGCAACACGGGCGCCGAACACCGGCGCGGAGGATCTATGAGTCTGCACCGTATTCTGTTGGTGGAGGAGGACGCGCTCGAATGCGCCAGCCGTGCCATCATCCTCGTCGCCGCTGGCTATCGCGTCGCCACCGCCAGTAGCGCTGCCGAAGCCTCCATCGCCTGCGCTGACGCCATGCCCGATCTCGTTCTGGTCGGCCTTCAGGAACGCCCTGAGAAGATCTCTGCCGTCGCCCAGCAACTGCGCGGGCTTTTCCCGAGTGCGCGGGTCGCGGTCTTGATGCACAAGTCGCATCGCCTCTCGGCGGTCGCGCTGGACGATGTCATCTCCATCCGCGGCGAACTTCCCGGCGACTTCCTCCAACGTGTTGCTCTCGTGCTCGCGCTGCCGGCGCCGATGGCCGCCGCCGCCGCGCGGTAGCTGCCAGATCTCGGCTCGCCTTTTCCCGCGCTGAATCGCCCTTCATACGCGTGCATCGCCGGCCAGCATCTGTTTCGTCCCGCCTTTTCCTCTCTCTTCCACAATTTTCCAGAATCTGCACAGCTTCTCCACAGGCGGACTAAGACATAGCTCTTGAGTCTTTCCGCGCCGAGGCGCAATCTCTCGCGCACTGACAGAGTGCGATGTCTTGAGCTCTGGCGGTCGGGCGGAATGCAGCGATCAGCTCACCTAGCGTGAAGCGACGCGCGCCGGCCGGCAGCGAGGGAACAAGAAGCGCGGCGGGAGCTAACGGAGGTCCGCGGCGCACTGAACAGGGCATCCATTCGAGACGAGACGGCCGGTGCGGCTGGCGCCGGCCGTCCACGTTTTTCCACAGTTTCCTCCCGATTATCCTCACTTCCGCTATCTTCGGGTTTTGTCCGTGTTTTCTCCACCGTTTCGCTCACTTTTCCAGACAAAAACCGCTTGAGCGGGCCGCCTTTTGCTCCTACCATCACGGCTGGAACTACCCGAAGGTCGAAAGAAAAGCATGGCGACCACCGACCAATCGCTGGACCGCGGCGGGCTACCGGCATCGATCGACGCCGAGCGCTCCATCCTCGGCTCCATCCTGCTCGATAACTTCCTCTACAACCAGGCCGCCGAGACGCTGAAGGCCGACGACTTCGCGCTCGACTCCCACCGCCGCATCTACAGCCGGATGATGGAGCTCGCCGAGCACTCCAAGCCCATCGACATCGTCACGCTGGCCGAAGAACTCGCGCGCCGCAAGGAAGTGGAAGCGGTCGGAGGCGTGGCTTACATCTCCTCGCTCACCGACGGCCTGCCACGCCGCCCGAACATCGAGCACTACGTCAAGATCGTGCGCGACAAGGCGATGCTGCGCGCGCTCATCCACACCGCCTCCACCGCCATCGCGCGCGCCAGCGAGCAAGCGGAATCCGCCGACGAGATCCTCGACACCACCGAGGCCGCCATCTTCCAACTCGCCGACGATCGCGTGCAGCGCGGCTTCGTCGCCATCCCGGAGATCGTCAAGGAATCCTTCGGCTCCATCGACCAGCTCTACGAGCGCGGCCAGCGCATCACCGGCCTCGCCACGCACTACGAGCGGCTCGACGAGCTCACCAGCGGCTTTCAGGCGTCTGACCTGATCATCATCGCGGCGCGCCCCTCGATGGGCAAAACCGCCTTCGCCATCAACATCGCCGAGAACGCCGCCGTCCGCGACGGCAAGACGGTCGGCATCTTCTCGCTCGAAATGTCGCGCGAATCGCTGCTGCTGCGCCTGCTCTGCTCGCAAGCGATGGTCGATTCGCACAAGCTGCGCACCGGCTTCCTCGGGCGCGACGACCACCAAAAGCTCGTGGACGCGCTCGGCCGCCTCGCCGAAGCACCCATCTTCATCGACGACACGCCCGGCATCTCGCTGCACGAGATGCGCGCCAAGGCCCGGCGCCTCAAGGCCGGCCAGAACGGCCTCGACATGATCGTGGTCGACTACCTGCAGCTCATGGCGGCCGCGCCCATCGGCGGCAAGCGCTTCGAGAACCGCACGCAGGAAGTCTCCGCCATCTCGCGCGGCCTCAAGGCGCTCGCCAAAGAATTGCGCTGCCCGGTCGTTGCGCTCTCGCAGCTCAGCCGCGCTCCGGAAAGCCGCGGCGGCGACCACCGCCCGCAACTCTCCGACCTGCGCGAATCGGGCTCCATCGAGCAGGACGCCGACGTCGTGATGTTCATCTTCCGTGAAGAGGTCTACAACCGCGACAACCCCGAGCTCGAAGGCATGGCCGAGATCATCGTCGCAAAGCAGCGCAACGGCCCTACCGACACCGTGAAGCTCGCCTTCATCAAGCGCAGCACCAGGTTCGAGAACCTGGCGATGGAATAGAGGCGCGTGGATAAACGGGTATAATCGCCGCACACTCGGCGCTCATCCCAGCGACTAGCTCCCGGCGCCGCTGTCTCCGCCAGCCACCCATGCAGACCGCCACAGCTTTAGGCATGAAGACCCGCCCCACTTGGGTCGAGGTGTCGCTCACGGCGCTGCAGCACAACTTCCGCACCATACAGGACTACGTCGCGCCCGGCGCCACCGTGTGTGCGGTCGTGAAGGCAGACGCTTACGGCCACGGCGCGGTGAACTGCGCCCGCGCACTCGAGCAGGAAGGTGCGATGTGGTTCGGCGTCACCTCCACCGACGAAGGCGTGCAGCTTCGCCAGGGCGGCGTCACCGGACGCATCCTGCTGATGACCGGCTTTTGGCGCGGCGAGGAAGAGGCGGTCGTGCAGCACGACCTCACGCCTGCCGTCTGGGAGTGGTGGCACATCGAGCTGCTCGAAGACGCCGCCGAGCGCCTGAAGCACGAGACCGTCCCGGTCCACATCAAGGTCGATACCGGCATGGCGCGCCTCGGGCTCGCGATCGCCGACCTCGGCCTGTTCGCGCAGATGCTCAAAGACGCGCAGCACGTCGTCGCCGAAGGCCTGTTCACGCACCTGGCGTCGTCCGAGGTCATCGACGCGCCCGACGTGGACGCGCAGCTCACGCGCTTCGAAGACGTGATCACCACCGTCATCGAGAGCGGCCTCTCGCCCGTGTACTACCACGTCGCCAACAGCGCGGCCATCATCACGAAGCAACAGAGCTGGAAGAACATGGTCCGCCCCGGCATCTCGCTCTACGGGTACTACCTGCCGTTCCTCTCCGCCATCAGCGGCGTGCCGGACGCATCGCTCGAGCTGCCCATCCATCCGGTGCTGAGCTGGAAGACGAGGATCATTTCCATCCGCGAGGTGCCGGCACGCACGCGCATCGGCTACAACGGCGCCTACATGACGCAGTCGCCCGCGCGCATCGCTGCGCTGCCAGTCGGTTACGCCGACGGCCTCAGCCGCCAGCTCTCCAACCGCGGCCGCGTCATCGTGCGCGACGACTACGCCGCCATCGTCGGCAATGTCTCCATGGACATCACGCTCATCGACGTCACCGGCATCCCCGGCGTCGATGTCGGCGACGAAGTCATCCTCATCGGCGCGAGCCCCCGTCGCAAGATCACCGCCTGGGAACACGCCTCGCACGCCGGCACCATCCCCTACGAGGTCCTCTGCGGCATCTCGAAGCGCGTCCCCCGCAGGTACGTCGAGTAATGCCGGCGCCGGCCCGCGCACCCGCAGTCTCGTCCTGGTGGCAGAACTTTCGCGAGGAACGCCTCTGGTTCCTCGACGAGCCCTGGAAGACCGTCCCTATCTGGGCAATGGTCCCGTGGCTGCTCTTCTATCTCTGGTTCATCGTCTACGCCTGGCGCGCGCACGGAGAAGGCCTGTTCATCGACGCGGTCAACATGGTCACGCACGAGGCCGGCCATCCGCTGTTCGGCTACTTCGGCGAGACGCTCCACCTCTGGGGCGGCACCATCCTGCAACTGCTCGTGCCCGCCGCGCTCGCGCTCAGCTTCGTCCGCATGCGCGAGCTCATGGGCACCACGTTCTGCGCCTTCATGTTCTTCGAGAACTTTCTCGGCATCGCCACTTACATGGCAGACGCGCGCGCGCTTGACTTGCCGCTAGTCTCCGCCGAGGGTGGCCCCGACGCCATCATCACGCACGACTGGAACGCCATCTTCGCGCAGCTCCACCTGCTGCAGTACGACACAAGGATCGCCGCCGTCGTGCGCTTCCTCGGCTTCGCGGGCATGCTCGCCGTGACCGCCTGGTTCGCGTGGCGCGCCCGCCAAACACAATTGACAAATGACAATTGACAATTTGGGTGACCACCACCGCCGCAGCCCTTCAATTGTTAATTGTCCTTTGTCAATTGTCCTTTCTCTCCATTCACTGAAGATGTCTGCACCAACCTCGGCTCTCCCTCTATATTCATAGTGTTCCCTCAGCAGACATGCGCCAGCGCTATCAGAAGTGGATCGAAGACTGGGAGACGCGCCTCACCGAGCGCGACACCAATCGTGTCGTCCGCCCATTCGATTGGGGCCTGGAGTGGATCCATGATTTCCCGGGCGTGAATGGCAATGCGCCGCGCGCCGATGCCGGCAATGCCGCCATCGAGCAGTTCATCCACGAGCTGAACGACAAGATCGTTGCGCACTCCGACGAGTTCTTCGGCTACCGGACGCCTACCGATTTCCGCCTCGAGCGCCGCGTGCTCAAGCTCTATGCGACGGGCATTGATAAAGACGAGCGCAATGGCGCATTCAATCCCGAGGGCTCCCAGTCCGGCCAGTTCCTGCGCTTCACCTCACCCGTGAAGACGCCGCATCCGGAGAACGACCTCGCCAACGCGCGCTGGTTCCCGGCCCGTGGACGCCGCGCCGTCGTCGTGATGCCGCAGTGGAACTCCGACGCCGAGAGCCACAACACGCTCTGCCGCGGCTTCAACCTGCTCGGCATCGCCGCGCTGCGCCTCAGCATGCCGTATCACGATGTCCGGATGCCCGCCGAGCTCTCGCGCGCCGACTATGCCGTCTCCGCCAACGTAGGCCGCACTATCTCTGCCGCGCGCCAGGCGGTGGCCGACGTGCGCTCCTGTATCGATTGGCTCGCCAGCCAGGGCTACCGCCACTTCGGCGTCGTCGGCACCTCGCTTGGCTCCTGCTACGCTTTTCTCGCCAGCGCGCACGACGAGCGCCTGCGCGTGAACGTCTTCAATCACGCCTCCATGCACTTCGCCGACGTGGTCTGGACCGGTCAGTCCACGCGCCACATCAAGGCCGGCCTCGAACCCATCACCGACCTCGAGCGGCTGCGCCAGGCTTGGCTCGCCATCAGCCCGGCGGTCTATTTCAAGAAGTTCCAGCGCTGGCCCAAGAAAGCCATCATGATCTACGGCAAGTACGACATGACCTTCCTGCCGGAGTTCTCGCGCAAAGCCGCGGCCGCATTCCTCGAGCACGGCCTGGATTGCAAGATCGTCGAGCTGCCCTGCGGCCACTACACCACTGGCGAAGCGCCGTATAAATTCATGGACGGCTGGCAGATGATGAACTTCCTCCGGACAGCATGGTGAGAACCACGAATCGGTGGCGCGGTCGCCCTCGGCCGCGGCTTTTGACTTTGACGTTGCTGCTGTTCGTGGCTCTCACTGCTCCCGCCCAAGCTCCAGCCCGCAAGTCCCCCGCCCAGACGCAGATCGAAGCTACCACCCGCGCTCTCCTCGAAGCGCTCAAGAGCGGCGCGCCGGAGAAGGTCGTGCCGTTCCTCTCGCCGCGCGGCGTTGTGGTCGACATGGATGGCGAGCGCGCCACGCTCGCCGAGATCCGCAAACAGGTCGCCGGCAAGACCGGCCTCTACTGCCGCTGGTTCGATACTGCCTGCCTGAAGCGCGAGATGCAGGACCAATCCGGCGGCGTCTTTACCCAGCGCACTTCCGAGCCACGCTCCTACCGCGAGATCCTCCTTCTCGCCACTACCCGCCAGCTCACCGGGGCCATTGACCCCGACCGTCCCGGGCAGGGCAGCGCTTCCGTCTGCCTGCGCGGTCCGAAGCTCTCGGGAGCTTCGGGAGAAGAGGCCGGCTACCTGCTCGAGTTCGGCTTCGAGCGCGTCGGCGGCCAGTGGCGCCTCGCTCTCGAAGAAGGCAACTTCGCCGGCTGCTGAGTCCGATTACCTTCAACTTGGTTACTAAAGTACATGTCCATAAGGACAGGGGTTTGTATGTCCAATGGGACATGGTCAGGTACAGGGTCAAGGCGTATGCTCCCCAACACTTTAGGTTCGTAAGTGGTAGGCGCTCGCGAATCCCAGAGCAACAGAGGCGTTTTATGGCGACATCCGCAGGGCTCTCCAACTGGGCAGAGAAGCGCGCCTTTCCGCGTTTTCCAGCACCCGTTCTCGTCCGTTATGGCACAGCGCAACCCGACCATTCGGGCTACGCCTTCGACATCAGTGAGGGAGGCTTGGGCTTCGCCGGCGATGCCCCCGAGCCCATCGGCGTCGAGGTCCGCGTCCGTTTCAAGTGGGACTCACCCATGGGCGAGTGGATCGACGCCCGCGCCGTCGTCCGCCACACCCACGGCAACAAGATGGGTATCCAGTTCCTCGACCTCAAGGAGTCGATCAAGATCAAGCTGGTCGAGATGATCTATCAGGAAATCACCCGCAGGGGCGGGTAAGAGGTTGTACTGGCCGAAGAACCCCTTTGTACAAAGAAGGGCCGCGCTTCATCGCGCGGCCCTTCGCCATTCTTGGCGAGCTATTTGTTCTTCCACACCGGTTTGCGCTTCTCCAGCACGGCGCGCAGCCCCTCTTGCACGTCTTCCAGCGCCATCAGCTGGTTCAAGTACACATCCTGCGACTTCTTCATCGCTTCCTTCAGCGGCAGGCCCATCGAGCTCGAGATCACCTTCTTGGTCATCTCCAGCACCGGCGCGGAGAACTCGCCGATCTTCGCGATCACGTCGGCTACGGTCTTCGGCAGGTCGGCTTCGCTCACTACCTTGTTCACGAAGCCCAGCGTATGCGCCTCTTCCGCGGTCAGCGCCTCGCCCGTAAGGATCAGCTCATAGGTCTTCTTCGGTCCGATGAGCTGCGGCAGCATGATGGCCGCGAACGGCGGGAAGATGCCGAGCTTCACCTCGGGCTGCGCGAACTTCGCCTTGGGCGTCGCGATCACCATGTCGGCGAACGCTACCAGCTCGGAGCCTGCCCCGATGGCCGGGCCGTTCACGATCACGATCAGCGGCTTCGAGATCTCGGTGATGGCCTGGAACACGCGGTTGAAGGCGTCGAGCGTCTGGAACACGCGGTCGGCCTTCGAGTCCTCGAGCCCGATGCCGGCCGAGAACGTCTTCTGGTTCGACTCCAGCATGATGGCCTTGATCTCGCCCCGCCCATTCAGGCTCTCGATCGCCTCGGCCAGCTCCGTCATCAGCGGCACGGTCAACACGTTGTAGGGCGGATGATTCAGCGTGATGCGCGCGATGAACGTGGAGGTATCGAAGGTGATGAGCTTGAGGGCTTTCTTTTCCGGCTTCGGTTCCTGCACGTCGACTGCGGGGACTGCCATGGGCCACCTCGGTTCTGGCTGAACTGGGGGTTCGCGGAGCGTGATTATCCGCCGAAAAGCCGCTGTGGGCAAGCTACCGGGCTGGGCTTCGCTACAATGTCCTCATGAAGATCGCCATCGGCGCCGACCACGCCGGCTACGAACTGAAAGAGAAGATCAAGCAGCGCCTTGCGCAGCAGGGCGTGCAGATTGACGACCAGGGCACCGTCTCCAATGAGTCGGTCGACTACCCCGACTTCGCCCGCAAGGTCGGCGAGAAAGTAGCAGGGAAGCAGGCAGACTTCGGGCTGCTCGTCTGCGGCTCGGGCATCGGCATGGCCATCGCCGCGAACAAGGTGCCGGGTGTGCGCGCCGCCAACGTCTCCAGCGAGCAGGAAGCGCAGCTCTCGCGCGAGCACAACGACGCCAACGTGCTCGCCATCGGCGCCCGCATCCTCGACGACCAGAAGGCGTGGACCATCGTCGACAAGTGGCTGCACACCCCCTTCGCCGGCGGCCGCCACCAGCGCCGCGTCGACAAGATCAGCGAGATCGAGCGCGAAGAGATGCAGGCGCATGCCGGCGAAAAATCCCGCGCCTGAGCGCCTCACCGCCCAGGTCCAGCTTCGCAAGGGCGACCAGTTCTCCTCCGGCGCCGCCACGCTCGAATCCGACCGCCTCACCTTCCGCGGCTACTTTCAGTACGAGCTGGCGCTCGCCGACATCCGCTCCGTCCAGGTCCTGCGCGACATCCTGAAACTCGAGACGCCCGACGGCTACGTCACGCTCAAGCTCGGCAAGCAGGCGAACCAGTGGGCAGATTTCATCCGCGCCTCGCGCTAGCATTGCATCTCGCGCCGGAATAGACTGATTTTTTGCTAGCCACTAACCACTAGCCACTGACTTTATGAAGAACAGAATGTCGCTCCCCATCGCCGACGTCGATCCCGATATCGCCCAAGCCATCGCCAACGAAGAGCGCCGCCAGCACGAAGGCCTCGAGCTGATCGCCAGCGAGAACTTTGTCTCTGAAGCCGTGCTCGAAGCCGCCGGCTCTGTCTTCACCAATAAGTACGCCGAGGGCTACCCCGGCAAGCGCTACTACGGCGGATGCGAGTTCGCCGACGTCGTCGAAAATCTCGCGCGCGACCGCGCCAAGCAGCTCTTCGGCGCCGAGCACGCCAACGTGCAGCCGCACTCGGGCTCCACCGCCAACATGGGCGCTTACTACGCCGTGCTGCAGAACGGCGATTCCATCCTGGGCCTGAACCTCGCGCACGGCGGCCACCTCACGCACGGCCATCACCTGAATTTCAGCGGCAAGACGTACAAGGTCATCCCCTATGGCGTGACCAAAGAGAGCGAGACCATCGACTACGACGCGCTCGAGAAGCTGGCCGAAGAGCACAAGCCCAAGCTCATCGTCGGCGGCGGCTCGGCCTACCCGCGCACCATCGACTTCCCGCGCATGCGGCAGATCGCGGACAAAGTTGGCGCGCTCTACATGGTCGACATGGCGCACTTCGCCGGCCTGGTCGCCGGCGGCGCGCATCCTTCGCCCGTGCCGCACGCCCACATCGTCACCACTACTACGCACAAGACGCTCCGCGGCCCGCGCGCCGGCATGATCCTCTGCAAGCAGGAGTTCGCCGCCGCCGTCGACAAGACGGTTTTTCCCGGAATTCAGGGCGGCCCGCTCGTGCACATCATCGCGGCCAAAGCCATTTGCTTCCACGAGGCGATGCAGCCTAGCTTCAAGGACTACGCGCGGCAGGTCGTCGCCAATGCCAAGGTGCTCGCACAGACGCTCGCCGACGAAGGCTTCCGCATCATCTCCGGCGGCACCGACACGCACCTCATGTTGGTCGACGTCTTTGCCAAAGGCATGCTCGGCTCCGAAGCCGAGAAGGCGCTCGGCGAGGCCGGCATCACCGTGAACAAGAACGCCATCCCGTTCGATACCAACCCGCCCCTCAAGCCGAGCGGCATCCGCATCGGCACGCCCGCCATCACCACCCGCGGCATGAAAGAAGCCGAGATGAAGCAAGTGGGCCGCTGGATCGCCGAAGCGCTGAACCATCGCACCGACACAGCCGCGCTCGCCCAGGTCCGCAAGCAGGTGCTCGGCCTGTGCGAGCAGTTCCCGCTCTACGCCGAGCGCCGCGCGCAGCACGAGGCGCTCGCAAAAGCGTAGACGTTGCTCGCTCCTGGCTGCTACATTCTCCGCAGCCTGTGATCGCCATCCGCTAATTCGCCTTTTGCCTCCTGCGCCGGGATTCGCTTCCCGCCGCGCACGCGCGCGCCTCTGCGCGCCCCTCAACGCAAAAGGAGAATCACCTGAAATGTCATCGCCTTGGTATGAGACGTTCTTTCACGGCATCGCTCTCGATCTGTGGCGCGCCGCCGTCACCCCCGAACAGACCAAAGCAGAGGTCGACTTCGCCGTTCGCGCGCTCAAGCTCGCGCCCGGCGCGCGCGTCCTCGACGTCCCCTGCGGCAACGGGCGCCACGCGCTCGAACTCGCTGCGCGCGGCTTCCACGTCACGGGCGTCGATCTTGCCCGCGAGTTCATCGCTGAAGCCCGCGTCGCCGCCAAAGCGGGCGGCTTGAACAACGTGGAGTGGCGGCTCGCCGAGATGCGCGATTTGCCATGGCAGTCGGAGTTCGACGCCGCCGTCTGCCTGGGCAACAGCTTCGGCTACCTCGAACACGAAGCCACGCTCGACTTCCTGCGCGTTGTCGCCGGCGCGCTCAAGCCCGGCGGCAGCTTCTTGCTCGAGACCGGCACGGCCGCCGAGTGTCTACTGCCGCACCTTGAAGAGCACAGCGAGCACACCATCGGCGGCATCACCATGCGCAGCGTGAACCATTACAACGCCGCCGAAGGCCGGCTCTACTGCCACGACACTTTCGAGCGCGACGGCACGACCGAGACCCGCGAATCCACGCAAGCGGTCTACACCGCGGCGGAGATCCAACGCATGTTCGCCACCGCCGGCTTGCGCACCGTGCAGCTCTACGGCAGCCACGACGGCAGCGAGTTCCGGCTTGGCTCGCAGCTGCTGCTCGTCGTCGCCGAAAAGGAATGATTAACTTTGGGTGGGCGCCGGCGACCTCGCCGGCGCGGGTACCGGCGAGTCGCCGGTACCCACCCTCCATGGTGTTTACAATGCCTGCGTGCGCGTCGCCATCGACATCCGCCGTGTCGGCTCCTTCGGCATTGGCACCTACATCCGCAACGTCGTGCGGATGCTCGCGCGCATCGGCTCGCAGCACGAGTATGTCCTCATCGGCCTGCCGGAGCGCTTCGCGGAGCTCGGCGAGCTGCCGCGGAACTTCAGCTGCGTCCCACTGCCGCACCTCGAGCGCTCGCTGCGCGCGTATTTCGCCTTCGACCAGATCGTGAAGCGCGAGCGCTGCGACATCGTGCACGTACCGCACATGTTCTGGCGTCCGCGCGCCATGTCGCGGCCATATCTCGTCACCGCGCACGACGTTCTCACCTACATGTTTCCGCGGCCCGACGAGAAGACCTTCCGCCGCCTCTTTCACAACTGGCTCTCCGAGCGTGCGCTTGCCGGCGCATCCCGCGTCCTCGCGGTCTCGAACTTCACCCGCAGCGAGATCCTGCGCCACTTCCACCTGCCGGAGCAGAAGGTCGAGGTCATCCCCAACGCCATCGACGAGCGTTTCCGCACCGGCCACGCCACCGACGCCGACCGCGCCCTCATCGCCGAACGCTACCAGGTGAACTACCCGTTCCTGCTCTACGCCGGCAACATCAAACCGCACAAGAACCTCGTCCGTATCATCGAGGCGTTCTCGGTGCTCAAGGCCGAGCTGAAGAACCAGGGCGAGTATCCCGACCTCAAGCTCATCATCATCGGCGACGAACTCTCCAAGCACCCCGACCTCCGCCGTACCGTTATCAAGAGCGGCGTCGAGCGCGATGTCCGCTTTCTGGGATTCGTCTCCATCGATACCCTGCGCATCTTCTACGACCTCACCAAGATCTTCGTCTTCCCGTCGCTCTACGAAGGCTTCGGCCTGCCGCCGCTCGAGGCCATGGCGCTGGGTACGCCCGTCGTGACCTCGAATACCTCGTCATTGCCGGAAGTTGTGGGGAACGCCGCTGTGCTGGTGAACCCGGAGAACGTCTTCGAGATCACCCGCGCCCTCCAGCGGGTGCTGCTCGACCAAGCCCTCCGGGCCAGGCTCAAGGCCGCCTCTATGGAGCAGGCCCAGCGTTTCTCCTGGGAGACCTCCGTCCGCCGCCTGCTCGAGGTTTACGCCCAGGTCGGCTCAGGCGCCGCCTAGCAGCAGAGTTCCCCAAGCAGACTAGCTGCTGGAATCGTGGGCCCCAGCCCACCCCCTGGCCCATAGATTGCTTCTAACTCATCAGTGTTACGGGCCCACTCCTCACGCCCTCGCTTGCATGCGTAAACTTTGCCTCATCACGGTTAGCACGCTGGTCGCCTGTCTCGGCATCGCCCAGGCGCCGCCCGCCGCTACGCCCGACCTGAACACCATCCTCGACAAGATGGAGCAGGTGCAGTCGGAGAGCCGCACGCGCTTCCGGCCCTATGTGGTCACGCGCCAGTACCAACTTTTCAGTAAAGAGGGCGACCGGCCGTCGTCGGAAGTCATTGCCGATGTCACCTTCCAGCCGCCCGACCAGAAGCAGTACCAGATCCGCCAAGCGACCGGGTCGGGCTCCGGCGAGCGCGTCGTGCGCAAGGTGCTCGACCGCGAAGCCGAGATGACGCGCCAGCCCGAGACCATCGAGATCAGCCGCAACAACTACGACTTTGCGCTGCTGCGGACCGAGCAGCTCCAGGGCTCGCCCGTCTTCGTGCTGGAACTCCGCCCGAAGCGCGCCGATAAGAGCCTGCTCAAAGGTCTGGCCTACGTGGACGCGAACACCTATCACATCCGCCGTTTGGCCGGGCACCCGGCGAAGAACCCGTCGTGGCTGATCAAGGACCTGCAGCTCACCCTCGTCTTCGGCGACGTCCAAGGCATGTGGTTGCAGACTGCCAGCGAAGCCATCGCCAACGTGCGCTTCGTCGGCAAGCACATCTTCACCGCGCACGACGTGAGCCTGCGCACCACCGACCAGGTAGCGCAGCTCCGCCGCGCAGCGCCCGCGAAGCGCCGCGCGCGAACCGCTGCCGTCGGGCTTGGCGCCGGCGTCCTGCGCTAAGTCCCTCTATACAAAAGTTGATGGCCCCTCATCGGTATTGCCGATGAAGGGCCATAGTGTGCTAACGGACCTGTAAGCCGAATTCTGTCTCCCTCTTGCGAGAGAGGACGATCATTCCTCTAGCCCGGCGATCGCTCGCCGGTTCCAGCGACCTACCCGCAGGTTTTGCGAACCGAGCCGGCTCGCCCCGGCCGAAGCCGAAGTCCCTGCCTATTTGGTCTTGCTCCCTGTGGGGTTTGCCATGCGCCGTCTGTTACCAGCCGGCCGGTGCGCTCTTACCGCACCTTTTCACCCTTACCTGAGCATTTCGGCCCGGGCGGTATCTTTTCTGTGGCACTTTCCGTCGACCGGCTTTCAGACCGGCCTCCCAGGCGTTACCTGGCACAGCGCTCTGCGGAGTTCGGACTTTCCTCCCGCCGAGGCGGGCGACCGTCCGGTCCGTTTGCAACCACTCCATTATATTCGATGAATCTTCCGGCCCGTTCGGTTCGTATCCTCTGTCGTAACCCCAAAGGCTCAGCGGCTGGTAGAATCGTGCTCTCCCGTCATGAATAACCTTGAAGCTCTGCGTATCGCCCTGCGGTCCCTTTGGGCGAACAAGTTGCGGACCTTCCTCGCCATCCTTGGCGTGGTCATTGGGATCGCTTCCGTGATCGCCGTGGTCACCTTTGTCGAGGGGATCAACCGCTACGTGGGGGAAAAGGTCTTCAATCTTGGCGCGGACGTCTTCATCGTCAACAAGCAGCCCAACGTCATCACCAACATCGAGCAGTTGCTCGAGGGCCAGCGCCGCAAGAATCTGGAGCTCGCCGACTACCAGGCCGTGCTCGAAGGCTGCCGCAGTTGCAAGTACATCGGCGCCTCCGTCAACAACTCGAACGGCCACGTGCGCTACGCCGAGCAGTCCAGCTCCGATACCGGCATCCGCGGCTGGACGCCCTCGATGGCGCAGATCTACGACCTCGACGTCGTCGAAGGCCGCTTCATGACGCAGGCGGACATGGATACCGCCTCGCACATCGCCATCATCGGCGCCGATATCGAAGACAATCTCATGCGCGGCGTCGACCCCATCGGCAAGGAGCTGCGCGTCGACGGCCAGAGCTACACCATCGTCGGCCTGGGTAAGCGCCAGGGCAAGACGCTGGGCCAGTCCCGCGACAACTGGGTCATGCTGCCCATCACCACCTGGCAGCGCCAGTACGGTTCCAACAGCTCCATCCGCATCTGGGGGAAAGGATTGGGCGTCGGTCAGCAGCTCGTCAATGCCATGGACGAGACACGGGTCATCCTGCGCACGCGCCGCCACGACCCGCTCGGCAAACCGGATTCCTTCGAGCTCGACACCAACCAGAGCTTCCTCAGCCTTTGGGCCTCGATCAGCGAGAATATCTTCTTCGTCACCATCGCGCTGGCATCGATCTCGCTGGTCATCGGCGGCATCGTCATCATGAACATCATGCTGATGTCGGTCACCGAGCGCACTCGGGAGATCGGCGTCCGCAAGGCCATCGGCGCGCGCAAGTCTGACGTGCTCCGCCAGTTTCTGATGGAATCGTGCGTGATCGCCTTCCTCGGCGGGGTGTTCGGCATCCTGCTTGGGCTGCTGGTCGCCTTCGGCGTCACGCTCGTCGTCGGCATACCATCCAGCGTGGCTTTCTGGGCGGTCGCCGCCGCGATCATTGTCGCGACCAGTGTGGGTGTGTTCTTCGGCGTCTATCCTGCGCGTAAAGCGGCCAATCTCGATCCCATTGCCGCGCTGAGGTTCGAGCTATGAACTTCAATCGCGGCTACCAGGGCGAGATCATCCGCCTCGCGCTCGAGACCATACGCTCCAACAAGCTGCGCTCCGGCCTCACCATCCTCGGCGTCGTCATTGGCGTCACCGTCGTCATCCTCATCTCGTCGGTCGTCAACGGCCTCAAGTACAACATCAACCAGCAGGTCACCGAATTCGGTTCCAACATCATCTGGGGCTTCCGCTTTGACTTCTTCACCTTCCAGCGTCCCAGCGAGGAGGTGCGCACTCGCAAGGAGCTGACGAAGGAAGACGGTGAGGCGATGAAGGACCTGCCCTTCGTCGAAGCCGTCACGGTCGGTGTGCGCTACTTCAATCCGCAGTTCGGCACCGGCACATACTCGCTCAGCTACAACGGCCGCAAGGTCACCAATACCATTCTTGAAGGCGACACCGCCACCGTGCGAGAGGTGTACGACATCCACCTGCGCGAAGGCCGCATGTGGACAGATGAAGAGGACGCGCGTGTCGCGAAGGTCGTCGTCCTCGGCCACGATACCGCGGAAGAGCTGTTTCCCGGCGAGTCGCCGTTGCTCAAGGAGATCAAGATCGAAGGACGGCTCTACAGCGTTATCGGTGTTGCCGATCCCCGCAAGAACGTGATCTCCGGCGGCAAGAACCCTGAGGACAACATCGCTCTGTTTCCCCTCAGTACGTTGCGCGCCATGCACCCCGAACTCAAGGATCACCTCATCAGCGTGAAGGCCGTCTCGCACGAGGCCATGCCCATTGTGATCGACGAGATGCGTGAGGTGCTGCGCCGCCGCCGCAAGGTTTCGCCCACCTCGCCTGACAACTTCGCCATCATGTCGCAGGACTCCTTCTCCGAGTTCTGGGGCCAGATCACCGGCGGCCTTTTCATCTTCATGTTCGCCGTCTCCAGCGTCGGCTTGATGGTCGGCGGCGTCGGCGTCATGAACATCATGCTGGTGTCGGTGACCGAGCGCACCCGCGAGATCGGCGTGCGCAAAGCCATCGGCGGGCGCAAGCGCGACATCCTGCTCCAGTTCACCCTGGAAGCCATCACCCTCACCGGTATCGGTGGGCTTATCGGCATCGCCGCCGGCTCCGCCCTCGTGCTCATCATTCAGTTCACGCTCTCCGCCATTCCTGCGCGCCTGTCGCTCGGCTGGCTCAGCGCTGCGTTCGTTATCTCTTGCGCCATCGGCCTCATCTTCGGTATCTATCCCGCGTGGAAGGCCGCAAACCTCGACCCGATCGAGTCCCTGCGGTATGAGTAGTCGGCTCTCCCGGCGATGATGCATCTGGCACTCGGCCTTCAACTCGTGTTCGGGGCGCTCTCCGTTTGCGGGCTCGGCTTCTATCTCATCACGCTCTGGAGCGCCCGCCACTTCCTGCGCGCCCGCCGGCCGGCGCTCGGCTTCGCTCCGCCGGTTTCCATTCTCAAGCCGTTGCGTGGCACCGACCCCGCGCAGTTCCACGCCTTCGAATCGCACTGCCTGCAAAACTACTCCGGCGACTACGAGCTCATCTTCGGCGTCGCGGACGCTTTTGATCCCGCCGTCGCCAACGTCGAGGCGCTACGCCGCGAGTTCCCGGAGCGCCGCATCGAGCTCGTCGTCTGCCCTGAGACGCTTGGAACCAACCGCAAGGTCTCGAGCCTCATCCAGATGCTCCCGCACGCGCGGCACGAGCACATCGTCATCAACGACAGCGACATCCTGGTCGAGCGCGATTACCTGGCCCGTGTCATGCGGCATTTTTCAGACGCGAACGTAGGCATGGTCACTGCGCTCTACCGTCCCATGCCCGGCCGCACGCTTGCCTCCAAGCTCGAAGCGCTCGGCATCTCCACCGAGTTCATGGCCGGTGTGCTGACCGCGCGCTTCATCGAGCGCGGCGTGCACTTCGCGCTCGGCTCCACGCTCGCGTTCCCACGGAGGGTGCTAGCCGCCATCGGCGGCCTCGAGTCGCTGGTGGACTACCTGGCTGACGATTTCGAGCTTGGCGCGCGTATCTCCGCCGCCGGCTACCGCGTCGAGCTCGCCGACACCGTGGTCGAGAACCACATTCCCGACTACAGCTTCGGCCAGTTCATGGAGCACCAGCTCCGCTGGGGACGCTCCACCCGCAGCTCGCGCCCGCTCGGCTACACCGGGCTCGCGCTTACCTTCGGTTTCTTCTGGGCTGTGCTCGCCGTCGGAATGGCGTGGTTCTTCCGCAGCCACTTCATGCTGTCAGCCGTGCTGCTCGCTGTTGCGCTGCTGATGCGCGTTTTGGTCGCGCTCGTCGTAGGATTGCCGGTGCTGCGCGACCGCTACGTGCTACGCGACCTCTGGCTCCTGCCGCTGCGCGACATCATGGCCTTCGTCATCTGGGTGGGCAGCTACACCGGCTCGCGCATCCACTGGCGCGGCGAGGATTTCGTCCTCGAAAAAGGCAAGATCCGGCTCGCCTGACACGCTGGTGCAACATACCTGCGACATTCCACGTCATACATTGCATGGCGAATACCCGCAGAAATGGCGGCCGCGAGCAGTTTCCGCCCAGCATGCAGACGAAGTCGAAGGAGCTGAAGGAGCGCCAGGACGTCGGCTTCCGCGCGCATTTTGGCCGCATCGCCTCGGCGACCGCCACCTTCGCCGGCAGCCCGTGGATGTTCCTGTTCGCGCTCGCCATCGTCGTGCTCTGGGGCGTGCTTGGTCCCATCTACCACTACTCCGACACGTGGCAGCTCGTCATCAACACCGGCACGACCATCGTTACCTTCCTGATGGTCTTCCTCATCCAGAACACGCAGAACCGCGACGCGCGCGCCATCCACCTGAAGCTCGACGAGATCATCCGCTCCATCCAGCACGCGCACAATGAGATGATCGACATCGAGAAGCTCTCCGATGACGAGCTGGAAGAGCTCACCGCGCACTACGAGAAGATCCGCGAAGAGTGCGAGCGGCGCGAGCGCGCCGACAAGAAGAACAAGAAAAAGTCCGCCGCTTAGGCGGTCTGATGGAAGCGCTCTGCTGCTTCGCGCCCGAGCTTGGTCGCGAACGAACGCGTGATCGCCGTCTCGCTCTCGTGCCCGAAGTGCCGTTCCTTGCTTACGCCTTCGCTCGGTAGCACGCGGTTCGCTAGCGCCATCATCTCCGCAGTCAGCCCCGGGAACATCCCGTGGAAGCGCGCACCCAGCTTCGCTTGCGGCGTGATCGTCAGGTCGGCCGCTCCGCGGCGCACCGCAGCCACGATCTTGCGCGCCGCGCGCTCGCCATCGATCGAGAGCAGCGGCAGCGTGGAGCTGAGAGCGAACCAGTTGTACTCGAGCTGGTTTTTGCCCTTGAAGAACGCGTTCTTGTAGGAGCCGGTGCGCATCAGGCCCGGTGCGACCGTTGTCACGTTGATTCCGTCTTTCTTCACTTCCGCGTGCAGCCCTTCCGAGAACCCGGTCGCCGCGAACTTCGCGCACGTATAGGGCAGCAGGTGGGGCACCGCGATCCGGCCGCCGATCGAGGTGATGTTCACGATGCGCCCGCTCTTGCGGCGGAACATCTGCGGCAGCACCCCGAGCGTCGGATAGACGGTTCCCCAGAACATCACGTCCATCGCTTCCTGGAAGTCGCCGAGCGTCTGGTTCTTCAGCGGGCCGACCTGGATCACACCCGCGTTGTTCACCAGGATGTCGATGCGATGAAAGTGGCTCGTCACGTAGTGCATCATCTGCTCGACCTGCGCTTCGTCGCCCACGTCGCATACGACAGGCAGGCAGTCGTAGCCGGCTTTCTCCAGTTCGTCGCGTGCCCAAGTCAGCTCCTCGGGATCGCGCGCGCAGATCGCCAGCTTGCATCCGGCAGCGCCGAACTCGTGCGCGAGCGCCAGTCCCAGCCCGCGCGAAGCCCCCGTGATGAGCGCGACTTCGCCGGTCAGGTCTTCGGTCCGCATCCTGCGCCAAAGCGCCGCGCCCGCGAGCGCGAGTCCGGCGCCGGCGGCAAGCCCTGCGACGGCGGCGGTTCCGCCCGCGGCGATGGCAGCATTCCGGATCATCCGCTTGTCGATCTGCATGGCGTCTCCTATGCCGCGGCCGTTTCGCCGCCGAGCAGCGTGAGCACTTCGCCGGTGATGTAGCTCGAGTCCGCTTCGGACGCGAAGAACACGAACGCGGGCGCGACTTCTTCCGGCTGCGCGGGACGTCCCATCGGCGTGTCTTCGCCGTGCTTCGCGGCTTTCGCTGCGGGCTTGTCGGCGACGTTGAGCGGCGTCCACACCGGGCCGGGCGCCACGCAGTTCACGCGGATCTTGCGCTCCACTAGATTCTGCGCCAGCGACTTGGTGAACGCATGGATCGCGCCTTTGGTCGAAGCGTAGTCGAGCAGCTGCTTGTTGCCTTCGAGGCCGGTGATCGAGCCGGTGTTCACGATCGAGCTGCCGGCCTTCATGTGCGGCAGCGCCGAGCGCACCATGAAGAAGTATCCGTAGATGTTCGTGCGGAAGGTCTTGTCCCACTGCTCGATCGGCAGCTCCTCGGGCGATTCCTGGTGCTGCTGGAAGGCGGCGTTGTTCACCAGCACGTCGAGCCGGCCGAACTCTTCCACCGTGACCGCGACCGCAGCTTCGCAGAATTCCGGATTGCTCACGTCGCCGGGCAGCAGCAGGCAGCGGCGGCCTTCCGCTTCCACCGCGCGCTGTGTCTCTTCCGCGTCACGCTGCTCTGCCTTCAGGTAGACGACCGCGACATCCGCGCCTTCGCGCGCGTAAAGCACCGCCACCGCGCGGCCGATGCCGGAGTCGCCGCCGGTGATAAGCGCTACCTTGTCTTTCAGCTTCTCTGCGCCCTTGTAGAGCGGCGCTTTATAGTGCGGGCGCGGCTCGAGCTTGGCCTCGATGCCCGGCTTCTCCTGGTGCTGCTTGGGGAAGGGAGGCTTCGGTTCCTGCTGCTGCGCCTGCCTGCGTCCGGTCGGGAACTCGTGCACCGTGGCGCGCTGCGTCTGGCTCGCGGAATCCTTCTTCTTCGCCATCTTCGCGGCTCCAAGAAGGATTCGATTGCGGCGCGCTTCCGGCTGTTGTCCGGCCGCCGATTACAATGAGCGAATGGCCGCGCGCGTGCGCTTCGGCGACTTCGAGGCCGACCTGAAGACCGGCGAGCTCTGGCGCAACGGCGACCGCCTGCGCGTGCAGGAGCAGCCCTTCCAGGTGCTGGCGATGCTGCTCGCGCGGCCGGGCGAGCTGGTCACGCGCGACGAGCTGCGCCAGCGGCTCTGGCCGGCCGACACCTTCGTCGACTTCGACCATAGCCTGAACACCGCCATCAACAAGCTGCGTGAGGCGCTGGGCGACTCGGCTTCTGACCCAAAGTACATCGAGACGCTCGCGCGCCGCGGCTATCGCTTCGTCGCCGAGGTGCGTTCCGATGGCGAAGCGGGGGCAACAACCGTTGCAGACCCTTCACAAGACGAGCTGCCGACGGCGCCGCGCGGCCTGGCGCGCACGCTCTTCGCGCTCATCCAGGTCCTGTACCTATGCTGCTACATCCCGGCGCTTGCCAAGCTGGACGAGTTACCGAGCGTGGAGCATTACCTGCACGCCATGTCGCTCGGCATCCTGGAAGCCGTGATCCTGATCACGGGCGCGGTCGGGATCGCGGCCCGCCTATATTGGCTGGCGTGCGTCGCCTTCGACCTGCGGGCGACGGGCCAGCAGTTCCGGCGCGTATTTCCGCTGCTCGTGCTGCTCGACGAGCTCTGGGGACTCTCGCCGCTGTTGCTCTGGCCGAAGATCGGGCTGGGCCTGGCGTTCGCCGCGACCGCGGCGATGCTCTTCCTGCCGTTCGCGCAACGCAACCTGATCCGCATGGCGTACGGCTGGCCGCGCCGGAGCTGAGTCCGGCGCGTCGGCGCAATACGCGGTTGCGAGTCCCGCGAGCGCGGCGGTCTGGTCCGGCGATGGCGGCGTGAGGTCGGGACGGAAGACCATGCGGTCGCCGATCAGAAAATTCACCAGCGAGCAGACGACCACACTGAGCAAGTTCGCCGGCAGTGCCGGCATACCCACGCGACCGACCAGCCACGCCATCAGCACCATGTTGCCGACCAGCGAAACCGCGCCATTGCCGAGATGGAACGCGACGAAGCGCGTGGCGACACTGCGCATGTCCTGCGCCATGCGCGTGCGGTCGGCCCAGGTGTAGCGCTCGTGCCAGAAGAAGTTGTGCACCAGCGCCGCTTCGACCGCGACCGCCGTCGCGACCAGGTAATGCCAGTCGAGCACGTGCGCGAGCAGCGCCAGCACGCCGAGCTGCACCACGAAGCCGAGCACGCCGACCGCGTTGAATCGCCAGAAACGCTTACCGCCGCTCACGGCAGCGGCTCCGCGCGATAGAGCCGCTTCGTGTTGCGCGCGGCGGAGACGAGGAACACGGTCACCATGCCGGCGATGGCGATCACGCCGCCGAGGTCGAACAGCCGGTAGCGCACGCCGAAGACGAGCGGCATCGGGTTGCGCCAGAGCGCAAGCGTCCCGAGCGCGAGCAGGATGCGCAGCTCCGTCGGCCCGAACCACGCGAACGACATGCGGAACTCGCCGAGTGAATAAGTGGCGAGAACGGCTTCGACCATCAGCAGCAGGTACGCGGCGAGCAGTCCGAGCGCGACCAGCGGCGCGATGTAGCCGGAGAGCGCCAGGCCGCCGAGAAGAAAAGAACAACCGAGCGCGTCGAGCACGTGGTCGAGATAGAAACCGTAGCGCGGGCGCTGCTGGTCGTGGAAGCGGGCGAGGGTGCCATCGAGCGAATCGCCCAGCCAGTTGAGCGCTAGGCAGCCGACGACCGCCACGAGCCACCAGCGGTTCGAGCGCGACGCCCAGTAAGCCGCTCCGGCGCCGGCCATGGCGATTACGCCGAGCGCCGAGAGGTGGTCGCTCGAGATCCAGCGCGGGGTGCGGGCCGCCATCCAGATGAGCGCGCGTTTTTCGTGCGCCGCAGTCAGGCTGTGGTTCATGCGGCGGGCGTCGCGGAAGCCTTTGAGAGAAACGGCTGCGTTGGCCATGACAGGAAGTTTGACGTAAGGCCGGCGGGGAGAGCAATCGCCGGCAGCTCATCGAAAGATAATCACGAGGTAAACCTATTGGGTTACACCCCCTCCCCTCCCCCCTTTTTGGGCCATTTCGCTCTGGAATCAGATACTTAGGCCTTCGGGTAACCCAATGGGAGGATTGGGTTACCCAATCGCTTTTTATTGGGTTACCCGTTCGGGCGGGAGCCTCACGGCAGGTTAGTTTTCAAACAACAGGACGGGGGAGCGAGGCTCGGCCACCGCGATCAGGCAGATATCATAGCGAACAAATAGCGAAACGTCAAGGACCAAGACGTGGTCCCTCGACTCGCGCTGCGCGCTCGCTCGGGATGACAGGGGTGGCTCAAGAAGCATAGGGCGGCGCGTCCTTCGGGGCCTGAAGGCCGCTCAGGATGACAGTGTCGGCTCACGAGAGCGTGGGCAGGCGAGGGCGCCTGCCCCCACGTGATTCTGGTCTGCTAGAAGCCACCTTTTGCTTCGGCGCCGACCACGTAATAGCGGTCCGTGCGGGGGAGCTTCGCCAGCCAGCCGAGCGCGAAGAAGACGAGCGTGCTGATGACGAAGCTCGCGAGGCGCAGGCGGTCGAGCGGCGCGCCCGACATCCCCATGCGGAAGCCGAGCCGCCACATGGCCCAGGCGATGATCTGCGTCGGCACGACGGTCCAGATCGCAACATAGAACCAGGCGCGCTCGGAGCCTTCATGCTGGGTCGAGCGCTTGGCCCGCGGCGTGAGGTTCAGCGCGGTCGCAAGCACGACGGCGAGCGCGAGCAGCCAGTAGAGCCAGTTGTAGAAGTCTTTCAGCAGCCACTTGCCGGTGACGTTGGCAATGATCAGTCCGAGCAGGTTCAGCGTGTAAGGAACGAGCAGCGCGATCCAGGCCGAGGTGTAGCAGACCACGCGATACCACAGGTTGGGCTGGTCCACACCCCAGTATGTGATGTAAGGCCGAGGCTCGCAGCCGGGCAAGCGGCCGGCGAAGCCGCGCCAGGCGCAGACGACGACGACGACGGCGAGCCACGTCCAGTGGCGCCGGTCAGGGCCGTGCGCGTAGAGGTCGCCGGTGAGGTTCCCGGGCAGTATCCAGAAGACCCAGATCCAGATGGGCACGTGGAGGACGCGGTAGTAGTTCTTGTTGCGCTCGCGTTCGACGACTTTTTTCATGCACTAACCAGAAAAATCTTTAACCACGAAGGACACGAAGTACCACGAAGGACACCAAGGTAGCATTTGTTTTTTTCTTCGTGAACCTTCGTGACCTTCGTGGTTAAAGGTTTCTTACGATCTCCTGAAGCTCTGCCGCGATCTGCTCCGGGTCGGTACCGGGCGGAAACCTCACCGGCTTGCCGACGCGCACTTTGATTGTCCCCGGCAGCGCGAAGCGCTGCTTGCGGACCTTGAGCGGGAAGAGGTCGTCGATGCGCATGGGCACGATGGGCAGGCCGAGCCGGTTCGCCAGCAGCCCGATGCCGGAACGGAATGGCGCCAACTCGCCGGTAGTCGTCCGCAGGCCTTCCGGGAAGACGAGCACGCTGTAGCCGCGGTCGGCGGATTCGCCCGCGAAGGCGAACGCTTCGCGGAAACCGGAAGTCTTGGGCAAAGGGAAGACGTTGAAGAGCGCGATGGTGAGGTAGTAGCTCAGCTTCTTGAGCGGGCGCCGCCACGGCGGCACGCTCGCCGGTGGATGGCGCATGAGCCAGAGCTGCTCGCCTTCCATCGCGGTGGCGAGGCGCGTGCGCATGCGCGCGGGCAGCGCGAACATCACGAACCCGACATCGAGGTAAGCTTTCCAGCACATTGGGATCCTAAGCTTAGAATTCCACGTGGACAAGTTGTCGCGGCCGCTTCTATAGTGTCACCTAAATACTAGTGACTCCAGCGTAACTGGACTGGCCACAGTTAGGCCGCAAATGTAATCACACTGGCTCAC
>JADMIO010806482.1_pt1 | contig 50292 bp, 41 predicted proteins | sample 8958161 | NCBI WGS metagenome assembly JADMIO01 (sample SAMN16585339, study PRJNA669376) | soil metagenome | isolation source: Crop rotation soil | place: USA: Cullars Rotation, Alabama | collected 2011 | reverse complement strand
CGCGGTCGGAGGCGGGGGGGGTGGCGGAACGCCGCAGTCGATACGTCCGCGCGTTTCTTCCACCGACATGAACAGCAGGTTGCCGTACACCGAGACGTCGCCCTGGCCGCCGGGGCACACGAGCGAGCCGCGGAGCTGCGGCCGCTTCGGATCTTCGACTTCGTAGAAATTGATCCCGTTGAAATTGCCGACGATCGCCATCGACCCCTTGAACGCGATGTCGGAGTTGGCGAACGCGATGGCGCCGATGTCCCTGGGATCGCTGAAGCCCGGCGGCTTCGGCAGGTTCGACACGAGCTCGAGGCCGCGCGCGGCCTGGCCCGCGTCCGTCAGCCCCGCGCTCAATCCGACGCGCGGATCCGGCGGCGGCGGCGCGGCCTGCCGGCCGCCCTGCGCGTAGGTCAGTGTCGTCGCGATGATGAGTGCGAACAGGACGCCGGGCGTCTTTGTCATTGGGAATCCTTCAGCATCTGGCGCATCCGGCCGATCTCGATGCGCTGGTCGGTGTCGACGTGCGTGATGAAGTCGAAGATCGCCGGTTCCTGCCCCGCGCCGGGCGATTTCACCAGGTCGTCCACCATCGCGAGCGCGCCTTCGTGATGTTGAATCATACCCGCGAGAAACAGCCGATCGAATGCCGCGCCGCGCGCGCGCTCGAGCGCCGCCATTTGCTCCGGCGTGAGCATGCCGGGCATCGGCTCCATCATCGCGCCGTTCATCATCATCATTCCCCGGCCGTGGTCCATCGGGACTTCGGCGTGCCGATCGCTCAGCCAGGTGTTCATCAGCTTGATTTCGTCGGTCTGCGACACGGCGATCCGCTGTGCCAGCAGCTTCATGTCCTGGCGCGTCGTGCGCGTCCTGAGCAACTCGACCATCTCGATCGCCTGCGCGTGATGGTGAATCATGTGCTGCATGAACGCGATGTCCGCCGCCGTCGCCTTCGGAGGAACCGTCAAAGCGACGGCCGCCGGCGCGGCGGGAGGCTGAGCGACGTGGCGCGCAAGAAACGGCCGGCCCAGCCACACCAGCATGCCGAGCACGACCACACCGACGCCAATGGCCCAGAGTCGCACGCCGGACATTATGCGCGTTTCCGGACGATCCGGAGCTAACCACGATTCCTCGTACGAATTGACTTCGTGTGCTTCGTGCCCTTCGTGGTGAAAAACTCTTGAATCGTGTGATGATTTCCCGCCCCCCGTGCGTCTGGTTTCCCACGTTCTTCTTGCCGTCTCCCTCATCTGGCTCGCCACGCTCGCACCCGGTCAGTTCTGGTTCGAGATGCAGGGGCTGGCGGAGATCCTCCTTATTACTGTGCTCACGCGCACGGTGTCGGCGGAGGCGGCGCTCTCCGCGCTCGGGCTTGGCATCGGCGTCGCGGCGCCGGCGATGGTGTTGATCGGCCACGGAGTCGCGGCGATTGGCATCGATCCCTCGGATTCCCCCGCCGACTGGGCGATCGTGCCGATCGTCGAGGAGATCGTGAAGCTCGCGCCGGTCGCGTTCCTCGCGGTCCGGCTGTGGCGAAAATTTCGCGTGACCTTCAATCCGTCCGACTGGCTGGTGCTCGGCATGGCGGCCGGCACCGGGTTCGGCATCGTCGAAAACGCGCTGCTCGTGCAGAACACGTTTTCGGTCGAGCGCGATATGCGCCTGCACTATGGTCCGCGGCTCGGCGATCTGTACCTCGTGCCGAGCGCGTGGGGCGCGGCCGGGTATGTCGGCCACGGCGCGGCGACCGGCTTCGTGGGCGCGGCGATTGGTTTGTCGATGTGGCTGAAACGCCGCGCGTCAAAATTGCCGTTTGCCTTCTGGGTGCCCGCAGTGGCCGGCTTCGGCTGGATCGTCGTCGAGCATGCGCTTGCCAATCTCCACGTCGTCTCCGGCTCGAACGCGACGTTCCTGCTGGGCAACGGCCGGCTGACGCCGTGGTTTTACCTTGCGCTCGCCGCGGCGGTCATAGGGATTGACGCGCGGCGCGGACGGGCGTCGCTCGCGCGGTCGCCGATCTTGAAGATGCGCCTCGCGATGCTGAAGGCGGCGCTGCTTCGCACGAAGCCGCCGGCGCCGAAATCGCGCGTGGCCGTCGCGCGGATGCTCGCCAGTCAGCTTCGCGTCTTGAACGCCGCCGCGTGGCTGGCGGAAACAGGGAGTCGCCCATGACGTTCGATCCCACCTCGATCACCAGCGCGATTGCGGCCGCTGTGCGAAATGTCTATGGCGCCGGCGACGGCTCCATTCCGCCGAGCGCCGCGGCCGCCGCGCTCAGCCAGCTGCTCTGGAACATGCACAACGCGAACGGGCTCGCGTGGGGACAGAACGCCTACAACTTCGGCGGCAGCGACGCCGACGTCGCGGAGTCATTCCGCCGCGGCTTTGCCGAAAGCCTCGGCTGGAGCCAGGCCGAGTTCGACGAGTTCTGGAACGACCCGAATTACAAGTTCACGCCTGAAGACGCGGCCCGCTACGACCAGGCCTACGACGATTTCCTGAGGCTGACCGAACACCTCAAGCGATAAGCCTCTCGATCAAGAGTTTTCACCACGAAGCGCACGAAGGACGCGAAGGGGAAACAGTTTTCCCTTTGAGTCTTCGTGTTCTTCGTGATCTTCGTGGTTAATCCTTCTTCCTGTAGACTCCTCCCTTACAGGGGGCATCCCATGGCTAACCGCTGGCGTCTGGCTGTTCTCGCCGCGCTTGCCGCCGTTGTCTCGTTGGCGGCTCAGACCTCGTCTGTCGCAATCGACGCCGACGACATCGGCGGCGTGGTGACCAGCCCTCACGGCCCCGAAGCGGGCGTCTGGGTCATGGCCGAGACGACCGATCTCCCCACAAAATTCACGCGCATCGTCGTCACGGACGATCGCGGGCGATATGTCGTCCCCGATCTGCCGAAGGCGAATTACAACGTGTGGGTTCGCGGGTACGGCCTCGTCGATTCACCAAAGGTGCAGGCGACGCCCGGCAAGACGGTGAACCTGACGGCCGTCATCGCCCCCGACGCGCACGCGGCGGCGCAGTACTACCCAGCCGGGTATTGGCTCTCGTTGATGAAAGTGCCGGACAAGAGCGAATTCCCCGGCACCGGCCCCAGCGGCAACGGCATCGCGACGACGGTGAGAACGCAGGGCGACTGGGTGCGGCTGGTGAAATCCGGCGGCTGCACCGCCTGCCATCAGTTGGGCACGCGAGGCACGCGCGAGATTCCGAAAGCGTTCGGGACGTCGAAGGCGGCGTGGGAGCGCCGGATTCAATCCGGCCAGGCCGGCAGCAACATGATTCAGACGATGAACAGCTTTGGCAAAGATCGCGCGATCGCGATGTTCGCCGACTGGACCGATCGCATCGCGGCGGGCGAAGTGCCCGAAGCGCCGCCGCGTCCGCAAGGCGTCGAGCGCAACGTCGTCATTACCGAGTGGGATTGGGCGGGCCCGACCGTGTATCTGCACGACGAAGTCTCGACCGATCGCCGAAATCCGACGGTCAACGCGAACGGGTCGATCTACGGCTCGATGGAGCTGAGCGTCGACTACGTGCCGGTGCTCAATCCGGTGACCAACGCCAAGAGCGAAGTGCTCATCAAGCCGCGCGATCTCAACACGCCCGGCCCGGCGCCGTTCATGATTCAGCCATCGGCATATTGGGGCAACGAGATTCTGTGGAGCAGCCAGATGAACGTCCACAACCCGATGCTCGATGAAAAGGCGCGCGTCTGGCTGACCGCGGCCGTCCGCCCGCCCGCGAATCCGGACTACTGCAAGGACGGATCGCATCCGTCGTCCAGGCTCACGCCGATCCCGAGCTCCGGCCGGCAGCTCGCGATGTACGACCCGAAGACCAAACAGCTTACCCACATCAGCACCTGCTTCGGCACGCACCATCTGATGTTCGCGGAGGACGCGAACAACACGTTGTGGACGAGCGGCGGCGGTCCGGTGGTCGGCTGGCTCAACACGAAGATGTTCGACGCGACGAAAGACGAAGTGAAATCGCAGGGCTGGACGGCGCTCATCATGGACACGAACGGCAACGGCAAGCGCGACGCCGCCGTCGAGCCGAACGAACCCGTCGATCCCGCCAAGGACAAACGTTTTGCCGGCGGCCTCTACGCCGTGGCGCCCGCGCCCGATGGATCGGTGTGGGGCACCGTGCTCGGGTATCCGGGTTACATCGTTCGATTGAATCCCGGCGCGAATCCGCCGGAGTCGGCGTTGGCCGAAGTCTACGAAGTGCCGATGCCGGGTTACTCGCCGCGCGGCGGAGACGTCGATCGCAACGGTGTGTACTGGGCCGCGCTGGCCAGCGGACATCTCGCGAGCTTCGATCGCCGCAAGTGCAAAGGCCCGCTGAACGGTCCGGAGGCGACCGGCAAACAGTGTCCCGAAGGCTGGACGTTCTACCCCGAGCCGGTGCCGCAGATGAAAGGCGTCTCGGATCCGGGAAGCGCGGAAGCCAGCTACTTCACGTGGGTCGATCAATTCGACACGCTCGGGCTCGGCAAGAACACGCCGATCAACACCGGCAACGGGTCGGAGGGGCTGCTCGCGCTGAAGGACGGCAAGTGGATCGTGCTGCGCGTGCCGTATCCCAACGGCTTCTACGCCAAGTGGATGGACGGCCGCATCGACAACCCGGACACCGGCTGGAAAGGCCGCGGCATCTACGCGACGATCGGTACCCGTGCCCCGTTCCATCTGGAGGGCGGGCAGGGCACGACGAGCAAGGTACTGCACTTCCAGTTGAGACCGGATTCACTTGCGAAATAGAAATAAGCCTTCGGACGTCTTTTTGTATCTGATATACGTCTAAAGCCACTGCCTGGTGTCCGGAGAGAAGTACTTGCGTTTGTGCCGTCTTGGTGTCGCCGCGCTGCTCGTCATGTGTGGCGCCGCTTGCCATAAATCTTCGAGCTCGCCCACGACGCCCACGCCGACGCCGTCGACCGGGCCGCCCCTGCTTTCCGTATCGAACGCGAACATCACGTTCGGATTGCAGGCCGTCGGCGCCGTGAGCGGCAGCCAGGTCGTGACGCTCACCAATACCGGCGGCGGATCGATCGCCCTCGGGGGCTTCCAGATCACTCCTGAATTTGCCGAGACGCACACGTGCGGCTCGGCGCTCGCGTCGGCCGCGAGCTGCACGGTGACGCTGACGTTCACGCCGAGCGCCGTCGGCACGCGAACCGGCACGCTGACGATCAAGGACGATCTGGCGGTCGGCGGGCACGTGCTGCCGTTGTCGGGCACCGGCAACTACGCACAGCTCGTCGGAATCGTGCCGGCGAGCGTGGCGTTTCCGGCGACGCCGGTTGCCACGTCGGCTTCACAGAGCGTCGTCCTGACGAATACGGGCTTCGGCGGTGTGACGGTCCTCGGCGCCACGGCGACCGGAGATTTTTCGCAGTCGGGCTGCGTCGGACAGACCATCCCCGCCGGCGCCAGCTGCTCGATCACCGTGTCGTTTGTGCCGTCGGTGCCGGGCAACCGCACGGGCATTCTGACCGTCCACACGGACTCACCCGGCACGCCGTTCCAGATCGCGGTCACGGGTTCCGGCTACAACACCGCGCCGCTCGTGTCGCTCGTGCAGAGCTCGCTTGGATTTCCAAGTACGGCGGTCGGCTCGACGAGCGCCGCCCAGACCGCGCAGTTCCAGAACATCGGCCCCGTAATGCTCTCGATCTCGAGCATCGTCGTCACCGGTGATTTCTCGCAGACGAACTCGTGCGGCGCGTCGCTGGCGCCGAACGCGATCTGCACGCTGAACGTCACGTTCAAGCCGGGCGCGACGGGAATGCGTACGGGCGCGATTACCATTTCGGACAACACGGCTGCCGGGAAGGAAACGATCGCCCTGAGCGGCACAGGCGCCGGCGGCACAGCCGGTCCGCAGGTCAGCCTTTCACCGGCCTCGGTGTCGTTCGGAGCGCAGGCCGTCGGCACGACGGGCGCGGGGAAGTCCGTGACGCTGACGAACACCGGCGGAGCGGCGTTGACGCTCTCGTCAATCACCGCCAGCCCGGACTTCACCGTGACGAGCGGCTGCGACACGCAAACGATTCCTGCGGGCGCCAGCTGCACAATTTCTGTGGCGTTCAAGCCGATCGCGGCGGGCGGGCGGAGCGGGACGCTCGCGATCAACGACAACTCGCCTGGAAGCCCGCACGAAGTCGTGCTTACGGGCACTGGCACCGGCGCGTCCGGCCCCGCCGTGCTGTTTTCGCCGGCGGTGCTGTCGTTCCTGGCGCAGGCGCCCGGCACGACCAGCGATCCGCTGTCGGTGATGATGACGAACTTCGGCGGTTCGACGCTCGCCATTTCGAGCGTGGCGACGGAAGGCGAATTCGCCCAGACCAACAACTGCGGCGGCGGGATCGCCGCCGGCGCCAGCTGCACGATCAACGTGACGTTTAAACCGTCGGTGCTCGGCACGCGCACAGGCCGCGTCGTCATCACCGACAACGCGGGCGACAGTCCTCACGTAATCGGGGTCAACGGCCTCGCAAGCGTCGCGTTCATCAACCTCACGCCGAGCTTGACGTTCGTGAATCAGGCGGTCGGCTCGACCAGCGCCGCTCAGCCCGTCACCGTCTCGAACGCCGGCGGCACGATTGTCTTCGTCTCGAGCATCACCGCCTCCGGCGACTTTTCGCAGACGAATGACTGCGGCACGTCCATCGGTCCGGGCGCCACCTGCACGGTGACGGTGAACTTCACGCCGACGACGACCGGCACGCGAGCCGGCACCATCACGATCGTCGACGACGCCACCGGAAGTCCCCGCACCGTCGTCCTCACCGGCACCGGATCCTAGTCCCGGCAAACCGTGAGATCATCCGGCCGATGAAGAAGCGGCCGGAGGATCTCCGCAGCCACCGCTGGTACGGCGCCAACGACCTGCGCGCCTTCACGCATCGCTCGCGCACCGCGCAGATGGGCTACGACGCGCCGGACTACGCGGGCAAGCCCGTCATCGCGATTCTCAATACCTGGAGCGACATCAACCCGTGCCACTCGCACTTCAAGGAGCGAGTTGAAGAAGTGAAGCGCGGCGTGTGGCAGGCCGGCGGTTTTCCGGTGGAACTGCCGGTCATGACGCTGTCGGAGGTTTTTCAAAAGCCGACGACGATGCTGTACCGCAACTTTCTCGCGATGGAAACCGAGGAAGTGCTCCGGTCGTACCCGGCTGACGGCGCCGTCCTGATGGGCGGCTGCGACAAGACGACGCCGGCGCTCATCATGGGCGCCATCTCCATGAATCTTCCCGCGATCTATCTGCCGGCCGGTCCGATGCTCCGCGGCAACTGGCGCGGCGAGACGCTCGGCTCCGGGTCCGACACGTGGAAATACTGGGCGGAGCTTCGCGCCGGCAAAATTACCGAGCGCGAGTGGTGCGAAGTGCAGCAGGGCATCGCGCGATCGCCCGGCCACTGCATGACGATGGGCACGGCGTCGACGATGACGAGCGCCGCGGAGGCGCTGGGGTGGACGCTGCCGGGCGCGTCGTCGATTCCCGCCGTCGACTCGCGGCATGCCGCGATGGCGGCCGCGACCGGGCGGCGGATCGTCGATGCCGTGTGGGAAGATCTCAAACCCTCCGATCTGTTGTCTGCCGCCGCGTTTCAGAACGCAGTGACCACCGTGCTCGCTATCGGCGGATCGACCAACGCGGTCATCCATCTCATTGCGATGGCAAGGCGCGCCGGCGTCGCGCTGGATCTCGATCGCTTCGACGCGCTTGCGCGCTCCACGCCGCTCCTCGCCAACATCCGTCCCTCCGGCGAGTATTTGATGGAGGATTTCTACTACGCCGGCGGGCTGACGGCGCTGCTGAAGGCGCTTGGCGATCGGCTCGAGCTCAGCGCGCGCACGATCAACGGCAGGACGCTCGGCGAAAACATCGCCGGCGCGAAGGTGTTCAACGAGGACGTGATTCGCGCGCCGCAGAACGCGCTCGTCATGTCCGACACGTTGGCCGTCCTGCGCGGCAACCTTGCGCCCGACGGGGCCGTGATCAAACCGCCGGCGGCTGACGCGCGGCTCCACCGGCACAAAGGCCGCGCCGTCGTGTTCGCCGACTACAACGACATGGCCGCGCGCATCGATCGCGCCGATCTTCAGGTCGATGAGAATTCCGTGCTGGTGTTGAAGCACGCGGGACCGCTCGGCGCGCCGGGAATGCCCGAATGGGGGCAGCTGCCGATTCCGAAGAAACTGCTCGAGCGTGGCGTTCGCGACATGGTCCGCATTTCCGACGCGCGCATGAGCGGCACCGCGTATGGCGCGTGCGTGCTGCACGTCGCGCCGGAGTCGTTCGCCGGCGGTCCGCTGGCGCTCGTGGAGGACGGCGACGAGATCGAGCTCGACGTGCCCGGCCGCCGGCTGACGCTCCATGTCTCCGACGCCGAGCTCGCGCGGCGCCGCGCGGCGTGGCGCCCGCCGGCGCCGAAGTACCTGCGCGGCTACGGCGCCCTGTATCTCAAGCACATGACGCAGGCGAACGACGGCTGCGATTTCGATTTTCTGGCGCGGGGACCAGAAACGCCGGATCCGGAAATACATTAGCCGCTTCGTGCCCTTCGTGTGCTTCGTGGTGAGAAGCTTTATGCCGATTGTGCGAACGCTCGAACAGCGGACGATGGCGAAGATCTCGTGGCGCCTGCTGCCGCTGATCGTGCTCGTGTACTTCGTCGCCTACATCGACCGCCAGAACGTCAGCTTTGCCGCGCTCACGATGAACAAGGAGCTCGGGATCAACTCGTATTTGTACGGCTGGGGCGCCGGCATTTTCTTTCTTGGGTATTTCATCTTCGAGATTCCGAGCAACGTGATCCTCGAGCGCGTGGGCGCCCGGCGGTGGATCGCGCGCATCATGATCACCTGGGGGCTCGTGTCGGGCGCGATGGCGCTCGTGACGGGTCCGACAAGTTTCCTCGTCGTGCGCTTTCTGCTCGGCGTCGCGGAGGCGGGGTTTTTTCCCGGCGTCCTGTTGTATTTCACGTACTGGTTCCCCGCGCAGTACCGCGCGCGCGTGGTCTCGGCCCTCTTCCTGGCCGTGCCGGGTTCGAACGCGGCCGCGGCTTCGCTGTCGGCCGTGCTGCTGCGCCTCGACGGCGTGGGCGGGCTGTCGGGATGGAAATGGATGTTCATTGCCGAATCGGTGCCGGCGATTCTGCTCGCGCCGGTCGTGTTGTTCGTGCTGACGGACCGGCCCTCGGTGGCGAAATGGCTCCGCGGCGACGAACGCAGCTGGCTCGAGGCGACGCTGCTCGACGAGCGGCGCGCGATTGAAGGGAAAGAACGGCTGACCCTCGCGAAAGCGTTGACCGACTCGCGCGTCATCGGCCTCTCGCTCATCTATCTCACCATCGTCACCGCCACCTACGGCGTCACGTTCTTCCTGCCGCTCATCGTCAAAGCGCAGGGGCGATCGAACGACGCCACCGCGCTCATCACGACGATCGTCTACACGGTCGGCCTGATCGGCATGGTGATCGTCGCGTACTCGTCGGATCGCCGCCGCGAGCGGCGCTGGCACTTCATCGCGTCCGCGCTCGTCGCCGCGGTCGGACTGGCCGTGGCCGCGATGAATCTGAATCCGATGCTCGCGCTCGTCGCGATCGCGATCTCGACCATCGGCATTTACGGGTCCAAGCCCGCGTTCTGGCCGCTGCCGTCGCAATTCCTCAGCGGCACCGCCGCGGCAGGCGGCATCGCGCTCGTCAACGCCACCGGGAATCTCGGCGGCTTCATCGGCCCGTACATCGTCGGATGGCTGCGTGAGGAAACCGGAAGCTACGGGCCTGGTGTGTACTTCCTCGCGGGGTGCGCACTGGCGTCAGCAGGCATCGCGTATCTCGTTGTCCGTCCGAATGCCGAAACCCGAGTGCCGAGTGCCGCTTCGTGATCGCATTTCCCCCGGCGTCCGCATCCTCTTCGTGGGCATCAACCCCGGCACGCGGTCGGAAGCCATCGGCCATCACTTCGCCGGGTATTCAAACCGGTTCTGGAAACTTCTGTACGACGCGCGCATCGTGCCCGAGTCGATCGGGACGGAAGACGACGATCGCCTGCCGGAATGGGGATTGGGGATCACGAACTTCATCCCGCGCGCGACGCCGGGCATGAACACGCTGACGCTCGAGGAATACGTCGCCGGTCTGCGCGTGCTGCGCCGCAAGGTGCGCCGTTTCAAGCCCGCGGTCGTCGCCTTTGTCGGCGTGTCGCTGTATCGGTTTGTTTTCCGCAGGAAGGGCGCCATCACGCCCGGTCCGCAGTCGGAGCTGTTCGAGGGCGCGCGCGTGTTCGCGCTGCCGAATCCCAGCGGGCGCAACGCGAACTATTCGTACGCGCAGATGCTGAGGGCATTCCGAGAGCTATCGAGTGCCGAGCGCCGAGTGCCGGGTGCCGGGCCTTCTGTTAGACTCCATTTGAACCGCGCGTCGGACCGCGGTCCGGACCCTGTGCAAGTTCAGCCGACGAACCGCGTCAGGGCCGGAAGGCAGCAGCGCTAAGTCGATCCTGTGCTGTGCCGCAGGCCCTCCGGGCCGCGGTCGGGCGCGCGAAAACCAACTGGCAACTTGCAACTAACAACTTATGGCTGAGAGAACGAGCGATCGAGTTGCAAGTTGCGAGTTGCACGTTGCGAGTTTGCCACTCCAATGAGCCACGTCGCTCTCGCTCGAAAATGGCGCCCACAACGTTTTGAGGACGTAATCGGCCAGCGCGGCGTGGTCGAGACGCTGAAGAACGCGATTGGATCGGGGCGCCTGGCGCAGGCGTTCATTTTTGCGGGGCCGCGCGGCGTGGGGAAGACCACGACGGCGCGGATTCTGGCGCGCGCGCTGAACTGCGTGAAGGGGCCGACGCCGGAGCCGTGCGGCAAATGCGACGCGTGCCTCGAGATCGCCGAAGGGCGCGACGTCGACGTCTTCGAAATTGACGGCGCCACCTACACCGGCGTCGACGCGGTTCGCGAGGTCATCGTCGAGCCGCTCGGCATCGCGCCGATGCGCGATCGCTTCAAGGTCTTCATCATCGACGAAGTCCATCGTCTCTCGAAGAACGCGTTCGACGCGCTGCTGAAGTCGATCGAAGAGCCGCCGCCGTACGTCAAGTTCATGATGGCGACGACGGAGCTGCAGTCGGTGCCGGCGACGATCCAGTCGCGCGCGCAGGTCTTCGAGCTGAAGACGCTGCCGTTCGGATCGATTCGCGAGCAGCTCAAGCGCGTCACGAAGAACGAAAAAGTCGACGTCGACGACGGCGCGCTGGCGCTCGTGGCGCGATCCGCCGAAGGCAGCATGCGCGACGCGCTGAGCGCCCTCGATCAGGTGCTCGCGTTCACCGCGAACAAGGTCACGACCGCCGACGTCAGCGCGGTGCTCGGGTTGATCGGGCGCGACCTGCAGTTCGAGGTGGTCGACACCGTCGCGCGCGAGGACACCGCCGGCGCCTTTGCCATCGCCAACACGATCGTCGACGCGGGCTTCGACCTTCGCATCGTCTGCCGCGAGCTCGCGCGGCTGATGCGCGATTTGATGGTCGTCTCGATCGATCCGTCGCGCCTGGACGATCCGGAAATCGCCGCCGAAGGCGAGCGTCCGCGGCTGCAGGAGCTCGCGTCGCGCTTCTCGCGCGAAGACCTCATGCGCGCCTTCGACCTGCTCGCGCGCACCGAATACGAAATCAAAGGCTCATCCCAGCCGCGCCACCATTTCGAGATGGCGCTCGTGAAGTGGATTCATCTCAGGCAGCTGACGCCGTTGAGTGAATTGATAGCAGGCAATCAGGCACTAGGCACTGGGCACTCGGCACTAGTGAAGCCGTCCGCCCCCGCGAGGTCTGCAACGGCAGCGCTCGCCCCTGGTCGCCCGGTGAAGCCGAAAGAGGCGGAGCCGGCAAAGGCTGGCACACCCATAAGCCGCGCTCCGAGCGACGATCTAGTGCCTAGTGCCCAGGCCCAAGCGCCTGACTTCAAGTCCGCGCTCTTGGCTGCCTTGCGTGAAAAGAACCGCATCTTTTACGGCATGGTGATCGCGCAGGCGCAGACCGTCGATGTCGACGGCGACACGATCACCTTGACCTTCGCCGCCGTGCACAAGAGCCTGCGCGCCGAGTTCGAGCGGCAGCGCGGATGGATTGAAGAGCTGGCGCAGTCGGTGGCGGGCAGGAAGATCAAGCTCGTGACAAAGGAGGCCGCGGCGGTCGTGGCGCCGAATCCGGCGGCCGAAGCGGCGGCCGAAAAGAAATCCGCTCTCGCGGCGCGCGCGAAATCGGAACCGTCGGTCCAGGCCGTGCTCGACGTGTTCGGCGGCAACATAGAAGATGTTGAGGAAGTCTGATGAAAAGACGGCCCGAGGAGAGCGAGTCCTCGAGCGCCGCAGGGCCGGCGAGTGGGGGTGGGGCCCCACGAGCAGATAAAGAAAGATGATACCCACCTATGAACATCCAGAAAATGATGCAGCAGGCCCAGCAGATGCAGGAAAAGCTGCACCGCCAGATGGGCGAGATGCGCATGGAAGCGTCCGCCGGCGGCGGCATGGTGACCGTCGTCATCAACGGGCACAAGCAGGTGCAGAGCCTCAAGATCGATCCTGAAGTCGTGTCGAAGGAAGAGATCGACATGCTGCAGGACTTGATCGTCGCCGCGATCAACGACGCGCAGCGCCGCGTGGATGAGACGCTCGCGACCCAGATGAAGGGAATGATGGGCGGCATTCCCGGTCTGACCTAATGGCGCGGCCGGATCCGCTGGCCGCGCTCATCGAGGCGCTGCAGCGCCTGCCGGGCATTGGCGCCAGAAGCGCGCAGCGGCTGGCGTATCACATTCTGAAAACACCCCGGGACGAAGTGAATGCGCTGTGCGACGCGATCACGTTCATCAAGGATCACGTCACGTACTGCTCGACCTGCAGCAACCTGACCGACATCGACCCGTGCTCGTACTGCACGTCGCCCGACCGCGACAGCCGGCTGATCTGCGTGGTTGAACAGCCCGAAAACGTCGGCGCCGTCGAGAAAACACGGGGGTTTCGCGGGCGGTATCACGTGCTCATGGGCGCGATCGCGCCGCTGCAGGGCGTCGGCCCCGACGACCTGCGCATCAAGACCCTGCTCACGCGCGTCGCCGCCGGCGGCGTCGAAGAAGTGATCCTCGCGACGAATCCCAACGTCGAAGGCGAAGCGACCGCGCTGTACCTCGCCAGGCTGCTGAAGCCGCTGGGCGTGCGCGTGACGCGCATCGCCATGGGCGTGCCCGTCGGCAGCGACCTGGACTACACCGACGAGTTCACGATGTCGAAGGCGATCGAAGGGCGGAGGGAGATGTAGATGCCGCCCGCCCTCGCCATCATGACGCGCTCGACCTCCGACCCGCGCATCAAGGAGCGGCTCGCGCCGAGTGTGCCTGACGGCAACGCCCGGCGGGAGCTCGCGCTCGCGTTCATTGACGATTTGATCGACCGGTGCCAGGCGATGCCGGGCGTGCGGGTTCGGCTGGCGGTGACGGCGCCGGTCGAGGGCTTGCGCGTCGATCGGCCGCAGCTGCCGGCGGATACGTTCGTCGCTCAGCGCGGAAGCAGCGTCGGCGAGCGTCAGCTTCATGTCTTCGAGGATCTGGCGGCGAGCGGATTCCGCCGCGTCGTGGCGATCGGATCGAACGTGCCAGACGTGCCGATCGAATATCTGCGCCGCGCGTTTTCGGTGCTGTCGGAAAACACCGCCGCGGTCGTGGCCGGCCCGTCCGATAGCGGTGCCTGCTACCTGATTGGCGCCAACATCGACGCCGGCGCGGTCCCCGACCTGTTCTCGGGCGTGCGATGGCTCAGTCCCCACGCCTTCGACGACCTCGAGTACGTCTGCTCGCGCGCCGGCAGAGAGCTGCAGCGTCTCGACACCTGGACCGCCATCGTCGCGCCAACCGACCTCGATGCGTTGGTGACGCGCCTGCGCTTCGCGCCGGACTCGGCGCGGCATACGGTCGCCGCGCTGAAACGTCTGAAATTGCTGTAGTGGAGGACTGAAGTCCTCCGCCTACGTCTGCGGATTCCGCAGCAGCTTCTCGACCGCCTCCACCACCGCCGACGGCATCATCGGCTTCTGCAGAAACAACGACGGCGGTCCGGGCATCTGATCCCGCTGCGAGAGAAAACCGGACATCAGGACGACCGGCAGATTCGGCTGGCGCGTGCGGAGCTTTTCGGTGAGATCGCGGCCGTTGATTTCCGGCAGGACGAGATCGACGACGAGCAGGTCGATCGGCTGTTGGACCGCGAGCGCTTCCTCCGCGTTGTGACAGGCAATCACGCTGTGGCCTTTGCGCTCGAGCACGCGCGCGACAAGCTCTCGAATGGGTTGTTCGTCGTCGACGACGAGGATTGTGGACATGAGGGGGGCGCTCGAGTTAGACGCTCGAGGAACGCGCGTGGTTCCCGTTGATCACGTCGCGCACTCGCAAACCCTTACGAAGTGCCAGCACCACGCCGACGACGGCCCAGGCAAACATCCGTCCCTTGCGTACCAGCGCAATCGTAACACCGACCGCGTTGGAGGATCCGACCGCAGGCGCGACGATCGCGGTGATCCACTCGTCGACGCCCATTTTGAGCGGCATCGCGCGGAACACGATGTTGACGATCCGGTTGAATGTATCCAGAACGAACGCGGCAAGCGGCTGCGACTGTCCGGTAAGCAGCCGCAACGTGTAGTACGACTCCGCAAAGCTGACGATGTGGAACGCCAGCTCGCACAGCACGACCACGCCGATCGAGCGATCGTTGCGGCGAAGAAACCCATACGTGGTCGACTCGAATTGCTGCACTCGCTCGAGGACCCTGCGCGCGAGGGGGAGTGGAATTCTCGCGACGATCCCGCTCAACATCGCGGGGCGCCGCCAGCCGATCCACAACGCGCCGGCCAGCAGCGCGACCATCAGCGCCAGCGACAGCATCCCGGCCAGGCGCAGGTCCGGCGGAACGGCGAAGCTTTCGAGCATCGCGATCGTTCCAATGACGATGAAGATCGCGACCGAGACGCTGTAGAAAAAATTCTCGGCCGCCAGAGCGGGGAAGGAGCGCGACCCAGGCACGCGGTCGCGCAGATACAGCGCTTTTGTCGGCTCGCCGAGCAGCAGGCTGAGCGGCGTCAGGTTCCCGATGCCGTCGCCGGCCATCGTCGCGGCGATGACGGTCGAGAGCGGGATGGGCTCGCCCATCAGCGCGATCCACGCAAAGGAGCGCAGCCCGAAACGGACGAGCGACAGCAGCAGGATGACCAGAAAGCCCCAGCCGACCTGCGAGAGGCTTTCGACAATGGCGCCGGTTCCGGCGCTCCGGACTTGCCAAATCAGCAGCGCCACGCCGGCGGCGAGGAGACCGGACGCGATGGCCGCACGCTGCGCGTTCAGCCGCGAAGGCATCGAGACAGCATACTTGCCGCCGCCATCGCAGTCACCGTAGACTCGCGAGATGCTTCCTGTCGCCTACGCGACGCCTGCCGCCGTCGTGCTGCTCGTCGGCGGCCTGCTTTCCTGTTTTGCCGGGTATCGTCTGTTCCGCATCGTCCTCGGCTTGTACGGTTTCATGCTCGGCGCCGCGATCACGACCTCGGTGATGGGCGATTCGAACACGATGGCGCTCGTCATCGCGGCCGTCGTCGGCGGCCTGGTCGGCGCGGTGTTGATCGTGGCCGCGTATTTTGTCGGCGTCGGGTTGATCGGCGCGGGGCTCGCGTCGATCGCGCTCAACGCCGGCTGGCACGCGGTACGGCACACCGATCCGCCGACCGCGATTCTCGTGCTCGTGGCGGTGCTCGGCGCTCTGCTCGCTCTGACGGTTCAGCGGTGGGGCATCATCATCGGCACGGCGTTCGCCGGATCGTGGACCGCGATTCTTGGCGCGCTGCAGCTCGCGCACCGGATGCCGGCCACGGCGGCCACCCCCGCGGCGACGCCGTCGGTGTGGGTCATCTATCCCATCGAGCCCGCGTCGAGCCGCTGGTGGTTCTGGGCGACGTGGATCGGACTGGCGCTGATTGGGATGATCGTGCAGTTAGGCACGAGCGGAAAGATGGGGGGCTCGAAAAAATCCCGCCCCGTAAAAAAGGATTGACCAGTAACTTTGAACTTCGAAGTTCGAACTTCGAAGTTTCCAACAAGGAGTACTAATGGCCACGTTTTCCCGCAATGTCACCGTTGATTGGAAAGGCTCGCTGCTCGAAGGATCCGGCGCCGCGAAGGCCGGCACCGGAGCGTTTTCGCTGCCCGTCGCGTTTCCGAAGCGCATTGGCGATCCCGGCGGGCAGACCAGTCCCGAGGAGCTCATCGCCGGCGCGCACGCGATCTGTTTCGCGATGGTCGTCAACGCCGTGATCGGCAAGAAAGGCGGGTCGATCGACAAGACGTCCGTGACCTGCACGGTCACCGCGGACAAGAGCGACGCCGGGATCAAGATCACGACGTCGAAGCTCGAAGTGAAAGCCGAGGGCGTCAAGGGCGTCGAGCCCGGAGCGTTCGAAGCGTTTCTCAAGGAAGCGGAAAAGGGCTGCCCGGTGTCGAACGCCATTCGCGGCAACGTCGACATTCAAGTTTCAGGATCGGCGAAGTAAGTCCCGGTTCTGAATGCGCACACTCATCATCACCGGCGGAGCCGGGTTCATCGGATGCAACCTGGTGCACCGGGCGCTGGCCGAAACGCCGGCGGACATCGTGGTGGTCGACAAGCTGACGTATGCCGCCAACCCGTTGGCGCTTGCATCGTGGCGCGACCAGCCGCGCGTGCGTCATGTCCAGGCGGACATCGCCGACCATGCCGCGATGCGCTCCGTGGTTGCCGAGCACAAGCCATCCGCCATCCTCAACCTCGCCGCTGAGACGCACGTCGACCGCTCGATCGACTCGCCGCAGACGTTCATCGATACGAATGTGTCCGGCACGTTCGTCCTGCTCGACGTGGCGCGCGACTACGTCAAGCGGCTCGACGCGACAGAGCGCGGCGCGTTCCGTTTTCTGCACGTCTCGACGGATGAAGTCTACGGCTCGCTCGGCAGCGAAGGATTGTTCGCCGAGCACACGGCCTACGCGCCGAACTCGCCGTACGCGGCGAGCAAGGCGTCGGCCGATCACCTGGTCCGCGCGTATTTTCATACCTACGCGCTCCCGACGCTGATCACCAACTGCTCCAACAACTACGGACCGTACCAGCACCCCGAGAAGCTCATTCCGTTGACGATGCTCAACGCCGCCGACGCGCGCCGGCTGCCGATCTACGGCGACGGCCGCAACGTCCGCGACTGGCTCCACGTCGAGGATCACTGCGCCGCCATTCTGGAGGTGCTGCGGAACGGGCGGCCCGGCGAGCATTACAACGTCGGCGCCAGCAACGAGCAGCCGAACATCGCCATCGTCGATCGCATTTGCGAGGTGCTCGAGGAGCTGCTGCCGGCGGCGCAGAACGAGGCGATGCGCAAGGCGGGCGCGGCCAGCTACAAGGACCTGAAGCAGTTTGTCGCCGACCGGCCCGGCCACGATCGCCGGTATGCGGTCGACGCGAGCAAGTTGAGGCGCGAGCTTGGCTGGGCGCCGAAGCGCTCGTTCACCGATGGTCTACGCGACACCGCGCGCTGGTATCTCGAGCATCGCGCGGCGTTCCAGTCGCCCGCCGTCGGCTACGACCGCGAACGGCTCGGGCTCGGCGCGAGGTAAGAGGAATTCTCCAGCTCAACATCATCGGATTCGGCGCGCATCCCGACGACTGCGATCAGGGAATGGGCGGCACGGCTGCGTTGTGGGCGCGGATGGGGCATCGCGTACGGTGCGTGTCGGTCACCAACGGCGACGCCGGGCACCACGTCGAGGGCGGCGGCGCGCTCGCCGCGCGGCGCCGCGCGGAGGCGGAAGAGGCCGGCCGCCGGATCGGCGTCGAGTACGTCGTGCTCGACAATCACGACGGCCGGCTGATGCCGACCGTCGACGCCCGCGAGCAGGTCATCCGCCAGATCCGGCAGATGAACGCGGACCTCGTCATTGCGCATCGGCCGAACGACTATCACCCTGACCATCGCTACACCGGCGCGCTCGTGCAGGACGCGTCGTACCTGGTGGTCGTGCCGAACATCGCGCCGGACGCGCCGGCCCTCCGCAAGAATCCTGTCTTCATGTACTTCCAGGATCGCTTCGCGCTGCCGACGCCGTTCCGTCCCGACGTCGCCGTCGACATCAGCGAGGTGATGGACAAGAAGATCGATATGCTCGACGCGCACGTCTCGCAGTTCTACGAGTGGCTGCCGTGGGTGGACGGCATGATCGAGCAGGTGCCGAAGGATCCCGCCGCGCGCAAGGCGTGGCTCATGCGCGGGCAGGATCCTGAGCCGACGCCCGCGATGCGCCAGGCGCTGATCAAGTGGTACGGTCAATCACGCGGCGCCGATGTCCGGCACGCGGAGTCGTTTCAGGTGACGGAGTACGGCGCGCAGCCGGACGCCGCGATGCTGCGCACGCTGTTCCCGATGCTGCCGCAGTGATCTCACGCGGAGGCCGCGGAGGCCGCGGAGACGCGGAGAATTGCTTCGGCTCAACCACGAAGGGCACGAAGAACACGAAGGGTACGCAGGTGGAGGATTTTAGTCCTCCGCAGGAGCACGGGATGTTGGACGAATCTCCTCGCATGCCATCGGGCGGCACCCTGCGGAGCGCACGTGTCGCCCGCTGGCTCGTGACGGCGGTCGTCATCTTCCTCGGCCCTCTTCTTCGCGGCCGTGACTACGATCAAAAGCAGTGGATCGGTCTCGGGGTGATTGCCTGCGCTGTCGCCGTTCTTGTCGTGCTCGAATACCGCGCCTATCGCGAGAGGAAAGAGGGCCCGCCCAGCCTCAAGAGCTGAATGGGGCAATGAGGCAATGGGGCAATTTGCGCCGGTTCTGCCCGTCAAATAGAATGGTCTGTCTTGTCCGCCTCCGCCCACGGCGCGGGCGGGGCAGGTCCGCTGAAAGTCCCGCCCGACGGGTTCGGCGCGTCGCAAACCCCATCGTTCCTCGGTAGCTCAACGGTAGAGCATCCGGCTGTTAACCGGAGGGTTGCTGGTTCGAATCCAGCCCGAGGAGCCAACCTTCGCTAAACGCTCACTTCGTTCGCAGCTTCGGTTGGCAAGCCACTTTAAAACCTCGACGAACTGGCCGCGCTTCCCGAGCGTTGCGCGAAGGTTGTCTCGCCGAAGCCGCGCCGTCAGGCGCGCTTGGCGAAGGCGGACCTCCCTCGGGTCGCATGCATTCCGCAGACATGGGTAACACATCATTCCGGAGACATAGGTAACAGTTTCGGACCAAACGGGTTTCGATCGGTTCGAGACGGCAGCTCTCGCTGTCGAAATAGCCCAAATCGTACTGTATGAAGGTGACGAGCCAGATGAGCTCGCACCTGCGCCACGTCGCTGGAACGCCCATACGAACTCGTTCCTACGATTATTACAATATGTGTAATAATAAAGTCCTGGGTGAAACATGTCTGGAGTTGAGGTTCGGAGCACTCGTGAGCGTCTTGGTCTGACGCAGATGCAGGCAGCTCGCCGGTGGCGAGTGTCGCAGACATATCTGTCGCTGATGGAACACGGCAAGCGTCGTGTGCCTGACCGACTTGCTCGGCAGCTCGCGCATGCTGAGCCGAGCCTTGCGACAGCGCTGCCGCTTGAACCGCCGCCAGGGAAACCCGTTGACTTGCCTAAGGCTCTTGGCACTCTCGGATACCCGGGCTTTGCGTACCTGGCAGATCCGCGCGTGGTGACCAATCCAGCAGCTGTTGTTCTTGCAGCGCTTCAAGCGCCTCATGCCGCGGCACGCGTCACCGAGGCGATCCCTTGGGTTCTGGCGACGTTCGTGGATCTTGACTGGAACTGGCTTGTGGATCGCAGCAAGCTTGCGAACCTTCAGAACAGGTTGGGGTACCTCGTGATGCTGGCGAGAGAAGTCTCCGAGCAGAAAAACGATTCCGCGGCGTCGAAGCTCTCAGTTGTTGAACGTCGTCTCGATGAGGCCAAGCTCGCGAAAGAGGACACGCTTGGGCGGGAGCTTACCGACGTCGAGCGAACCCATCTTCGGCAGCACCGGCCGGAAGGCGCCGCGCATTGGAATCTGTTGACGAGCTTGCAGTCGAAGGACTTGCGGTATGTCGCCTGACGAACGGCTCTTCGAGCCGTGGAAGTCATTTCTGCATGACCTCGATCGTGCGGCGACGACGGACATTGCACTTCATTGCATTGGCGGCTTTGCGGTCAGCCTCTACTACGGTCTCGACAGGCCGACCGGGGACATCGACGTCGTCGAAGTTGCGCCGGGCAACCTGAAATCTTGGCTCGTTGACAACGCGGGAATCGGCAGCGTGCTTCACAAACGGCATAAGGTCTATTTGCAGATCGTGACCGTTGTGACCGTTCCGTACTCTTACGAAGATCGCCTCACCGAGTTGTTCGTGGACCAGTTCGCCAGATTACGGATCTTTGTGTTGGATCCGTACGATCTCGCGCTCAGCAAATTGACAAGGAACATCGAAGTCGATCTGGAAGACGTGAAGCACTTGGCCAGATCACAGTATCTAGATCTTGATCTGCTTGAGGCGCGCTACCACCATGAACTCCGAAACTATGTATCCGGACCCGTAGAGAGGCACGATCAGACGCTGCGCCTGTGGGTTGAGGCAATTCGAGAGGAGCGAGAGGCTGCCGAATCCTGAAACTCGCTAGCCGTGACGGCGTCTACAAATCTTCGCCCGGGCACGGTTGGATAGATCGTCTACGATACGATTGCGCACGGACGATGCTGTCGGTGTCATCGCTAGTGCGATCCGGGCGTCGAAAGAGCGGATGTATGCGATTCCTATGGCCCATCCTTCTTGCGCTGACTGTGTTCCCCGGCGCGACGCGTCCAGTGGCGCAGAGCGCTCGCCCGGTGCAAACCTTTGGCGGCACGGTGGATCTGGTGCAAGTCGACGTCTCTGTGCTGGACAAGAATCGGCGACCCGTTCGGGGGCTGAAGGCGTCGGATTTTAGACTGCTCGTGGATGGGCAGCCGCACCCCGTCGCGGCGTTCACGGCCGTTAACCTCCCCTCGTTGAACGCCTCTTCAAAGAGCGCATGGATGCGCGACGTGCCGGGGGATATCGCGACCAACGATCTCGCAGAAAACGGCCGCCTGGTCGTCATTGTGATGGACCGATCGATCCCCTTCGGTCTCCCAACGATATCGGCCCGCGGCATGGCGAAGGCCGCGATCGAACAACTCGGGCTTGGCGATCTCGCCGCCGTGGTCTATACCGGTTCAGGGACGCCGCAGGACTTCACGAGCGATCGGGGGCGGCTGCTGGCGGCCATCGGCGAGAATCCGACCGCGGGCTTGTCCGGAGAAGCGGCTGCACAGTGGGCCACGCTGAAAGATCACGCGGAGGCGGAGGGGTGGAGCGTCGTGGACGCCGTGCGGGACATTCCGAAGCTTCTGCCCAACGAGAACAGCGGTGAATGTTACTGCGGGATATGTGTCTTGAAATCCATCACGACGATCGCCGACGCGCTACGGGATGCGCCCGGCCGCCAGAAATCGTTGCTGTTCATTGGCGCGGATATCACGACGGACACGCCGGATCCGCGGTGTCATGACGCCGTCATCGACGCCCGTGAGACCCTCTTCCAGTCGCTCGACCTGGCGAACCTCACCGTGCACGCGTTCGACGCGAACGGACTCCAATCGAATGTGATTGCGAGCTCTCAGGGCGGGGGCGGCGGTCCGCTCGATGGCCGGCCGGGGTTGGCGCCGACCAAAGCGCTCCCTACGGCGGTAGGCCCGTCCAAGGAGATCATTGCGCGACAGGGACGCCTGGCCGCGCTCCCGGACTATACGGGCGGACGCATGGTGCTCAATACGAACGCGCCTGAAACCCGCATGCCGGATGTTTTTCGGGAGAGCTCGTCGTACTACTTGTTGGGATTCAAGCAGCCGGCCGCCGACGGCCGGGAACACACGATCCGCGTGCAGGTGGATCGTCCTGACGTGCACGTGCAAGCGCGACGCGCCTACACGGCGCCCGCGGCGACGGCGCGCGCGAACGTCGACCGGGTTCCCGCCGGGATCGCCGGCGTCATCCCGAAACGGAGCGGCATCGCGCTGACGGTCAATGCGCTGGCCGTCACCACTCCAGCCACTCACGATCCGGTCGTCATCATCGCGCTGCATGCGGAGCACGAGACGGGCCGGACGCCGCCGACGGCCAGCCCGGAGCCGATCGACATCACCACGGCGATCTTTACGACCGACGGACGTCCCGTTGGGATGTTCCACCAAGCAGTGGCCGTGGCGCCGGCACCGTCGCCCGACGCTTCCCTCGCCTACGACATCCTGCAACGGCTACCTGCCAAACCAGGTCGCTACGAGCTTCGGATCGCCGTCACCAACACCGCACGCGGCGAGACTGGGAGCGTGTACGCGTTCATCGATATCCCTGCAATCGGCAAAGCCACCTTCGCATGGAGCGACGTCGGCCTTTCTGCACGTGCCGCGAGGCCAGCCACAAAGGACGGCGTGACTGACCTGGTCCCGGTCTTGCCAGTCGCGAGACGCAATTTCGATCGACAGGAACACGTGACGGCCTTCATCAGCGGCTACCACGTGAGCGGTCCGCTGCCGGTGCCGATTGAGATCGTCGGCCGCATCATCGATGCAACAGAGCGCAAGAGATTCGAGCAGAAAACGTCGATTTCCGCAGCCGATTTCGACGCCTCGCAACGCGTGTCCTACCAGCTTGATCTACCTGTGGCGACACTCGAGGCTGGGCCATACCTGCTGACGATCGAAACCACGGCGGGGAAGGCGAAGACGACACATGACGTTCGTTTCAACGTAAGGTAGTGAGGCGTCACAATTCAATCTTGGGTCGAGCGCGGTTGCAGCGTGACCGCTCAGCCGAATCCGTGGAGAACGGCTTGTGACGTGATTTGTGCCGTAACCCTTCGATTTGCAGCTTGCTTTACGTACTTCTACTGATTGTGATCATCATCTACGAATCGTCCCAATCTCTTTCAGAATCAATCACTTGATCGCGTTCAGTCGAAATCGGTGACGATTCAGGGAGGCTCCTGTTAACCGGAGGGTTGCTGGTTCGAATCCAGCCCGAGGAGCCAACCTTCGCAAAACCGCTCGCTGCGCTCGCTTGCTACGGTTGGCAGGCCAACTTCTCGACAATCGATAGCGCTGATCAGACACGCCCGGTTCGCAGTGCCGCCACCGCTAAACGCGGCGAGCGTCACGCGAAGGTTGGCGACGTTCTCGGTCCTCCGAAGCGGCGAGCGCAGCGAGCGTCTCGCGAAGGAGGGCCCGCGGAGCCAAATGTTTCAACAACTTACAGCGATGGCGACCTCGGCGATTTCTGAGGTTGCCATATTCTTGCCATCTTGGGTACCCGACGCGGACGCGAGTTCGTGGTTTCCGGCCTGATTCTGTCGATTCTCTTTTTACATCGTCTGGGGAAACCGGAGGGTGACAGAACCGGAGAGTTGGGCCGCGGGCGCGGCAGCCGTTACACTCGGCACGACGAATCATGAAGGGAACGCGGGCCGTCCTTGACGTCGTCGCCATGCTCCCTGCGGTGCGCCGCTCATTCGGCTTCGGTCTAGTCGTCCTCGGTCTCGCCGCCGGGCACGTCGTGGCGCGTCAGCAGGTTTCACCACCCACGGCGCCCGCCACCGGGGCCATTAGCGGCGTTGTGATCGATGGCGCGACCGGCAAGCCGATCGGTGGCGCCACGGTCTCGTTCTGGTCGTTTGATACGAATGACCCTCGGTCATACCACCAGAGTATGCTGACGGACCCGAAGGGCCGATTCGTTTTCCTGGGCCTACCTAGGACCGACGGCTGCAACCTCTACGCCTCGAAGCCCGGCTACGCTGATGGCGCGCTCGGGCCCAATCCCAGGTTCGGGAAAGCCGCCATGGCCCTGAAGCAAGGTGAATGGGTGCCAAAGGTCGCGCTGAAGCTGTGGCGGAACGGCGGCATTAGCGGCCGCGTCGTTGACGAATCGAACGAGCCCGTCGTCGGGATTCCGGTTCGTGCGCTCCGGGTGATCCTGGCCGCTGGCATGCCTCATATGGCGGCTGGGCCGATCGGGACGACGGACGACCGTGGCATGTATCGCATCGGCTCGCTGCCGCCTGGCAAGTACCTTGTCATGGTGCCGTCGGTGCAGTCGTCGGCACCGGCGTCCACGTCCGCGCGCACGCTGGCCGGCCGACGAAACGATGCGGCACCCGACCAGAGGCCGCTGATCAACGACCTGGGCCTGAACATGGGTGGTGACCGGTTGGTGATAGGCAATTACGTCACCCCGCCCCCTGCGACGGATCGCCTGATGGCCTATCCGACCGTGTTCTATCCCGGCGCGCGACTGCTCACGAGCGCGACGCCCATCGATCTCGCGCCAGGCCAGGAGAAGGGTGGCGTGGATGTCGCGCTCCAGCCCGTGCCTGCCGTGCGCGTGTCAGGCACGGTCATCAGCGCCGGCGCGCTCGATCCGAACTTCGTGCTGCGACTCCTGCCGCGCGGGAGCGAGAACCTTGGGGTCGGCAGCGAGCAGGCGACCGCGCTGGTCTCGGCGTCGGGCGCCTTCACATTTCTTGCCGTCCCGTCCGGCAGCTACACAATCGAGGCCGGGCTGAACGTGACGCGGTTCAGCGCCGCCGGCGGGTGGGGCCCTCCTACGCCGGGCATGTTGCACGTGCAGTCCGGGGTTGGATCGGCGCCGTCCGCGCCGGACGATGTGTCACTCGGTATGCAGCGCACGGACGTCGTCGATCGTGAGTGGGCCGAGTTCCCGATCGATGTCGGCGCTGACGACGTGACGGGCTTGAGCCTCACGTTGCGGCCCTCGGTCACCGTCAGCGGCGAGGTCGTCTGGGACGGACCGCCCGCGAATCATACGAATTCCGTATCAGGCCAAACATATCCAGCTCTACCTGGTGTCCAGCTCGAACCCGCGAACGGCGACGCAAGGCTGTTTCCAACGCAAACTGGTTTGGGGCCGCCTAGGAGGCAGCAGTTCTCGGTGGCGGGTCTGCGGGCCGGCGAGTACGTGTTCCGCCCGTCTGTAGCCGCCGGGACGATGGTCATGCGCATCGTCGCCAACGGTCAGGATGTGACGACGGGGACGATCGACACGTCGTCCGGCGACATCAGCGGCGTGGTCATCACGATGACAACCAAGGCAACCAAAATCTCTGGGACCGTGCGCGATGTGACGGAACCCGGCCAGCAGACGAGCGTCGTCGCATTTCCCGTCGAGCAGCGCCAGTGGTCGCGATATGGGCTCACGCCGCTCACGATTACGGCCACATCGTTCCTCGGCCCGCGTTACACGCTGACGGGCTTGCCGCCTGGCGAGTATTTCGTCGCCGCCGTCGACGCAGCATTCGGCGGTGCGTGGCGCGATCCCGCCTGGCTCGACGCGGCCTCGCGCGTCGCGGCGCGCGTGACGCTCAAGTGGGACGAGCCCGTCACGATCGATCTCTCGTTGTCGCGGGTCCAAATGAAATGACCGCGCGCGCGTTGTCGGTGTATGTCGTCGCCGTGTTGCTGCTGGCACCGAATGTCATCGGACAGTCGGCCGCGTTCGCACGGATCGCCGGCGTCGTGGTCACGACAGACGCGACACCGCAACCAGTGCGGCGGGCCATCGTCGCGCTGTCCGGCGGACCCTTGGCGCTGTCGCTGAACGCCATCACCGACGATGAAGGCCGATTCGAGATTGCGGACGTGCCCGCTGGGCGCTTCACGATCTCTGCGTCGAGGGCGAGCTACGTGACGATCGCGTACGGCGCATCGGCGCCTGGACGCGCCGGCGTTCCGCTCGTCGTGGACGCTGCACAGCGAGTGACGGGGATCCGTTTGCTGCTTGCGCGCGGTGCCGCCATCGCGGGGACGGTGCGTGACACCGACGGCGAACCCATGCCGCGCGCTCTCGTGGGGCTGGCGAAGCGCAGCGGAGCGGATCGCGTCACGCTGCCGCTCACGACGGAAACCGATGATCGCGGCGGCTATCGCTTGTTCGGCCTGGCGGCCGGTGAGTACTTCGTCGTCGCGCGGAGACCGATCATGAGCGGTGCGCCCGGCCAGCAGCAAGTCGCGTCGTCCGAGGAGATCGATCGTGCCTTGCAGGAGCTCGCCCGGAGAGGCAGCGCCCGCGGAGACCTGAGACAACCGCTGCCAATGGCGGTGAGTGAGCGTTCGGTCGCGATGACGCCCGTTTGGTATCCGAGCGCCACATCGAGCGAGGAGGCGACGCCGATCTCGCTCCAGACGGGAGAGGAACGCACCGGCACCGACATTGCGATGCGGCTGATTCCGGTGACGACGATCGAGGGTTCCATCTCGCTGGCAGGCGGGCGTGCCTGGCCCTCGAACGTCAGCGTCAGCTTATATCCGGCGACAGTTGGCGTCGTCGCGCCGGCCTTGCTGGAGTCGCCGTCTCCCGCGAACGGCGGCCGATTCCGCTATGGGAGTGTCACGCCGGGCACGTACTTCGTCGTCGCGGAAACGCTGTCGGCCGGGCTGATCTCGCTCATGGCCGGCACGCCCCCCATGCAAGGATCCGTGCCCCCGCGTGCTGACTACCTGTGGGCCACGGACACCGTTGTGACGAACGGCACTGATATCACCGGCGTTGCGCTCACGCTTGCACCGGGGCTTCGTATGCGTGGTCGCATCGTCATCGACAGCACCGCAGGACCGCGGCCGGATGTGCGCGCCGCGCGCGTCGGCATCACGGCGACGTGGCCGGGTCGGGGCAGTGCCGCGAATGCCAAGCTCGCGGTGGACATTCGGTTTCCGATTGCGGTCGGCCCGGACGGTGCAATTGATCTCGCGAACCTGCCGCCGGCGACGTACTCGTTCACGTGCACCATGCCGTCGAGCGCGCCTGACGCTGCACGCGGCTGGTGGCTGCGGTCCGCGACCATCGACGGCAAGGACATTCTCGATGAGCCCTACACGCTCGATCCGTCCGCCGCCGTGCCGACGGTGGTGCTCACGCTGACGGATCGGCACTCGTCGCTGTCGGGCGCGTTCCAGGATGCGACCGGCCGTGCGACATCAGCTCTCACTGTGCTCGTGTTTCCGACGAATCCCGCGTGGTGGGGCGAGACGTCACGTCGCGTGCGCGTGGAGCGACCGGGCACCGACGGGAAGTACTCTTTCGTCGATCTGCCACCAGGCGACTATGTACTGGCCGCCGTCACCGACATGGAGCCAGACGCGTGGAGAGATCCTGCCTTCCTGCGTTCACTCGTCGTTGGCGGCGTACAGGTCACGATCGGCGAAGGCGAGCAGAAGACACAGGATTTGAGGATCGGCAGGGCGACGATTTCAGGACGTGGGGACCCGGACGACCAACGAGACGTTGCCATATTCTTGCCATCTGGCGTCCACAACGTGGTCCATCGCCACGCAACGTTCGGCAACGATCGGCAACCACGAAGTCGAGCGGAGTCAGTCGGTTAGACAGTCTCCGACATCATCGGGCATCGCTGAGCAACTTGCGGTAAAAGGCCGAAGCTCGCGCTGTTAACCGGAGGTTCGAGTCCAGCCCGAGGGCGCGCTCTTACGTGCCCACCCGCGTGTGTCCGGCGGCGTCGACGAACGCCGCCACCGGTGGCGAGACGTGAGCAGTTGAATGCGCGAGAACAAGGACGCTCTGGAGCGGTTCCGCGAGTGGCCGGAAGGCGACCGCGCCATGGTGGAGCGTCATCGCGGACCGAGGCAGTAGCGAGACGCCGGCGCCGCCACCGACGAGGGCGAGCGCGGTATGGACCTGGGTCGCCTGGCGGACGCGCGGTTCGAAGCCGGCCGCGCGGCACGATTCAACTAAGTAGTCGTACACGCCCGGCGATGCTTGCCTCGCGACCAGCACGAGCGGCAGGTTGGCCAGCTCGCGCAGCCGAACGCGCTTCCGCCGGGCGATCGCGTGCTCGCGCGGGCAGGCGACAACGAACGGCTCGCGGAGCAGGTCATAGCATCGCAGGCCTGTCGGGCGTGTCTCCAGAAGACGCAGGATTCCGACGTCCACCGCCCCGCTCGTCAGCGCCGTCAGCTGCGCGCGGCTGCTCGCTTCGATCAGTTGGGTCTCGACGTTGGGGCGGCGCGCGCGAAACGCGCGCAGGAGCCGAGGCAGCACGTCGTGCGGCGCCGACGGCGTGAACCCGATTCGCAAACGGCCCTCGATCCCCCGACGCAGCGAGTCGGCGAATGCGGCGACATCGCCGGCGGCCTGCACCGCGGCCCGGGCGCGCGGCAGGAGCGCCCCGCCCTCGGGCGTGAGCTGCACCGTACGCCGATCCCGCACGAACAGTGTCAGGCCCAGCGCGGCCTCGAGCTGCCGGATCTGTTTAGACAGCGCCGGCTGCGACACATGGCGGCGCGCCGCCGCGCGCGAGAAGTGCAGCTCCTCCGCGACCGCGACGAACGACGAGAGATGGGCGAGATCCACAGTTATTCCAGAAGAGAATCACAGACAGCCATAATTCGATTGGACAGAATAACCGACCAGGCCTCACATTGGCGACATGGCTGAGCAACGGTGGAACGCGGTCGACTACGCCGCTCACGCCCGGTTCGTCTCGGACCTGGCTGGACCGGTTCTCGATTTGCTGGAGATGCGTGCAGGCGAGCGCATTCTCGATCTCGGGTGCGGCGACGGCGCCCTGACGGAGGAACTGGCGGCGCGCGGCGCGCGCGTGACCGGCATCGACTCGTCACCCGCGATGGTGGCGGCGGCCCGGGCAAGAGGTGTCGAGGCCGCACACGTGGACGCCCGCGCATTGCCGTTTCGCCGCGAGTTCGACGCGGTGTTTTCCAACGCGGTCTTCCATTGGATTCCCGATCTGTCCGTCGTCTTCAAGGGCGTGCACCGCGCGCTCAAGCCGGCCGGCCGATTCGTCGGCGAGTGCGGCGGCCACGGCTGCGTCGCGGCCATTTGCACCGCATTGAGCGCCGTCGCTCAGCGCCGCGGCCTGGTCCCGGCGATGCCATGGCGATTCCGTACGCCGGAAGAGCTCGAGGAGGCGCTGGTGACGGCGGGCTTCGAGCCGACGCGGATTGCCCTGGTGCCGCGTCCCACCCTCCTCGCTTCGGGCATGGATCCGTGGCTCCGCATCTTTGCGGGCTGGCTCTTCGAGCCGCTGCCGCCGGCCGAACGGGAAGCCGCGCTCGCGGAGACGGTCGAGCTGTTGCGTCCTGTGCTCTGCGATTCGCGTGGACGCTGGACCGCCGACTACGTGCGTTTGCGCTTTGCCGCGCGGAAAGATCGCGTACGATCGCGGTGAGCGCTCGCGGAGATCGCGGAGACCCTGATGCTGGACGAACCTCCTCGCCATATCGCCCGTGGACACCGGACACGCTTCCTTCCTCGATAGCTCCATGCAGGGCCCGATGACTTCCGCCAATCCCGGAAGCGTGCGATGGTTATGGCTCCTGTCCGCGGTGTTCGTCGTGTACGGCACGACGATCCCGTTTCACTTCGTCTCGGGCCGCGAGCATGCGCTCGCGAACTTGTCGCGCGCGATCGCGCATCCGCTGACCGTTCCGGCGACCGGCCGCCGCCTCTCGATGCCGGACGTCGCGCAGAACGTGCTGTTGTTCGTCCCATTTGGTTTGTTCGGCGTCGCGGTGCTCAGACATCTGACGCGCCGGCCCGCCACCGCGGTGTGCGCCATGGCCCTGGCCTTGAGTGCCGGCGGTGAGGCCGCGCAGCTCTTCACGCCGGATCGCACGTCCTCTCTTTCGGACCTCGCGGCGAACACGCTCGGCGCATTCGCCGGCGGGGTTCTGTCCGGACCATGTCTCTCGCTGTTCAGACGAAGCGTCGCGGATCTGAAACGCCGGCGCGTCCTCGACGGCGCGTGGACCTACGCGGCTCTCGTCGCGACCCTCCTCGTGCTCGTGGCCGGGTCGCAGCCGTTCGACGTCACGCTCGACGTCAGCACCATCTGGTCGAAGGTGAAACTGCTGCGCGATCACCCATGGGGCATGGCGGCGCCCGGCGCCGCCGTGCTTGATCTCACACGGTTCGCCATCTGGACGACGTGCCTGTCGATCTGGCTGACCGAGCTCGGCGTGCGGCGAGGAATCCTGCTTGCGGCGGCCGTGGCTGCGGCGACGGCGGTCGGCTTGGAAGCCGGTCAGATTTTCATCGAGTCACGCACGCCCGCGCTGGTGGACATCGCGGTCGCCATCGTCGGCATCGCATTCGGCGCCGCCGCGGCGACGACCATCCGGCACGCGGCGTCACCGCTGTGGCTGTGGCTGCTTGCGGCGGCCACGTGGGCCGGCGCGGGGATGCAGATCCTGAATCAGTTCACCCCGGTCCCGCCGGCGCACGCCGCCGGCGGACATGCCCTAGTGGTCCCTCAGGCAGGCGAATCGACTCGCGCGCTGAGCCTGCTGTTTGATCTCGCGCTGGCGTACTTTCCGGTGGGGTTTGCGTGGGCTTGGCGGTGGCGCCGTTCCGCGTCTGCGGCCGCCACGTTCGCGGTCGCCATGCAGCTGGCGATCGAGCTCGTGCTTCGCGCGCTCGCCGGCAGGCCCTTGCGCATCACGGACATCGCCATCGCCGCCGCAGGCGCCGTCGTTGGCGCCTGGGCTGCGCGGTCCGGTTGGGTCAGATTCCGCGACTACGTTACTGCACCGTGATGGCGCGCGATGCCACGCGGTTGAACGCATTCGCGATGATCGTGTGCTCGTAGATCAGGAGCGTGTACGTTCCGGGCGTCATGGTCGTGACCTGCAAGCTGTAGCCCGAATTGGTGAACTGCGTGCTCCCGAACGCCGTCGCGACGTCGCTTCGCGGCGTGAAGGACGTCACTCGGCCCACGAAGGAAGCCGTCGAACTTCCCGCCGGGACGGCCCACACATCTACGGCGTCCACGCCGGTTCCGCTGGGCGCGTTCTTGTCGAGGGCCCAGCCGGAAACGGTGAAGCTCGCCTTGGGAACGGTCCCGCCCGCCGCCGGAGCGTCGACCGCCAGGTACGGATCGGAGACCGGCGCCGTGACGGTGACATTGCGCGACACGACCCTGTTGAACGAATTCGCGATGAGACTGTGCGAGTAAATCAGGAGCGTGTACTGACCGGCCGCCAATGTGGCCGTCACGCTGTATCCCGCGTTCGTAAACTGCGCGTTGCCGTATGCCGTCGCGATGTCGGGTCGCGACGTGAAGGACGTCGCCCTGGCGACGAACGAGGCCGTTGAGCTTCCCGCCGGAACGGCCCATACATCGACGGCATCCACGCCGGTGCCGCTCAGCGCGCCTTTGTCGATCGCCCAGCCCGAGACGGTGAACCCGGTCGTGGACACGGTGGCCGCCGCGGCCGGCGCGTCGATCGCCAGGACCGGATCCGAGATCTGGCCCACGGTGATGTTGCGCGTGATCGTGTTGTTGAACGTGCCCGTGATCGAGCTGTGCGCGTAGACCTCCAGCTTGTACTGTCCCGCCGGCACGCTGGACACATTGAGACTGAATCCTGAATTCGTGAACTGCGATCCACCGTAGACCGTCGCGACGTCCGGGCGCGAACCGCCGAGCGTTGCCTGGTCTACGAAGATCGCCGGGCCCGTTGAGCTGCCTGTGGGGCGCGCCCACACATGCACCGCGTCGATGCCGGTGTTGGCCGTCTCGCCTCGGTCGATGGCCCACCCAGACACGGTGAACGAGAGCGGGACTTTGGCCTGATCCGCCGGGCTGTCGACGCTCATCGCCGGTCTGGATTCCTTCACGCGCGCGGTGCCCAACGTGTAGACGTGAATCAGCGGGTCAACGCCGTTTCCGTACTGGGCGAGCACGAACAGACGGCCGTTGGCCGCGTCGAAGGCGACGCCGCCGAGGCGCCGGTTGGTCGCTTCGAACGGCAATTCGAAGTTCCAGGTCTTATACGGTTGGATGTCCCACGTATTTGCCGTGCCGTTCTTGACCCTGAGCAGGTCGAGCGCGTCGTACGCCCACACCTGGTAGACGTACGGATACCCGTGCGTGCCCTTGGACCCGTCCGTCGGGTCGGTGCACTCTTCCAGACCCGGCCCGGGATTGGAAATAGGGGTGCCGGGGACGCCGATGCCATAGCAAAACGTCGGTCCGTGCCGCCCGAAAAACAGCACGCTCCGCGTGGTGGGGATGAACACCGCTCCGCCCATCACCGTGGAGCCGTTGAACAAGTTGTTGGTCTCGCCCCACTGGCCGAGCGTGGGATGATCGAATGGATACCCCAGCACTCTGGTCGCCGGGACGATCGGCGCGCCCACCGCCGTTGGATCAAACGTAGACACCGACGGGCCATGGCTCGTGCGCGTGATGATCGAGAGACAGCACTGGCCGGTCAGCGCCGTCGCGCCAAAGAAACTCTGCCACTCGCTCGGAATCGGCGGCATCCATCCGTCGACAAAACCGGCGCGGCCATCGCCGACCTGCGACGGCCCCTGCAGCAGATCCTTGCGCGTCAGGTCGAACGTCGGCAGTTTGAAATGCGAGACCCGCTGCTTGCCTTCGCCGTCGTAGTACACGTACATGTTCAGGATCAAACCGTCGGTGAGCGGCAGGATGCCGCCGACCTTGACCGTCGGTATGTACCCCGGAGGCAACCCGAGATCGGTCAGGACGTCGGGGATTCGGGCGGAGAGCAAATCCGCGAGCGGCTGCTTGTACGTCGCCACCGGTAAACCTGTCGCGAGGCTCGCGGTCCCGGGCGTGGGAATGTTCAGTTCGGCGATGCGTTGAAACTGATCGTGGCCGACGAGAAACAGCGAGTTGCGCTCGGGCGAATAGGCCAGTGCCGTCCCGCCGTAATTGAAGCTCAGCGGATCCGACGTTCCGGCGGGCACTCGAAATGCGCCCTGATAGATGAATGACGTCGCGTCGACCAGCGGCTCGTTGTCCGCGGTGACATTGGGGACCGCCGGCTCGTTCCCCGCTCCTTGCCAAGGGGGCGCTTGAGCCGCAGTTCGTGACGAACTGCCAGACAGCACCACTAAGAAGCAGACGACAGCCGCCGAAAACGCACGCAGAAGGACTTTGCCGTTAATCATGATACCTGCGCGACAAAGCATAACACTGCGCGCGTCTGCGGTTCCGCAAAGTTAGGTGTCGTCGTTTGGTTTTTCGAGGATGGCCCACAGATAACCGTGCAGGTACTCGCGCAGCGTACGAGAGCGAAGACAGGGCCGGGTCCAGAAGGCCCAGCGCGACTGGAATGGCACGAGCTCCACTCGCCAGCGGAGCCCCGATCGTGCGAATTCGCGCTCGAAATCGCGCGCGAGATACCGGTTCAAATGCGCGCGTGAGATTTCGGTGGCGGCGTACCGCTCGGGAATCCGTTGTCCTTGTGGGTCGAGATCGTGCACGGTTGGCGTGTACCAGTCTGCGAGATAGACGCGGCGGCACGCCCGCAAGAGCGTGGCCTCGCTGACGAGCAGATGCGCCCAGGGCACCGGCATTGTCGACCAGAGATGCGGCGCGAAGGGGTGCCCCCAACCAGACGTCCCGATGAGCATCTGTCCGCCGGGCCGAAGAATGCGGCGGCATTCCACCAGCGTGGCCGCCGGGTCCGCGATGTGCTCGAACACGTCGTACGACAGGATGACGTCCACACTCGAATCCGGGACGGGAAGCTGTGTTGGCGTCGCCAGCCGGAACGTGACGCGGCGATCCCGGCGCTCGGCGCGCGCGATGGCGCTCGCGTCGATATCGAGGCCGATGACGCTGCGAGGGTTCCGGTCGAGGTACCGCTCGGTCAGCGCGCCGTCGTTGCATCCCAGGTCGGCCAAGTCGCGGCCGGCGATGCGGACGCCGCACCGATCCGCGGCTTCGACCATCCGATCGGCCTGCGCGGCCCGGAATTCGTCGCTCGCCTCCATCGATTGGAGGGACAGCGTCATCTCGGGAGAATGCGCGATGTTCGTGCGCAGCAGGATTCGCGCAAGCCCGTAGAGCAGGAAGTCGGTCACCATGTCACTGTCCGGCCTGGCCGTTCGAACCCCGGCCGATCACCTGCCGCACGGCCGTGCGCGCCGCGGCGCCAATGACCCGCCAGTCATATCGCGTCAAGGCGAGCTGCCGCGCGTGATGCGCCACGGCCGCCCCATCGACCGGATTGCTGACGAGCGTCCGGACCGCGTCGATGAACCGGTCGCCATCCCCCACGAGCAACTCGCGGCCGGGTTCGGCGTCGATCCCTTCACAGCCGATCGGCGTGCTCGCAACCGGCAAGCCGGCCGCAAACGCCTCGAGGATTTTCAAACGTGTGCCCCCGCCGGCATCCAGCGGCACCGCCAGGAGGCGCGCTTCGGCGAGAAACGGCAGGATGTCGTCGACCGATCCCATCACTCGAATCGCCGGATTCGACGCCAGCGCGCGGATCTCGGGCGACGGGTCGCGGCCCACCAGTGTCAGCGAAGCGTCCGGATGCGTTCGTTGGATCGCGGGAAGGACATCGGTCGCGAGCCGCAGCGCGGCGGCCCGGTTTGGCGGCCACGAGAGCGTGCCAATGAACAGAATCACAGGGCGTGAATCGACGCGGCCCGTCGGCAGCGCCGCGTACCGCGCACAGTCGACGCCATTGGGGATGAGCTGGACGTCGCCTTCGCGGAGCGCAGCGAAATGCTGCCGCTCGGCCGGCGACACGGCGAACACCGCGCCCGCGCCGCGCACCGCCGCGCGCTCGATGCGCTCGAGCAGCCGCCCCTCGCGACGCAGGTACGTTCGCACGATCCACGGGCGCGACGCGGCGTCGGCTTCGCGGCGGATCAGGAGCGAGTACAGATTGTGGAGGTCGAGCACCGTCGGCAGAGCGTTCGCTTCTCCGGCGAACGACCACGAATCGAGGTGGTCCAGGTACAGCAGATCGGGCCGCGCTGCCGACACATGGCGCCGCACGGCGGCGCGCACTTCGCGCCGGTCATGACGGCGGTAGAGGACGTAGGGCTCCGATTGGGCCGCCGCGGACATCACGTGAGCGGCCTGGCCGATCGGACCGGTGCTCGCGAGATCGACGGGATGCACGTCAATACCTGCCTGACGAAGCGCGTTGGCGTCGCCGATCTGATCTGGCCGCATGCCGGCGATCAGCCGCACGCGAAAATCCACGCTGAGCTCCCGCAGCAAGTGGAACGTGCGGAGGTGGCCTCCCGTGTTCAACGGCCACGGGAGTTGGCTGGTGACGGCCAGGACCGACGGGCGCGCGGTCACCGGATCCACTCCACTGCCGCCGCGCCGATCAACACGGCGGCGCCGATGAGCAGGCCAATCGCGCGGCGTCGAGCCCGGGCCTTGAGCGGGACGAACGGCGCGGCATGCCGCGGGATCTCCACCGGCGGATCGGTGCGCGTCGCCCAGCGGCCGTGATGCCGACGGGCGAACAGGTGCATGTGGCGCGACGCCAGAAGCACCAGCGGCCGAACCAGCGTTCGCGTCTCCATGGCCGCCAGCGTGGTCATGCTGTAGTCGAAGAAGAATTCCGCGCGCTCGAGGAATCGCGCGCGCTCGTCCGGCGCCGCATACTTCGCCGCGAAGTCGAAGACTTCGCACTTCCACAACTCCTGCGCCGCCCAAGTTTCCGTCGGATACTCAAGCGTCTCGGGCCGATCGAGATAGGGCCGCTCGTGCGCCGCCATCCATCGCGCGTACGTGAGCAGGCTCTGGCGGCTGTACGCGTACATCGCGTCATGCTCGCCGCGTTCGTCCTTGTCATCGAGGTACGTCCCGACCGCGTGCAGCAGCACTGTATACGACCATCGCTGCTCGGCGTCCATGAGGTCGCGCGCCGCGACGTCGTCGGCGGGATGCACGCAGCGCCGGATCAGCGCTTCGGCCTTGAGCAGGAACGACGGCGCTCCGGTCAGTCGATGCGCGTTGATCAGCGTCCGGATCGAGTTGCCCGCGCCTCGTCCCGGAAGCTGCGATCCGTTGGTCGCCGTCGCCAATCCCGTGTCGCCGCGGGCGAGCCACCGGAATGGACTTCTCCCGCCATCGTCCATGTCGACCACCCAACGCGCCAGCTCGAGCGCAGCCGCGCGACTGGTTGCATCGCCGGTCAGAAAGTAGTGGAGCAGCAGTCCCGACGTGTAGTTGTGTTCGGGCGAGGGGCCGCCGCCCCGGACGCCCGGGGCGTTCGGGTACGACCGATGCGTCGAGCGCCCCGCGTCGACGTAATGGGCCGTGTGCCAGAACAGGCCGTGGTTATACGCCGCCTTGTCCTGATCGGTATGGTAGATGTCGATGTCCGAGACGTGGGCGGCGAGGTCGTCCGCCAGCGTCCACCAGCGCAGGTCGCCGGTGCGCATGAACTGAATCGCGAACCCGCCGACGGCGTCGTACTGATTGTTGTAATGGGAGATGAGCGGCCGCGATTCCCGATTAAACACGGCCTCGTGGTCGGCGTACAAGTCGCCGAAATTCCGCCACCCGTATTCGTCGATGACTTCCCGCTTCCGTTGAAAAGATTGACTGCCCTCGACGGCCGAGGCGAGCAGGGTGTCGTACGCGCTTCCGGCGTCTTCGCGATCCCCCGGCAGATACGGCACCGCGCCGCTGGCGGCATAGTGCGCCGGCGACGCGCGAGGCACGAGCGGGCGACGAGCCCAATCGAGCGGAAGCGCCGTCACCGCATCGCGGCCGAAGGCGACGAAGAATCGATGGGTCTTTCGTTCGCCGCCTTGGAGCTCGTGCAAGTCCCCGTGCTGTCGCGGAAACAGCGCGAGGGCGAGCGTGCTGGTGTCGGCGCCCGCGTCGATCGCTTTTGGGAAGGTTTCCCAGAATCGCGGCAAGGTGATGGCCAGTTCGGCGTCATCGCGTCGGAGCGCGACCACAGGCGTCGCGCGCAGGCCCTCGACCGGCGCGTCGGTCTGCGTGGTCAGCCGGTAACCGCGAAAGGCCAGCGGCACTTGACCTGCTCGATTGACGTGGTTGTGACTGTCCCAGTGCTCGCCGCCGCTCGATGCTTGAAACAGATTGAGCTCACCGCGGCACGCCGTGAGCGGCCGCCCCGGTTCGGCCGAGTGCCACACGGTGGCGGGACCGCCGCCCTGCGGAAGGGCGAACGCGATCCGGACATCTCTAAAGAAGATTGAGCCGGAGTCGCCAAGATCCCAGAGCCCGCCCGGATGCCGCGCGCGCCGCGGGTTGTGCAGCGCCAGATCGAACTGGACGCTGGTCGAGCCGGAAAAGAAGTGACACCGGCAGACCATCCTCATCAGGGGCGAGCCGTCTCCCGGGCGGGCCACGGTGCCCTCGAGCCGGACGACCGCGCGCAGGGGCCCTGCGTCTTCGATGTCGAGCGCGAGGATGGCCGCCGTGCCGCGGCGTCCGTCCGCGTCCTCGATCGCGAGCCCGCCGCGGGCCGGATCGACGGCGGGCGCGCCGCCGCAGGTCACCTCTTCGAACGGAAACGTTCCGCCGACGCGGATGACGAACCGGCCGCTGCCGGTATCGACGACAACGCGGTCGCCGGCCTGGCGCGTCGCGAGCGCGCGTGAAGTGTCCGGCCTATGCGCGCCGGTATCCAAGACGTAGGTGCAGGCAGGTGGGTGCCCGTCGTGCGTCGCGAAAAAATCCAGGAGGCCCCAGCGCACAGACTGATCGGACCATCGATCGAGCGCCCGTGATTGCATCGGAACGGGCCGGCCGCGATCGTCGAGCAGCAAGCAGTCCGCAAGATTGCGCACGGCGCCTTTGGCGAACGGCACGCCCAGTCGGATCGGCTCGCCGACACGCGCAATCGATTCGGCGGCAGCCGCCGACATGAAAATGGGAATCCCCACGGGCTCCTATGGGATATTGCAGACGATCCGCGGACCGAGCAGGCGCGTCAGGCCGACCGGCAGTTGCTGCCATATCTTGATCGCGCGGCTGAATTTCTGGTTTTTTGGGCTGCGGTCCGGCAGCGCGACGCCGTCCTGCAGCCAGTATTCCCAATGCAGCGGCTCGGGCATCGCGCCCCACTGCTGCTTGAATTGATACGTGCCCTCGAACGGCGTGCACCGGCCGAAATCAAAGGCCCGGAAGCCGCGGCCGATGCTGAACTTCAGCATCTCCCAGTACAGCAGCACGTTGGGGCAGAGCGCGTTGTGAGCCCGGAGCGCGGACGCCCATGGCACTTCGATTCGATCGCCGTGCCACAACACGATGGACGCGGCGACGGCCTGCTCGCCCAGGCGGATCACGAAAAGTCGCGAGTCTTTGTCGAACGTCGAGAGCAGTTCGTCGAAGAATCCCTTGCCGTGCACGGGAGACCCGAGGTCCCGCATGTTCTGGGCGAGCACATCGTAGAAGTCGTTGAGCAGCTCGCGTCCGCCCGATTCGATCGTCAATCCGGACTTCTCGGCCTTCCGGACCTGATTGCGGAGTTTGCGATCGAGCGCCTGCCATTGCAGCTCGACCGTCGTCTGTAACGGCAGCACCATGGACACCTTGTGCGAGCGCACAGGCAATTCCTTGAACTGAGCTGCGACGTGGCGAAGCTCGACATACGATACGCGTCGCCGAGTGGCCTCACGGATCGCGGCGTCCAGCAGCGCGCGAGCCGCGTCCTCGCTGTCGGCGAGCACGCCTCCGTAGTTCACGAACGGCATCGACGTCGCGAAGCGGCCAAAGAAGGGCGATCTGAAAAAGACGAGCGGGAGGATCCCCACCACCCGATCGTCCTCCCACGCCGACAAGTAGACGGTCTCGTGGCCGAAGGATCGGCCCACAACGGCCGCCCATGCCGCGCGGTGGTAAATGGAGGCGCCCTCTCGCGTCTGCACGTACTGGTCCCAGGCGTCTTTGGCCGCGTCATGGCGCACGAGGAGCTCAGGCAATTCGTGCCTCCTCGCCCGCGCCCTGCCAAATGACGTCTGCCATCGTGGCAAATTGGAAGTCGCGCAGCATGCGCCGCAGCCGCACTTCGGTCTTGCCCAGGTTGGCGTAGTGGCGCATCCGCGTCATCCGCGTCGCGTGCAGTCTGGGCTGGTCAGGGTCGATTTCCCACGGATGCAGGTAGAAGATCGCAGGACGCCGCTCCATCACGTTCAGCCGCCGGATGCCCCACCGCGTCCACGCGTAGGGCAGCAGCCGGAAGTACCCGCCGCCCGCAATCGGCAGGTTCATGCCGCCGCAGCGGATCGTTGACGCCGGCGCCTCGACGATCGATCCGGACGCGAGTTTCACGATGTGCGGATGACGCTCCGCGTCGGGAATCCCGTATCGATCGTGATGGATGGGAAACACGCTCGCGTCGTACCGGTACCCCTCCGACGCCAGGACGTCCAGCGCCCACATCGAGCGTTGCGTGACTGAATAGCTCGGCGCGCGAAATCCCTCGACCCTTCTTCCCGACAGGTCCTCCAACAGGTGCTTCGTCCGCCGAATGTCGTCACGGAATTCGACCGGTGTCTGCTCGTAGACGAGGTGGTGCCAGTATCCATGGGACGCGATCTCGTGGCCGAGCCTCGCGATCTGGCGCACGAGTCCTGGATATTTTGCCGCGACCCATCCGAGCACGAAGAACGTCGCGCGCACCTCGGACTCTTCGAAGATGCGCAGCAGCCGCTCGGTGTTTGCCGTGACGCGGCTTTCGCGCGCGTCCCAGCTCGAGCGCGACACGACGCTATCGAACGCGCTGACCTGGAAATAGTCTTCCACGTCGATGCTCATCGCGTTGACGATCTGCGGCAAACGGCTCACGTCAGGCGCCTCGCCGCAGGATGACCGTCTTGATCGTCTCGAAGACGATGAAGAGGTCCAGGCCGATTGAGAAGTTCTTGATGTAGAAGAGGTCGTACTGGAGCTTCTCCATCGCGTCTTCCGTCGAGGCGCCGTAGGTGTAGCGGACTTGCGCCCAGCCGGTCAGACCAGGCTTGACCGTGTGCCGTTGCCCGTAGAAGGGGATTTGCTCGCTGAGCTGGCGGACGAACGACGGCCGCTCCGGGCGCGGACCGACGAGGGCCATATCGCCGCGCAGCACGTTCCAGAGCTGCGGCAGCTCGTCCAGTCGCGTCCGGCGCATGAAGCGGCCGATCGACGTGATGCGCGTGTCTCCGGGCTGCGACCACACCGGCCCGCTCGTGGCTTCGGCGTCGGCGCGCATGGAGCGCAGCTTGTAGACCGTGAAGGGCTGGCCGTTCACGCCGACACGTTCCTGGCGGAAGATGACCGCGCCGGCGGACGTGCGCTTGATGATCAGCGCGAGCGCGCCAAGCACCGGCAGGAACAACACCAGGCCCACCACGGCGACGATGATGTCGATGGTCCGCTTGGCCGTCTCGCGCCAAAGACTCTTGCGGAACCCGCCCGAAAAAATCAGCCAGCTCGGGCGCAGGTTCTCGAGCGCGATTTTGCCGGTGTACTTCTCGTAGACCGAGGCCAGGTGCTCGAACGTGACGCCGGCCATGCGCATGTCGAGCAGTTTCTGCATAGGAAGCTTGCCGCGGGCGTCCGCGAGGCTGACGACGACCTTGTCGATCGCGTGCGCTTTGACGACGACAGGGATGTCGTCAATCGTGCCGACGATGCCCGGATTGAAGACGGTCGTGCCGACCTTCGCCGGATCCGGATCGATGAAGCCGACGATTTGGACGCCGAATTCCTGCCGCTGGTGCAGCTCGCGGGCCAGCTCAATGCCGGCGGCGCTCGTGCCGACCATGAGGAAGCGCTGCCGCGGACCGACGCGCCCGGAGAGCCAGGTGAACCCGATGCGCCACACGATGACCGAGGCGACCATGAAGGCGGCGGCGATGGCAAACACGCCGCGGCCCAGCATGACCATCGGGAACCAGTAATAGAGCACCGCCAGGACGAGCGACGTGGCGCCAAACGCCTGGAAGATGCGAATCAGCAGCTCCCGGCGGTCGAGCGTCAGTCGCGAGTCGTCGTACAGGTCGACGTAGTACAGGCACAACTGGCAGACGTACGTAATGAGCAGGATCTTGAGGGACCCGTTGTCGTCCTGGATCAGGCTCCACGTGTCGTCGCCGAGGCGCACGTAGGCCGCCGCGGTAATGGCCGCGACGATCAGCGCCGTCTCGAACAACAGCATCGTGGCCGACCGCCACGTGACGTTCTGGATGAGCCCCTTCGCCATTTATGGCTTCTTGGTCCCGTAGTAGTACGTGTTGTAGTAGCCGTACGGCTGCGCGGCATTGCGCGGCGCGGTCCGATTGAGCACGACGCCGAGAATGCGCTCCCGCCCGAGCGCGTCGACCGCCCGCTGCACGAGCTGCGCCGGCGTTTTTCCCGATCGGATCACGAGCAGCGCGGCGTCGACCATGGATCCCAGCAGCTTGGCGTCGGTCAGGATGCCGACCGGCGGCGTGTCGATGACCACCCAGTCGAAGGTCGCCGCGGCTTCGTCGAGCAGCCGCTTCATCCGCTTCGAGGTCAGCGTGCTCATCGGATCCGAATCGGGCGCGCCGGCGGTCAGGAGAGACAGATGCCGGGACACCTGGATCAGCGGAACCCTCCGCTCGGGAACGCTCGTGAGCGCTTCGTTGAGCCCGAAGATTTTCGGCATCTGGAACAGCGCGCCGAGCGACGGCCTCCGAAGATCGGCGTCGATGAGCAACACGCGCTGGTGGTACGACTCGCTGAAGGTCAGCGCGATGTTGGTCGCCGTCAGGGTCTTGCCTTCGTCCGGCACCGCGCTCGAGATCATCAGCAGCTTGATGCCGCTCTCCGCCTGGGCATGGTGCAGCGTCGCCGAGAGACGCCGGTAATGCTCCCGCATCGGCTGCGGCATCGTCGGCGAGGTCACGAGCTTCTCGGCATCGCTCTCGTGAAACCCGCTGAACCGCGGATCATCGCTGTTGAGCTCAGGCGCGCGAAAGTTCGCCGGGCTCATCGGCTCGGGCATCAGGCCGGGCTGCGTCGTCGCGGGTGTCGCGGCGGCGCCGGCGCCCGGCGGGTCGACCCGCGCGAGCGTCTGCGGTCCGTCAGCCGGCTGATCGGATTCGTGTCGAGCCCGCAGCGCGCGCAGGGCGCGAGGCGGTGTCGCGGCGCGTCTCAAGGCAGCGTCAAGTCGGCTCATCGGAATGAGATCCTTTGGAGTAACCGGGCGAAAAATCCGGGCGGCGGCGGAGGCGGCGGCTCCGTGTCGACAGCACTCAGCACGTTCGGCGCGGTCTCGGCTGGCGGAACCACGAGCAGTCCGGACGCCGGAGTGGCCGCGGCCGCGGGCGCGCTGGTCTCGGCCGCAGGTGCGCCGTCCGTCGCGACGGGCGCACTGGTCGCGGCCACGGGGACGGCGTTTGCGGCGACGGGCGCGACGTCAGCAGCCGCGGGCGTATCCACGTCGAGATCCAGATCGCCTCGAACTTCGTCAATGACATGCCGTCCGATCGGACGCTCGTCGAGCGCAAAGCCGCACACCAGCGCGTTCTCGCAAATCACACTGATGACCCGCGGAATGCCGCCGGCGTACGCGCAAATCGTGTCGACGGCATCGGCCTCGAAGACCTCGTCGATGTCGCTGCCCGCGATGCGCAGCCGCTCGGCGATGTAGGCGGCCGTCTGTCTCGGACTGAGCGGCGGGAGCGTAGTGCGAAGCCCCACGCGCTGCCTGAGCGCCTGCAGCCCCGGGACTTTCAAGCGGTCGCCGAGGTCGGACTGTCCGACCAGCACGATGGCCAGCAGTTTCTCGCTGGCGGTTTCGATGTTCGACAGCAGCCGCACTTCCTCGAGCAGTTCGTCGGACATCGACTGCGCTTCGTCAATCACGAGCGCGGTCGTGGCGCCGTTCTGATGCCGTTCGAGGAGCAGCGCCTTCAGGGCACGGAGCACGCGCGTCTTCGACGTCCGCGCGGCCTCGGGCAAATCGAATTCAAGCGAGATGAACTCGAAGAACTCGTCGCGCGTCAGTCTGGGATTCGTGAGCGCGACGACCATGACGTCTTTGTCGGGCTGGTGCGCGCCGAGCGCCGCCTGCACCAACGTGGTCTTGCCGACGCCGGGAGGGCCGGTGAGCAGGGTGATCCCCTTGCGTCCTTCGATGCCGAAGCGCAGCGCGCTCAGCGCCTCCCGATGTCCGGGGTTCATGACGAGGAACCGCGGATTCGGCGCGAGATCGAACGGCCGTTCCTGCAGGCCGTAAAACGCTTCGTACATCAGAGCCACCCCGCCGCGTGGGCTTTCCACGCGACAGCAGCCACCGCGAGGATCACGAGCGCGGCGCCGGCCACCAGCGCAAATGCCCGGCGCCGGCCGGCACGCTTCTTCTCCTGCTCGGTCACCATGGCGGGAATCGTCGCCAGCACCGCCAGCGACAGGACGCGGACGACATCCGCGTCGGTTCTGAAGCTGTTGTCGCGGTATTCAATGAACCCGACGATCGCGATCCCGAAGACGAGCCCGCCGATGAGCCCGCCGAGATAAAATTTCGGCCGGTCCGGCGTATACGGCTGCTGTGGCAGCCGCGCCTGGTCGATGACCTGGAACTGCTCGCCGATCTGGCGCCGCTCGAGGTTGGCCGCGACCTTCGCGTCTTCGCCCTTCTGCAGAAAGGTCGTGTAGATTTTCTGAAGCGTGTCGTAATCGCGCGTCAACGCGACCAATTCCGATTCGCGCGTCGGCTCGGCGTCCACACGCCGCTGAAACTCGGGAATCTGGGCTTGCAGCTTCTTCTGGTTCTCTTCGCGGTTCTTGATCGTGCGATCGAGCGTCTCGATCGCGGTCTTGAGGTCGCGAATCTTGCGCTGGCGCAGCACCTCGCCCGGTGACATCGGCGCCGCAACCGGCGCGCCGCCCGGCGTCGCCTCCGCGAGGAGCGCGTCGGCGGCGACTTTCTTCTCGAGCTCCGCAATCTGCTTCTTCAGCAGCTTGACGTCGGGGTAGTCCGGCTTCTTGGTCAGCTCCAGCGTACGCAGGCTGTTCTGCGCGGCGGCCAGCTGCGCCGCGGCCGAGCCATTCTGCGGGACCGCGTCAACGGGACCTCGGCCGGCCGTGGGCTCCTGCGGGTTGATCACCGCACCTTCGGCTTCCGTGTCGTTCAATTGCTGTTCGAGCATCAGCCGCTGATCGCGATCGCGATTGATCGACTCGGCCAGGCCCTGGATCTGGGCCTGCAGGTTCTGGATGCTCTGGAGATTGGAGGCCAGCTGCGTCGGCAGCTCGCCGGCATGCGCGCGGCGGTATTCCTCCAGTTTCTTCTCGTGATCGAGCAGCCGCCTTCGAGCGTCGTCGAGCTGGCTGTCGAGGAACTGGTTCGTGCCTTCCGCCAGGCTCTCGCGATCCCGCAGATTTTCAGAGATGAAGAGCGACGCGATCTGCTCGGTCACTTTCATCGCCATTTTCGCGTCGGTCGACGAATAGCTCACCTGAAACGCGTCGCCCTTGATGACCTCGGTGCCGATGTCGTTGCGCATCTGGGTCACGATGTCTTCCATGAGCTGCGTCTTCCGGGCTTCGGGGTAGAGGCCGAAGTCCCGGATGATGCGCTCGAGCTTGGTGCGGCTGAGAATCTGCTGCTTGATGACGGGCAGCCGGTCCTCGATCTTCGCCGTGACGGCCGACGGCACGTAGTTGGCCGCCACGCGCTGCGGGATCACTTGAATCGTGCTCTCCGAGCGATAGCGATCCGGCAGGCTCTTCGCCACGAGGGCGGTGCCGACCGCAATCACGATCCACGGAATGGCGATCAGCCACTTCCACCGCAGGATGACGGCGATGATGTCTTCGGGTGTGTATTTGCGCCCTGGTAACACGTCGATTACTTCCTTTCGCCTTCTCGAATCCGCCGTTGAACCAGCGGAAGCGTCCATCGGAGACTCAAGCGCGCGGTCCAACGGCCGGAGGCCGGCGGCAGCGCGTCGATGCGTTCCACTCCGGAGCCGATCCTGACCGTGGAGAACAGCCCGTCGACCGAGACGCCGACGGTTTGCGAGAGGGCCACGTCCGCGCGGGCCGTCGCCGTGTACGTGCGAAGCTGGTTCTGGCTCGTGCGCGCGCCGACGGCGCCGAGGCTGGCGGCCGTCGTCGCGTTCAGCTTGACGCGACGCGTCGGCTCGCCGGTGGCCGCCGTCGTGATCGTGTCGGCGAACACCGGGTCGACGAAGCCGAGCACCAGCTTCGCCGATCGGTCGTACGTCAGCGTCAGATGGCCCTGCCGGCCGATGCGCCGATCGAGCGTCGCCTGTCCCGTGAGATTGAATCGCCGCTCCTGGCCGTTCAGCGTGATGTTCGATCCCGACGCGAACGTGAGGTTGAGCTTTCGCGCCAGGCTCAGCGACAGGGCCTTGTTGTAATCCAGGCCGACATCGAGGTCATCAAGCGCCGTCCGGCTGCGCCCAGCCGTCCGCGAGTACTGGCCGGTCTGCCGGCCGTAGCCCAGACGCAGGCCCACATACTTCGTGAACTGGTGCGTGAACCGCACCATCCCGCTCCACCGGAGCAGGCTCGGATCGGCGGGATTGGCAAACCTCGTCGGCTCGACTTGAGACGTCACGGCGAGCGAAGACCTCGCGCCGAACTTCGTCGTCAGCCCGATCTGTGTGCTTGACGTCGTGGCCGGCCGGACAGCCATGGAGAAATCCACCGCCGAGCTGGGCAGTTCGCCTGCCGTGCCTGGAACCTGGGTCATCGCCGAGAGAAACGAGTAGGACGGCAGGTACTGGAGAGACTCCGAGACGTTCAGCATGGTCCGGCGTCCGATCGAAATTCCTGCGCTGGCTCCGACGGAGTGACCGAGCACGATCGTCCGATCGATGCCGCTCTGCCGGCGCACGGCGCTCCCGGCGGACAGCTGCCACGACAACGGCCCGTATTTCGCCGGTTTGAAACTGAAGCCCGCCTGCAGGTCGCTCGCAAGCCGCGCGCCCGAGCCGCCGGTCGCGGCTCCGTCGGAAGAGCTCGCGCCGATGCTGTCGCCGCCCGACACCGAGGAGGTCAGCGAGAGCGACGCGACATCCGTCAGCGTCTGCGCGTTCCCCACGACGGGGGCGACGACGCAGCCGGCGATCGCGAACGAGGCAATGCGGGCGGCCATGGGCAAGGTCACCGGACGACGACCGTGTCGCCGGGCTTGAGGAAAATGTTCTGCTTCGCTTTGTCCTTCGTGCCGACGGATGTGTAGTCGAAGGGAAAGATCACATCCTTTCCGGCTTCCTTGCGCACGATGACGATCTCTTTGCGTTTCGCGAAATCGTTCAGGCCCCCAGCCGTGGCAATGAGCTGCAGCACGGTCGTCGGGCCGATCAATGGGTACGATCCCGACTTCGCGACTTCGCCGGTGATGAACACCTTGCGACTGTTGATCTGTTTGACGGTGACGGTCGCCGAAGCATCCTGCTGGAACTTCTCCGCGGCGGTTTGCAGGTTCAGCCGAAGCTGTTCGAGCGTCAGGCCGGAGGCGACGACGTCATTCAGCAGGGGCAGCGTGATCTTGCCGTCGGGCCGCACGACGACTTCGCCCGACATGTCGTTGTCCTTCCAGAACTTCACGACCAGGACGTCTTCCGGCCCCACGATGTAGTCGTCCGGCGGATTCACGTCGGTCTGAGCGGGCACGGCCGGCGGCGCGGCGGGCTGCTGGCCCATTGCGTGCGGCGTCGCCACGGCCGCGGACCAGCAGACGGCGGCCACCGTCATCACACCGGAGAAGGATTGCAGGGTCATCGGTACTCCCGGAACGGCACCTGGCACTCGTGCTTGCGCAGGAAGTTGAGCAGCTTCTTGTAGTCGCGCGGCTCCATGTTGAAGATGCGCGCCACGATCTTGTAGTTGCCGCGAGCCTCTTCGAGCCCTTTGCCCACCAGGTCGCGCACGTTCGCTTTGGTGATCTCGCGGTTCATGTAGAGGGGATAGACCGCCGTCCAGAACGATTCGCGTTCGTGGACGATCCGCCGGTAGAGCTCGTCCGCGACCGAGCGCCGGTTGTCTGCGGTCGCCGCGCTCATCGCCGTCTTCGTCTTCGGACTGCGCAGCTCGACCGGCAGATCGGCCACGGTGGCGACCGGCTGGCGCCCGGTGACCACGATGCGCTCGACGACGTTCAGCAGCTCGCGCACGTTGCCGGGCCAGGCGTATTCGCACATCGCGCTCATGGCTTCGGCGTCGATCGATTGCACGATGTACGCGTGGGTTTGCACAAGCTGCTCGAGCGCCGCGTTGACCAACAGCGGAATATCCGTCTTGCGCTCGCGGAGCGGCGGGACGTGCAGCCGAATCACGTTCAGCCGGTAGAACAGGTCGTCGCGGAACTCTCCCTTGTCGATGAGATCTTCCAGCTTCCGGTTCGTCGCGGAAATCACGCGGACATCGACGATGCCCGGTGTGGATTCGCCGCCGACTTTCTGCAGCTCGCCCGTTTCAACGAATCGCAGCAGCACGCCCTGCATGCGCAGGGTCATTTCGCCGACTTCGTCGAGAAAGATCGTCCCGTTGTCGGCGATCTCGAGCTTGCCCGGCTTGTCGCGGTAGGCGCCCGTAAAGCTGCCCTTGACGTGGCCGAACAGCTCGGATTCGAGCAGCGTTTCCGGCAGGCCGGCGCAGTTGACCGGCACAAAGGCGGCGGCCGCGCGCCGGCTGCCGGCGTGGACGGCCCGCGCCACCACTTCCTTGCCGCTGCCGCTCTCCCCCGAAATCAAAATCTTGGCATCGGAGCGCGCCACGCGGTCGATCTCCCTCCGGAGGTCGAGCATGGGCTGGCTGGCGCCAATCAATCCCTCCCGGTTGACCCGCCCCGTCATGGCCGTCGACTCGCTCTCATGCCAACGCCTTAGTGCAATCCATTCGCCACCTGACAGGCAGAGTTTGTTCTGACCTGGATTTGCCTAATCTGTGGCGACTTTCGCGGGTTTTCCCGGCTGGATTGGGGGCCGGCGGCGGTTTGGAGGCACCCTCCAATTGCCCATTAGTCTGCCCTTTGAAGGACTTAGTTCTCCCGATCAGGCCTGGCCTGCAGCGCGGGCGTTTTCGGCAGGTTGCCGGTCAAGCGGCGTGGTCGGCATGATTCTCGCGTCAGGGGACCGTCATGACCTTTCGAACTGCATGCGGCTGGGTTGCCGTCGGTGTGCTGGGTGCAGCCGTCCTGACGCTGGACGGCGCCGCGTTCCAAAGTCCCGCTGTCGCGCCGTCCGCGACTCCCGATCGTCTGCTCCAGGCGCAGGATCTGACCTATGCCGGCGCGTTTCGGTTGCCGGTCGGGGCGACCGAGCAGGAAACCTTTGCGTACGGCGGCACGGCGCTCGCCTACGTTCCGGCGCACGACTCGTTGCTCGTCGTCGGCCACGACTGGTATCAGAAGGTCGCGGAGGTCTCGATCCCGCGTCTGACCAAGAACACCATTCATGCGACCGACCTGGCGAGCGGCGCGTTCCGTCAGCCATTCAAAGACGTGTTGGACGGCGGCATCCGTCGTATCGGTGAGGGGACGGCGAAGGTGGGAGGCTTGCTCCCGTGGGGCGACGGACTGATCGCCACGGCGTACCTGTACTACGACGGCACCGGCACCCAGAGTTTGTCGCACTACCGAGCGTCGCTCGATTTCGCGCGGCCCGGCAGCGCGCAGGGACCGTTCAAGGTCGGATCGCTCGGCGCCGGATTCGTCTCCGGCGCCATGACGCCGATTCCCGCCGAATGGCAGGCCGCGCTTGGCGGGCCGGCGCTGACAGGGCAGTGCTGCCTGTCAATTATCAGCCGCACCAGTCTGGGTCCGGCCGTCAGCGTCTTCGACCCGGCGGATGTCGGCGTCAAGCCGCTGGTTCCAGCGACGCAGGTGCTCGGCTATCCAATCACGCACCCGACGCTCGGCACATGCGAATCCACGGGCGAGCTGTTCAACTGCGCGTCGTCGATGGGCGGCTTCGTGTTTCCGGATGGGACCCGAAGCGTCCTGTTCTTCGGGCGCGTCGGCTCAGGCAAATATTGCTACGGCCTCGGCGTCGCCGGGACGCCGATTGCCAACCCGGCGCACGGCCAGGAGGAGTGCGTCGACCCGACCCAGGGATCGAAGGGGCCTCACGCGTTCCCGTACGCGTACACGGTCTTCGCGTACGACGTGCTCGATCTGGTCGCGGTCAAGAACCGGCAGAAGGCGGCATGGGATGTTCGTCCGTACAAGACCTGGACGTTCGAGATGCCGTTTCAGCGGGCGGCGCGCACCATCAACGCCGCCGCCTACGATCCGAAATCGCGCAGGATTTTCCTGTCGGCCGCGTTCAACGACGGCGAGCGGCCGCTGATTCACGTCCTGACCGTCGCGCGCTGATCGTTTTTGCCGCGGCTGTTCGCGGCGTCTTCCAGAATGCGCCGGAGGGGACGGAGTGTTTCCGCCCAGCCGAGCGAGGAGAGCGCGGCGCGCTGGCCGATCGCGCGCCGTTCGTCAGGACGGCGATCGAGCAGTTCGATCACGGCGGCCGCGAAGGTCCCGGCGTCGGCCGCCACCGAACAGCCCGGCAGAACCCCGTCCGGCAACCCCGCCGCCACGGCCGGGGTGATCACGCAGGGCAATCCGGCCGCGAGCGCTTCGAGCACCTTGTTCTGAATACCGCGCGCGACAAACAGCGGCGCGACGCTGACCGCCGAGCGCCACAGGTACGGCTTCACATCGGGTACCGTGCCGGTCACCTCGATCGTCCGATCCATCTCGGCAAGACGACGAAGCGGCGCCCCTGGATCCGATCCAACCAGCGACAATCGAGCGTCGGGATGCCGCGTGAGGACGTGCGGCCACACGGCTTGCGCGAACCACAGCGAGCCCTGGGCGTTCGGTTCGTAGTTCATCACGCCGCAGAACACCACGCGCTTTTCTGTGGACGGCGGACCGGGCGGCTGCAGGACGCTGGCATCGATCCCGTTGCGCAAGGCGTACACACGAGCCGCCGGCGCAAGGCGCAGCAACGCCTCGCGCTCGCGGTCGTTGACGACGAGCACGGCTTTCGATCGTTCCGACGCGAGCGCTTCGAACGGCGCGAGCCGCCGCGCTTCCATGCTGTACACCCAGCGTCGAGGCCCGTGCGTGCGCGCGCTGAGCGAGCGCCACTTTTCCGAGTCGACATCGATCATGTCCACGACGAGCGGGACGGTATCCAGTGGCGCGGCCATCGCAAATTTCGCCATGCCCGAGCACAAGGCCAGCACGACATCGGGACGATGCGCCTCGACCACATGGCGGATGACGGCGGGCATGGCGGAGGCGTCAAGCAATCGATGCGTCAGCGCGCCGCCCAGAAAAACAGCCGCCGCGGCGCGTGCGTAATTGCGCAGCCTTTCCAGCACAGTGGGATCCGAAGCTTGGAATTCACGTGACTTGAAGTCGCGGC
>JADMIO010871475.1_pt1 | contig 50306 bp, 45 predicted proteins | sample 8958161 | NCBI WGS metagenome assembly JADMIO01 (sample SAMN16585339, study PRJNA669376) | soil metagenome | isolation source: Crop rotation soil | place: USA: Cullars Rotation, Alabama | collected 2011 | reverse complement strand
GGCCGCGACTTCAAGTCACGTGAATTCCAAGCTTCGGATCCCACTGTGCTGGAAAGTGATCGCCTTCTTTCCTGCGATCTCGCTGGCTTGCCCGGCGGCTGCTTTTGTTTGCAGGTCCATCTGGAACAAACGGAATTTTGCGTGCAGGTAGCCCTGGATAAAATAGAGATCGTTGTCATTTTCCGCGAAAACGTGCGGCACCAGTCGTTCGTCGAAATACACATCAGCCTTGCCTTTCAATTCCGGGAAATTCAGTTCCGCGTCAAAACTCTTACCCGACGGATCGGCATTCTGCCAAAATCCGTGTTGCGGGCTGAGGAATTTACCGGCGGGCATTGGAAGCGGTCCCAGCGGACGATTAAGTGCAAAGATCAACCCGGCAGTTACAACGGCCGAGACAGCAAAAGGAACGATACGCATAGGTGGTGAATGTGGGGGAAAGATAGCACGTAATTAGGAAATGGCGGGATTTTAGCGATTTGAAAATTTGAAGGCTTGAAGATTTGAAGATGTTCGTCACCATCACCGCATTTTCAAATTGTCCCATTTTCCAATTGTCACATTTATCTCCACATTTTCGTTAATTTCAAACTCTTAAACCAAATACACTATGCCCATCTTAATTGTAGTTGGTATCCTGGTCCTCATTGTTATTTGGGTGATCAGTTTATACAACAAACTTGTACGCCTCCGCAACCGGCGGGAGAATGCTTTTGCGGATATCGACGTGCAGCTGAAACAACGTCACGACCTGGTCCCGCAACTCGTGGAAACCGTGAAAGGTTATGCCACGCATGAAAAAGAATTGCTGATGCGGGTGACCGAAGCACGCACGGCGGCCATGAATGCCGGTACGATCGATGGAAAGATCGCCGCGGAACAGCAATTGACCGCCGCACTCCAGGGATTGAAAATCTCGGTGGAAGCATATCCTGACCTGAAAGCCAACCAAAACTTCCTGCAACTCCAGGGTGAATTGAGCGATATTGAAAACAAACTGGCGGCTGCACGACGTTTCTTCAATGGCGCAACTACCGAATACAACAATTCTGTCGAGTCATTCCCCGGCAACCTGATCGCCCGGAACTTCGGTTTCAAAAGAGAGATCATGTTTGACCTGGGTACGGAAGGACGTAAGCAAATGGATGAACCTCCGAAAATCCAATTTTAATGCGCGGATGTTAGAATGTGAAAATGTGAGAGTAATATCCATTTGATTTCACATTTATCAAGTTTTCGCATTTATCACATTTTCCACCTTTGCCTATGCAGTATGTAGGTCTCCAGCAACAGATCAGCCGGAACAACCGTTATTCTTTATTATTATTGATTGCCTTCCCGGCTTTACTGCTGGGGATGCTCTATATAATTATACAGGTCGTGGCGGCCAACTCCGACCCCGACAATGGGTACGGCAAGGCTATTGATGGCAACCAAACCTTTCTCTATGCACTACCTGTTGTGCTAGTCGTCGTCGGCCTCTGGTTTCTTATCGCGTATGCGGGTCACGCTTCGTTTATCCGGATGTCGACCGGTAGCAAGCCGTTGGAACGAAAAGAAAATATGCGGGTATATAACCTGGTAGAGAATCTCTGTATCCAGCTGGGCATCGAAACACCGAAAATTAATATCATCGAAGACGACTCGCTGAATGCATTTGCGAGCGGGATCAATAAAAAGACCTATACCATTTCGTTATCGCGGGGCATTATCGATAAACTTGATGACGACGAACTCGAAGGTGTCATTGCGCACGAGTTAACGCATATCCAGAACCGTGATGTAAGGTTGCTCATCGTCTCGATCATTTTTGTGGGCATTTTTGCGTTCCTCGCTGAAATGGCGCTGCGCAGTTTACGTTTTAGTGGCGGAAGCAAGAAAAAGAACGGTGGATACATCGTGCTTGTCATTATTGTAGTTACCGCAGTTTGTTACCTGATCTCGATGTTCCTTCGGTTTGGAATTTCGAAAAAACGGGAATACCTGGCGGATGCCGGTGCTGCCGAGATGACGAAGAAACCGTATGCATTGGCAAATGCGTTGCGCAAGATCGATGCCGATCCAAATATCGAAGCCGTGAAGAGCCATGATGTCGCGCAATTATTTATCGATAACCCCACTGCAGAGAATAGCAAGAAGTTTTCGATCGCCGGTTTATTTGCCACGCATCCGCCGATTGAGAAGAGGATTCAGTTGCTGGATCAATTTGTGTAGAGAAGGCGTTAGGTGTTAGCTGTTAGGTATGCGTCTTTCCTCCCGATACTTCGGGACTCCCACTTTTCGGACTTCCCCTGTGAGCCTTCGCGCCACTGTGGTTCAAATCAATCATCTTTTGTCTTCCGACTTTCCGCCCAGCATCGGTACGAACGAAAAATGATCAAATACTTCTTCCCTGACCGCACCGTTTTCGAGTTTTGTCAGCCGCATCATCTGTTGCGTATCGCCGGCGCCCAGCGGGATCACCATCATACCACCCGGCTTTAATTGGTGTACCAGTTTTTGTGGTATCTCCGGTGCCGCTGCCGTTATCAATACGCGATCGAAGGGTGCATAAGTGGGCAATCCTTCATAACCATCGCCATAAAAAAACTTGATGGAAGTATAGCGCCTGAGAAAAGCAAACAGTTTATTCGAATCAAATAATTTCTTCTGTCTTTCGATCGTATACACCAGGGCACCCATTTCTGCAAGTACCACAGCCTGGTATGCACTGCCTGTTCCAATTTCGAGCACTTTCATAAACGGCGACACTTCCAGCAACTGGCTTTGATAGGCTACGGTATACGGTTGGGAAATCGTTTGTCCCTCACCGATCGGGAAAGCGCGGTCTTCATATGCTTGTTCGTCGAAAGCTGAATCCAAAAAGAAATGCCGGGGAACTTCCAATACCGCATCCAGCACGCGGTCATCGGTAATGCCTTTGGAATGGATCAATTGCACGAGCTTTTTCCGCAAGCCTTTGTGGCGGTAGCTGTCATCGGTAGGTCTCATAAGTGGGCGCAAGATAGGCTAAGCAGCGATAACCCGTGTCGTGAACAAGCGGATGAATTAAAACGGCGGCTCAAGATAAGTTCATATCCGCGATGATCGCCTTTATCTTATCGTCGAGTTCTTTATTGACCCTTTCATAATCAGCCGCGGATGGCAACCCGGTATTGACACTAAAATAAAATTTGATCTTGGGCTCCGTGCCGCTGGGCCGGGCCGAAATGCTGCTCATATCGTCCGTGATAAACTGCAGCACATTTGATTTGGGCAGGTTGATATCCCACTCTTCACCGGTGATTAGATTTTTCTCCTTCTGTAATTCATAATCGCGTAACATGATCACCTGCGATCCATTGATCGAAGCCGGTGGATTGTTTCGATAACGCTCCATCATCTCCGCGATCTGTTGCTGGCCATCCATTCCTTTTTTAGTGATGGAAACAAGGTGTTCTTTATAGAAACCGTACTCGACGTACAGGTCGATCATTTTTTCATAAAGACTCCTCCCCTTTTCTTTTTCATAGGCCGCCATTTCGCAAAGCAGGGCCACGGCGCTGATGCCGTCCTTATCACGGATCTTATCCCCGATCATCAATCCAAAACTCTCCTCGCCGCCGATGATATAATTCTCTTTTCCTTCTTTCTGGCGTATTAGCTCAGCAATCCATTTGAATCCCGTGAGTACCCGGTAACAAGCCACCTGGTTCCGGGCAGCGATCGCATCAATCATCGGGGTCGTAACGATCGTTGTTACTACCATATCGTTGGGCTGCGCAATTCCTTTTGTTTTGCGTGCTTCAATAAGATAATTAAAGGCAAGCACAGCCGTTTGGTTCCCGTTCATCAATACCCATTTGCCTCCTGTATCCTTTACACCGATCGCGATCCTGTCCGCATCCGGGTCGGTACCGCAGAGAATATCCGCATCGATTTTCGCGGCCAGCTTCAATCCAAAACTCATTGCTTCACTTTCTTCCGGGTTGGGATAGGCCACTGTAGGAAAATTGCCATCCGGTGTTTGCTGCTCTTCCACGATATGGAGATTATCAAAGCCAAAACGCTTTAGCACCGCGGGCATTAGCGTGATACCGGTGCCATGTATCGGTGTGTACACGATTTTCATATCGCTATGCCGCGCGATGATCTCGGGATACACGCTCAGCCCTTTGACCATATCGATATACTTCTCATCAAAATCTTTCCCGACCAGGGTGATATTGGCTTCGCCGCCAGTCCACTTCACATCATCGACGGAAGCAATCTTATCGACTTCTTTGATGACATTCTTATCGTGCGGCGGTACGAGTTGCGAACCGTCATTCCAGTACGCTTTATAACCATTGTATTCTTTCGGATTGTGCGAAGCCGTACATACCACACCACCCTGGCATTTTAATTCACGGATCGCAAAAGACAGCTCCGGTGTTGGACGCAGCGCTTCGAATAAATACACTTTCACACCGTTCGCCGCAAAAACATTCGCAGTCGTCTCCGCGAAAAACCGGCTGTTGTTCCGGCTGTCATGCGCGATGGCTACCCGCACATCATCCCCAAAACATTGCTTGAGATAATTGGCATAACCCTGCGTGGCCATTCCCACCGTGTATTTATTCATACGATTGGTGCCTACGCCCATGATGCCACGGAGACCACCGGTTCCAAACTCGAGGTTGCGATAAAAAGCATCTTCAAGATCCGCGGGTTTCGCCGCTTGTACTTCGCGTTTTGTTTCGTCATCAAAATTGCCGTTGAGCCAGGTGTCTATCCGTGATTTCGTGGTTGCATCCATGTGGGTATCCATTTTCAGGTCTAAGATATTGAAATAAATGAAGCGGATTTTACCATGGCTCGCTGCGCGGAACACAGAGATTGTTACACGGGGATATAGATTCGTTCAGGAAAGTTCCCATTGCACTTTGCGAATCACGTTGTGCGCCTGGTGGTAAAATTATCGTTTGCGTTCGCAAACCAATCCGTTTCGCCCCTCCTGCCGTAAATTTGTAGTTCATGAAGCCAGCAACATTAACTCCAGCATCGTCCCTTGCGACGCTCCGTTCGGGGTTCTGTTCGCTGCTCGGCTTTCTACTGCTGGGCACAGGCGCAGTTCATGCACAGCTCGATTCTTCGAAGACCCTGCAACAACCAGCTGGCCGTGATAGTTCGCGGGTCACCTATTCTATAGCTACCCCAACGAATCCCTTGCCTGCGATCGACCCGGTAACGATCTCGTTGCGTTTGCCTGGTGATACACTAACCAGGAAACAAAAGAACACCCGCACATGGATCGTTGCCGGCGGCAATATTGCCTTTTATACCGGTTCGCTGATCGCCCTCAATTCGCTTTGGTACAAAGATTACCCGCGGACAAGCTTTCACACGTTTAACGATTGGCCCGAATGGCAACAGGTGGACAAAGTCGGGCATTTGTACAGCGCTTATGCGGCGAGCCGCGGAAGTATGGAGCTCTGGCGCTGGACGGGCATCGATCGCAAAAAGCGCATATGGATCGGCGGTATGAGCGGCGCCGTGTACCAAACAGTCATAGAAGTTTTGGATGGCTATAGCGAAGCCTGGGGATGGAGCTGGGGTGATATCGGTGCCAACTTGCTGGGGAGTGGCGCACTGGTAGCACAGGAACTTGCCTGGAACGACCAGCGCATCAAATTGAAATTCTCGTTTCATAATCGCAGCTACAATGACCCGGAATTGAATGCGCGCAGCAAGGACCTGTTTGGAACGAGCACCGCGCAACGTTTTATGAAGGATTATAACGGACAAACGTATTGGGCCAGCGCCAACCTGCGTTCATTCATGCCCGCTTCTAACTTGCCGGCCTGGTTATCGGTTGCTGTGGGTTACGGTGCAGAAGGAATGTTTGGCGGGAGAGAAAATATGGCAAAAGATGATAATGGGTCTCTCACTTTTCACCGGCCGGATATCAAACGCTACCGGCAATGGTATCTCGCTCCCGATATCGATTTCACGAAGATTCCAACGAATAAAAAAGGACTGAAGTTCCTGTTCACCGTGTTAAGTGCATTTAAATTTCCTGCACCTGCGCTGGAGTTTTCTAACGGGAAGCTGAGAGCGCATGCGGTGTATTTTTAGGAGGAAGATCAACATCCCGATACTTGGGGACGAAATCCCGATACTCCGGGAAGAAAGTCCGACACCTCATAGCTAAGCGCTCACAGCCAAAACCGAAGAGCTTCCCCCGCTCCAAAATTGAATTTTCGTATCTTCATCTAAATTAAGGTCATGAGAATACTTGGATCCCTGCTTCTTTTATCGCTAGCATTCGGAAACGTGAATTGCAGCAAAGGTGGTGAACCCGAACCCGATTCACCCGGAACCATTACGATGACGATGCCGACAACCGGTAACGTGTTTGACAATGGCTTCCCGTTAAGAGTACAGGGCGAAATGTCGGACAACAATGTTATCGGTACTGCAAAACTGGAGATCCGTAATAAGGCGACCAATGCATTGCTCAACTCGCAGAACGTGAATCTCGGATCGGTTGGATTTTATCGTTTCGACTGGACCTGGACCGTAACCGGCGTAACGTCTGCCTTTACTGCTACGGTGCGGGTTATTAATATTGACAAACTGGGTAACCAGGTACAAAAGGACGTTGACGTAACGTTGAATCCCTGATCTATTCCCGCTGGATTTTTTCGCTGATCTACTTTATCGCTCGCAGGGCGGCCGCTTTCAATTGTTTGAAGGCATACCCGTCAATGCTGTTTTTCCACGAGCATTGATTCCAATCGAGGAAATCAAGATTCTTTTTCTCCGCAATGACCGAATAGATCGTCATGGCAGCGAGGACGCTTCCCTGCAAAGAAGGATGAAAGTAATCGGGACCATATAAAGGTTGTGCAGGATCCGTTTCCCAGGCAAATTTCCACGCTTTTCCTGCGGGGCAGAGTAATGAGCCTGTTTTCACAGCTGCTTTGCTATACGATTCGATAACATTATCCAGGTCAGCCAAACGGCTTTGATAAGGCCACACCATATAAAGCGCCGGTTTTGCATGGTACTGGCGACTAACTTTTGCGAACCGGTCTGCATACTCCAGCAACAATACCTGCGATTCCGGCATCGCCGAAGGACCTTGTTGAAGGATCACGAAATCATAACCCCCTTTTTCAATTTCCGCTTCCGCGTTTCCTTCGTTCCAATGATCTTCCAGGGAATAGTTCGGCAAAGTGATTGCGTGAACGTTGAGATGCCGGCCATCTTGTCGCCCGATCTCCTGCACGATGTCGGGAAGCGAGTTGGTATAAGTCAGGCTGTTGCCGATGAATAATATCTTCGAACCACGCTTTGTCGTGTCGGTAGGCATGCCCCAACAAAACTGAACGCCGAAAAATAACAGGAAGGCTATTGCTCTTATCATCAACTTGTTTAAAAACAGGACAAAATTATCATTAAAAAAGTAGTGAAAATGTTATAAACTGCGAGGGAACTCCGTTGATTTTCGCCTCCCGGGAACCTGATTATGGCGTACATTAGCACCTGTAACTCATTACCATGCAACTTGTCCAGCAGATTGTTTTTATTCTACTCAGCGCCCTCTCCGTCTTTTTGTTCACTAAAAAAATCAAGGAGATCGGCAGGAATATCAGGTTGGGCCGTGATGAAGAGCTCACCGATAACAAACCCCGGCGCTGGAAGAATCTCCTGTTACTGGCATTCGGCCAGAAAAAAATGTTCAGGAACCCGCTGGTCGCTGTCATGCACTTTTTCGTATATGCCGGGTTCATCATCATCAATATCGAGGTCCTTGAAATTGTGCTGGACGGAATTTTCGGCACCCATCGTCTCTTTGCACAATACCTGGGTGGCTTCTACACGTTCCTGATCAATTCGTTTGAGATCCTCGCGATCCTGGTGCTTGTCTCCTGCGCCATCTTCCTGGTACGAAGGAATATCATCAAACTAAAACGCTTTATCTCCCGCGACCTCGACGGATGGCCGCGCAGTGATGCGAATTATATCTTACTGACCGAGATCATCCTGATGTCGCTTTTTCTTTTCCTGAATGCGAGTGATACACTTTTACAGGCCCGGGGCGCCGAACATTATGCGCAACACCCAACGGGGAATTTTGTATTATCACAATACCTGCAACCACTGATCAATGGTATGAGCGATACGGGCCTGATGATGCTGGAAAGAGTGTGCTGGTGGATGCATATCGTTGGCATTTTCGCTTTCCTGAATTACCTGCCCTATTCCAAACACCTGCATATTGTGCTGGCTTTTCCGAATGCGTATTATGCGCGGCTTGATCCCCCGGGAAAAATGGAGAACATGGAATCGGTACAAAAAGAAGTGTTGTATGCCATGCAACCCGAACTGGCTCCCACCGGTGAACAAGCAGCAGTACCACTGAAGTTCGGCGCAAAAGATATCAAAGATCTCAGCTGGAAGAACCTGATGGATGCTTATAGCTGCACAGAATGCGGGCGATGCTCCGCGGCCTGCCCGGCCACACAGACCGGCAAACTACTTTCGCCCCGCAAGATCATGATGGATACCCGCGACCGTGCAGAAGAGATCGGGAAGCAAATCAACAAGCATAAAGAATTTAAAGAGGATGGAAAATCATTACTCCACGATTATATCTCCGTGGAAGAATTGCGCGCCTGTACCACCTGCAATGCCTGCGTACAGGAATGCCCGGTGAGCATCAGCCCCCTGGATATCATTTTACAGCTTCGTCGTTATCTCGTAATGGAAGAAAGCAATTCCCCGCAGGAATGGGCCGCAATGTTCAGCAACGTGGAGAACAATTTTGCACCCTGGAAATTCAGCCCGGATGAAAGAGACAAGTGGGCGGAGGAAATGGAAGCGTAAAGTCCTGCACCATGCAAAAAAAGAACCGTTCGGCGAACGTTTTTGCTTACACTTTATTCCTGGCAACCGTACTATCCTTCATCGCATGCGCCCCGGGCAAAAACAACAAACCAACCCAAGAGGAATTGACGGGCATTGCGTATCCCAAACCCTATCCCGATTCCAGCGCAATCCCTTTTCTTCCTGGCCTTGTATCCACCGACGCGCTTGATTTTGGCTCGGCCTTTTCACCTGCTGGCAACAGTTTTTATTTCGCCCGATCTGAGAATAAGAAGCTAAAGATCTACGTTACGCGGCTTCGTAACAATAGCTGGTCGCCAGCTGAACCTGCTGGCATTGCGGATACAACTTATTCCCAGGCTGATCCGGCCTTTTCCCCGGATGGGAAACTGTATTTCATTTCTAACAGGCCGAAGGACGCAGCTGACACGCTTCCCGACTATGATATTTGGTTTGTGTCACCCCTGCCCGGTGATCAATGGTCGGCTCCCAAAAATATGGAGATGGTCAATTCGGATAGTAACGAATTCTACATTTCATTCTCTGCAAAAGGTGATTTGTGTTTTTCATCATCAAGGAAGGGAGGGTTCGGTGAAGAAGACATCTACCTCAGCCTGCTACACGGCAAACAATTGCAATCACCCAAAAACCTCGGGCCCGGGATTAACACCTCCCGGTCAGAATACGATCCATGTATCGCTCATTCCGGGAAACTCCTGCTCTTTAGTTCCGCTAACCGTGCGGGTGGTTTCGGTGGAGCCGATCTTTATTGGTCGAAACAATTGAATGCCGACAGTTGGGCAACGGCTGCGAACCTGGGAGATCGGTTCAATACGAAAACAAGGGAGTACTGTCCTTATTTCACGAAGGATATGAAGTTCTTTTTTTTCAGCAGCGAAGGTGACATTAAGTGGATCCCTGTTGGCATGTTGGAAAAGCAAACAGGAAAATTCTAAAAGTAAGAATCATGAAAATTGAATCGTTCCCTTTCCAGGCCATCGATTGGTCGGCCGTGCCGAAGGAAGAAAAAAAGGGTGACACGGGCAAAGCCTTTTGGCAGGTACAACACCTGAACGATACCCGCGTGCGGATGGTGGAATATTCTGCCGGTTATACCGCTGATCATTGGTGCGTAAAAGGCCATGTGCTGCTATGCCTGGAAGGTGAAATGGAAACCGAGCTGGAAGATGGACGCGTCTTTAAACTATCACCGGGTGCCTGCTATTTTGTAGGCGACAATAATGAACCGCACCGGAGCAGGACCGTGAAAGGTTGCAAACTGTTTATTGTAGATTAGGAAGAAAGCTATTAGCGCTTAGCTGTGACGCAGTGGGTCAATCGGCCTGTTTTTTCTTTTCATGATCATCATCATGCGGCGTAATTTTTTCGAGACCTTCTTCGATCTTTTCCATTTGCTCTTCGATCTTGTGCGTCATTTCTTCGGGGTGTTCTATCTGGTGAACCGCATCTTTCTTTTTCAGGATCCGCCAGAGCTGGATCAGCGCGGTAAGTGTAAAGATGCCACCGATCACCCAGTTCAGGATGTGCTGGTTGCTGCTGATTTTTTTCGCGATCAGTAAACCACCAAAAATGAATATACAATTGCCGATAAAGGTTCCGATACCAATGCCCAGAATGTAAGAATTATAATGATCCGGTCTTGGTAACAACACTTTCTTGGTAAACAGTACGGTGCTCCACCCGAACCAAAACGGTATTTGTACGGGGTTCACGGCACTCATCACCACACCAAGCAAAAATTTCGGCATGGGGCTATCGAGTACAAAGTTTTTCTCCACTTTCGGATGGAGCGCTGCATAAAAACTGGAAACGGCCAGGGCTACGACGATGGCAACGGTTACCCATTCGAGTGCTTTCAGGATCTTCTCCTGTTTGCGGATCCAGTCCATGGCGACGAGCGAGATCCGGACGTAGACAATTTCAACTGCGAGTGATCCTGCCGAAAAAAGCATCGCTGCCCCTACCCCGTCCGAAACCGAGATCTGCATCGCGGCGATATTCAGCGTTCCAAGCGGCAATGATCCGAGGAAACTGACCAGCATGCCGGTAAAGAAAATTTTCAACAGGGGATGCATAAAACGAAAATAAAACTTAATAGTTATGTTACAATCACTAACTGGTGAAGCTTTTTTGAATCAGGTATGCTGATTTTTTTGCGGCTGATAACCAGCAAACCCTCCTGTTCGAGCTGGCTGATGAAGCTGGTAACGGTTTGCCGGGCGCTCCCGATCAGTTTGGCGATATCATCATGTGTTAAAAAATTATCAAATGACCAGGAGGGGCTCGTCTCATCGCAACCCTGCATTTGCGCAAGGTGATAGAAAAAAGCCAGTAGCCGCGAGCGCACATCTTTATTGAGCATATTCACTAACCGGTATTCCGCTCTTCTTAGTTTCTGCCCCACCTGTTTGCTGTATTTGATCGCGAGTTCCGGTTTTTTCGACAACAACTTTTCAAAGTCTTCGATGTTAAAAGCGCAGAGGCTCACATTGCCTTTGTATGCCCGGGCAAATTCGCCATTCAGATTGGTCCGTTCGAGCGCAAATTGGCCGAAGATCTCCCCTTCGCGAATGATCTCCTTGATAATTTCATTTCCTTCATCGTCCACGTACCCGATCTTGATATACCCGTTCTTGACAAAATATAGTTTATTGAGATGGTGGGAATCAAAATAGATATATTCTCCTTTTTTTGCTTCGATAAACTGGTGCAGCACATTTAACTCTTCGTATTCGCGATCATCGAGCTGACACCAGAGATCGTAATTCCGAAGCAGCATGAATTTTTCGTCGGGGTTCATCTGACTAAGTTAGCAAATGCTTAGTCATATTTTTCCAGCATCTTGAAATGACGCTTGGCATCTGCAAGGTATTTCCACCCGCGGCGGAACGACCAGTACGGCGTACCGTTCTTATGATTGTAACGGCTGATCCTGTACAGCATCTTCCAGTGAAGCAGGAGCACACCGTATGCTTTCCAGATACTCATGCCACAATCATAGATATGATTGGGCTCAGCACCACAACCGTTAAACTCGAGGATCTGGAAGTTCTTGCCCTTCTTGAGGTCTTCGATCGAAGTTGTTTTGATATCGTAACGGCCGTAATAGAATTTGCCGGTATAATGACTGAGCTCATCAAATACTTTATGAAGATCTTCATCTATTTCGTTGTGCAGGTTCGTAAAATGCGCCCCACGGTTATGGTTACCCGCGTAAGAAAGATAAAAGATCTCGTCGGCAGGGATCACCCGGTCGAAGCGGTGTCCATGCCGGTGTTCCATTTCTTCCATCCTGAATTTCGCACGGGGATGTTTTTCGATCAGTTGTCGTAAGGTTGAAACGCCATCTCCTTTTACCTGTAATAATTCCTTATCGATAAAACCACTGACTACACCTTTCTCTTCAGCGGGGTGGCGGAAATAAAAAACGCTCACTTCCACGGGGAGTTCTACCAGCGCCTGTACAATGTACTCGACCGGTATCCGCTCATGGTACTTGGCCAGCTGTTCTTCATTGTCAATCTTACGAAACAGGATGCCTTTCATCCCCACATCAGGCTTCACAATAAAGGGAAATGTAAATCCGGCCTCAGCGATCTTCTTCTTCACTTCGTCGAATGGCCAGTCGTGCATAATGTAAATGGTAAGCGGGTACGAGTACGACGGCAGCTGGTCATACATTTCCTTTTTACCTTCTCCTTCAAAACCGCCGAATGTAAGCGTGGGATTGGATGAGCTGAAATACCAGAACGAGCCGCTGCGCAGGCAATACCAAAGCCAAACGGGCCCGATGGGGAAATACAGGACATAGAAGTTCCATAGTTCCCAGTTTGTCAATTTTTGAAAGAATTTTTTCATCATTCCGGAAGGTCAACAAAAATAAGTCTCCTGATAAGATAGCGATTTTTTTGTTCTACTATTTTTTGCTAAAGCTATACGTGCCGATACCGAAATCCAATAAATGCCGTGTTTTATGTAATATTGTTGGCAAATAACAATAACGAATGCATGTTCCCACGGTAGCCGAGTTATTTGCAAATGGCCAAACGCCTGAAATACTTTTTTGGGTAGGTTGCGCAGGCAGTTTCGACCAACGGGCTCAAAAGATCACGAAGGCTTTTACCACGATCCTCGATAAAGTGGGTACCAGCTATGCCATCCTGGGAAAAGAAGAAATGTGTACGGGCGACCCGGTTCGTCGTGCAGGGAATGAATTCATGTTCCAGATGATGGCCTACCAGAATATCCAGGTGCTGAATAATTATGGCATTAAAAAGATCGTAACCGCCTGCCCGCATTGTTTCAATATCATCAAGAATGAATACCCGGAACTCGGCGGCAACTACGAAGTCATTCACCACGCGGTCTTTCTCCAAAGCCTGATCGACGAAGGAAAGATCAAACTCAGAGATGGCGGCATCTTCAAGGGCAAAAAGATCACCTACCACGACAGTTGCTACCTCGGCCGCGCCAACAATATTTATGAAGCGCCGAGGAAAGTGCTCGAAGTTCTCGATGCCGAACTGGTGGAAATGAAGCGATGCCGGAGCAACGGGCTTTGTTGTGGTGCCGGTGGCGCGCAAATGTTTAAGGAAGAAGAAAAAGGGATCACCCGGATCAATATCGAACGGAGTCATGAAGCAATCGGGACCGGGGCCAATGTGGTCGCGGCTGCCTGTCCTTTCTGTAACACCATGCTTACAGATGGTGTGAAGCTGGCCGAAAAAGAGGATACCGTCCAGGTATTGGATATCGCGGAAATGATTGCACAGTCGATGGCGTAATTTATACGACTGCCACTACCACAATCACCCGCTGCCCGTGGTTTGTAACCGTTCCTGCACTTCAAACGCTTCGCGCAGCTTTCCTTTGGGGACGGGGATATTGATATGATGCTGCTTCTCGTGCTGCCGGTAACGGATCTCGAGAATATTGACCGCACCGACTTCCCGGATCGTTATTTCGCTGAATTTTCGTTCGTCATCGCGGAACGGTTGCTGCGCTTTATTCACCCAAACCGTATTGTCCGTGATGGTTATTTCCGGGATATGTTGCGCTTTGACCGGCATCATCTTCCGGAAAATCAGGAAAAACCATCCTTTTTTACGGTTCTTCCAATGGAGGAAATTCTTCCATTCCTCTTTACTGTAGTTCCAACAGGTTTGTTGCATAAGCTATTGTGTCAATGTGAACGTACCGACGCTAATTTGGTTGTAATTTAGCGGCATGAATCTCGACTATCAATACCTTCTTGACGGTAGTTTTCACCCGGGCTCCCGGGTCTGGGTGTACCAGTGCAGCCGTTTGTTCAGTTTGTCCGAAGCACTCGCTATCGAAGACATGCTGAAGGATTTTATTGCGAAATGGAATAGTCATGGAACACCGGTGAAAGGAGAAGGGCATTTATTTTTCGGGCAATTCATTGTGCTACTCGCTGATGAAACAGCAACGGGAGTGAGTGGTTGCAGTACGGATAGTTCGGTACGGTTGATGAAAGATATCGAACAACAATTCGGGGTGAATCTCTTCGACCGGATGAGCCTTGCATTCGTGGTAAAAGATAAGATACAGCTATTACCACTCTCCCAACTCCAGTACGCGGCGGATAATGGATTTATCAGCAGCGATACCTTGTATTTTAATAACCTCGTGCAAACGAAACAAGAACTGGAAACCAATTGGATCATTCCCGTGCGGGAAAGCTGGTTGGGGAAGAAGGTTTCATTCCCGGAAAAGACCACATAGGCGTTCTTGTTTTTTTCCCCGTAAATTTTGTGTTTTTCACCCTGGCAAGGTTGAGTTGGGTTTTAATTTAGAACTTAACCACGGATCATCGCTATGCAAAGTTTGATAAACACAGAGTAAATCGAGGAACCAACAACACAAAGGCCACAGAATTAGTTTTTATGTCAACCGATATTTCCGAAATAAATGAACTAACCTACAAGATAATCGGAGTTTGTTGCAAGGTGCATTCCGATTTGGGGCCGGGCTTATTGGAGTCATCCTATAAAGCTTGCCTTGCATTCGGGTTGGAGAAATCCGGAATGAAAGTAGAAAAAGAAAAAGCCCTGCCGCTTATTTACAATTCGGTTAGACTCGACGTGGGGTACCGGGTGGATTTGCTTGTAGAAAATTGTGTTGTTCTTGAAGTTAAAGCTGTCGAAGCACTCACGGATGTGCACATGGCACAGGTCTTAACTTATCTGAAACTATCACATTGTAAGGTAGGCCTGCTTGCAAACTTTAATGTAAAACGAATGACTCAGGGGATCCGGAGGCTAATCGTGTAGAAAACTTCTCTGTTCTCTCTTCTCTGTGAAAACCTCTCTATAGCCTCTGTGGTTAATAAATCATACTCCTTTAGCCTTCACCACCTTCTTCACGGTCTTCGTCAAGTTGTACCCTAAACTCAACCTGAAATTTCTTGTCTGCGCCCGGCTGAAACTTTGCAGGTTGAAATTCGGCCCGTAAGTATAGCTGCGGTTTTCCTGCACAAACGGGTCAATGATATTGGCCGTGACGGTAAGTTTTTTCTCAAAGAATTTTCGCTGGATACCGAGGTTCATACTCCAGCTCCACCGTGCAAAACCCTGTGGATTCGCAAACCGGTTAAACGTAAAACTTCCCGTAAAATTCATAATATCCTTCGGCGTATATGTAGAACTGAAATTAGAAGTAAAGGAGCCGCCATTGCGATAACGATTCACCGTTTTATCAAATGAACTGTACTCATTAAAAGTATAACTCGCACTGAGATTTGTTTTCAGCTTTTTGTTGATCGTCAATCCACCCCAGGTGCTGACCTCGTATTCTTTTCGCCCGCTGATATTTTCCCAGGTGATCTGTGTCTTTCCATCCGTCAGCAAGGTTCTGACCTGGCTGAAAATATCTTCGACGATATTATAACCGACACCGAGGTTGACGTAATACAGTTGCTTGGTACGTCCCACGACAAGATCGAAATTATGCGCCGTGGATGCTTCGAGGTTCTCATTACCAAACCGCACATTGTAGGGATCACCGAAATCGATTGCAGGATTCAATTCGTTAATACCCGGGCGACGGATACTGCGACGGTACGCAATGGTGAGGTTTAGTTTTTCCTTCCAGCTGCGGTTGATATTCGCAAAAGGTAACCAGGTCCAGTAATTATTTTTTGCATCGCGGTTTTCTTTGAATAACTCAAACCAGACAGCCGTCTGCTCTACTGACACGCCACCGGTAAAGCTGAAGTTCTCCTTGATTAACTGGCGAACGGATGCCCGGAGATTGTTGATGGTTTGGTGAAACCTGAATTCATTGCTGAGTGGATCCGATTTTACGAAAACCATATCTGGTTTTTTGAGATAGGTCGCGTTTACATCAATATGACTGTTGCTCCGGTTATAGAATCCCCCGATGGAAAAGAAGGTCTTCTTATTATTTAAGGGGCGATCGTAATTCACGCGAACATTAAACCCATTACTTTTATTATCTGTAAGTTGGTTTTGAGTAGAGTCGACACCATTCGGTGTATGATCCGGTAAAAAGAACTGCTGGAAAAAATCACGGTCGGATTGGTTGATCGAAAAATTAGCACCCGTGATAATTTTAAAGGACTCGCCCGCGATCTTTCCCCGTTTCGTATAGGTGAAATTGAAATTGGGACTGTAGTTATCGCCTTCACTCAGGATATTTCGTTCACTCAACCGGTAGATGTTTCCAAAACGATTGATGTTCGTGTACTCGGTCGTGCTTTCGTTGTTGTAATTATTCTGGTTATACTGGATCACGAAATTGATGGACTGGGTCTTATTGATATCGTAATCGAGATTCAACCGGAAGTTGGGACGAAAATTCTTGTTCAGGTAATTGTTCCGCGTATTGAAAAAGTTGGAAGAGTCCGGGTAAATATTATTCCGCATCGAACGGCCCTCTCCCTGCAAACGATTATATCCCGCACCGGCATTGATGCTTAAGGAGAGCCCTTGTTTCCGGTAGCTGAAATTTCCATTCACACTCATCTCGCCCCGGGTACCTGCAGAGACACTGACACGTCCACTCCTGCCAACCTTTCCTTTTTTCGTCGTGATATTGATCACCCCACCCTGTTCATTGGCATATTGTGGCGGCGGGTTCGTCATCACTTCGATCTTTTCGATCGAACTGCCCGGCAATGATTCGAGAAGATCCTGGAGTTGCTGCAGGTTGAGTTCAACCGGTTTATCATCGATCAGGATCTTGGGCTCTTTGCCACGAATCGTGATCTTTCCATCTGGTGTTTTTGACACGAGCGGAACATTATTCAGCAGATCGCTGGCATTACTCCCGGCTGCCAATGCTGACTCACCTGCGTTGAAGGTGATATTCCCGTCTTTCGATTGGATCAGTGGTTTCTCCGCATAAATGATGACTTCACCGAGTTGCTGGTTGGAATTCGGCTTCAACGTAATATCATTCAGGTTGAAATCAAAACGCTCTTCGCGGATGTGAATACTGTCGAGTGATAACTGTTGCATCCCTACACTGGAAAACCGGAGCCGGTAATATCCCATTGCAATCTTTTCAAAGGAAAAAGCGCCGCTCTTGTCTGTCAGGGCAGACCGCTTCCGGGTACTATCAGCCAGGGAAGTCAGGCTTACCGTTACGCCTTCCATGGCTTTTTTCGATTCGTCAAGCACATTACCCGCGATGATGCCGGGTTCGCTGCCCTGGGAAAAGGAACGCAATACCGTGACCAGCAGCACCATTAAAAGAGATAGTCTTTTCAAATCAAAAGGTTACACCTGCAAACCCGCAGGTAAACGCAAAGATAACCTGCCAACTGCTAAAGTATTGAAAAAGAACTGGCTGAATGGTTTTTTCAAACGTTTGCAATGGTCCACGGTTGCTGACAACCTGTCAGAAATCGCCGCTTAGCGTTATATTTGCAGCCTGCCCGCAACCAATTTGCGGGTTCGAAAGGCTATGATCGACTTAGTGAAGAATAAAACACATGATGAAGCGCGACAGGGAGAAGCATTTCCAGCATTCGACGCTGATCCCAATCCATACAAAAAACGGTTTTATATCGAGAGCTATGGCTGCGCAATGAACTTTGCCGACAGCGAGATCGTTGCGTCGATTTTACATGGGGAAGGTTTCGGTGCGACCCGCAATGTTGAAGATGCCGACCTGATTTTCATCAATACCTGCTCGATCCGCGAAAAAGCTGAATTGACCGTTCGCAAAAGGCTTACTGAGTTCAAGCAATTAAAACGTCGAAAGAAAGGAATGTTGATCGGGGTACTCGGTTGTATGGCGGAGCGGTTGAAAGCGAAGTTGCTCGAAGAAGAAAAGCTGGTTGACCTGGTGGTCGGTCCCGATGCGTACCGCACACTTCCCGCCCTGGTGGAAGAGGCAGAAAGCGGGCAGAAAGCCGTGAATGTTTTGCTGAGCCGCGACGAAACGTATGCGGATATATCACCTGTACGTTTGAACAGCAATGGTGTGAGTGCCTTTGTCAGCATCATGCGTGGCTGTAATAACATGTGTGCGTTTTGTGTGGTTCCTTTTACCAGGGGAAGAGAAAGAAGTCGCAGCGCCGACAGCATCGTCGCGGAATGCAAAGACCTGTTTGAAAGCGGTTACCGCGAAGTAACCCTGCTCGGGCAAAACGTGGATAGTTATTACTTCAATGACTCCTCGCCTTCCGCCACGGGAGAAGCCGTCACGTTCGCCATGCTTCTTGAGCGGGTAGCATTGATCTCCCCGTTGCTGCGGGTCCGTTTTTCCACTTCGCATCCAAAAGACATTACTGACGAAGTATTGCATACGATTGCGAAATACGAGAACATCTGTAATTATATACACTTGCCGGTGCAAAGTGGTTCGACCAGGATTTTGCAACTGATGAACCGAACCTATACGCGTGAATGGTATATGGCCAAAGTCGACCGGATCCGGCAGATCATCCCGGGTTGTGGCATCAGCGCTGATGTGATCACCGGTTTTTGCACGGAGGAAGAACAGGACCACCAGGATACGCTGAGCATCATGGAATACGCGGCCTACGACTATGCTTATATGTACTTCTATTCCGAGCGGCCGGGTACGCTTGCCCACCGGAGGTATACCGATGATGTGCCGCTGGAGACCAAGAAGCGACGCTTACAGGAAGTAGTGGAGCTGCAAAACAAGCTCTCTTTGCAAAGTAATATCCGTGACCTGGGAAAGACATTTACGATCCTGATTGAGGGTGATAGCAAAAAAAGTGATGCCGATTGGGTGGGAAGAAGTTCGGAAGGAAAGGTCTTTGTTTTTCCTAAGGAGCACTATGGCCTGAGCAAGGGTGATTATGCGCGGGTGACAGCGATGGAATGTACGCAGGGCACTTTGCTGGGGAAGATCAAAATGGATAACCATGCGAACTAGACTCAACCATATCACATTATTGTTGTTGATACTGATCGCGGCAAGAACATCGGGTCAAAGCAGTGAGTGGGCGACAGTCAACACGTACCGCGAATCGCTGAAGCTGGATGCTGATTACCCGTACATTAATTTTTTCAGAACGATTGATCAGAAACCCAAGGAGACGTATTTGTATTATAAAACAGGCAACCGGTTTGTGTTGGCATTAATCGAAGGTGGAGTTGATTCCGTGAAAGAAAAAGTGTATCCCAGTGACGTCCTATTCCACAAAGTGGATGCACAACTAAAGCAACTGCTCAGGCTGAGTACAAGAGGGATCAACCGCGAGCAGCATATGAAAGCCATGAAAGACCCGGTTGTTCCGTACGAAAACATTGCAATACGTTACAAGCGGCTTCATTATAACCATTATACGCCTGCGAAGCCCGGTGAGCTGGCGTTGATCAAAAACGAAGACCTTGTGGCCGCGTATGGCGTACTGTTCGATATCATTTTATTTTTTAGAGAACAAATTCCCGGGCGGAACAACTAACTATATGGACATTCAAAGTATAAAAAATCGTTTTGGCATCATTGGCAACTCACCCGCGCTGAATTACGCACTCGAAGTGGCGGTGCAGGTTGCCAATACCGATCTCACCGTATTGATCAATGGAGAGAGCGGCGTGGGCAAAGAAGTCTTCTCGCATATCATTCATTCCTTGAGTGCGAGAAAACATAATCCCTTTATCGCTGTAAACTGCGGTGCGATACCCGAGGGCACGATCGATTCAGAATTATTCGGTCATGAGAAGGGTTCGTTTACCGGTGCCGCAGACGCACGAAAAGGATATTTCGAAACTGTGAATGGCGGAACGATTTTCCTCGATGAGATCGGCGAGTTACCGTTGGGTACGCAGGCGCGACTGTTGCGCGTGCTGGAGACGGGCGAATACATTCGTGTCGGTTCATCAAAAGTGCAAAAAACAGATGTCCGCGTTATCGCTGCCACTAACAAAGACCTGTTGCAGCTCGTGCAGCAATCCGGGAAATTCCGCGAAGACCTCTACTATCGTTTGAGCACGGTGCCGATCCGTGTCCCTGCCCTGCACGACCGCCCGGAAGACGTGCATATCCTCTTCCGCAAATTCGCGGCAGATTTTGCAAACAAATACAAAACCTCGCCCGTACAACTCGATGACGAAGCAAAACAACTGTTAATAAACTATCCCTGGCCCGGCAATGTGCGGGAATTGAAGAATATTGCGGAACAGATATCGGTGCTTTCACACGATAAAAATATTTCAGCGGGTCAACTGGGAAAATTCCTGCAACCTTATACCAGCAACCGGATGCCTGTGTTGGCTGGGTCGGGCAACAGCAGTTCCGAATTCGCAAATGAACGGGAGATGTTGTACAAACTTTTCTTTGACATGAAAAAGGATGTCACGGAGCTGAAGCGAATGTTCCTCGATGTATTGCAGAACCCGAACCTGGTCACGCAAAACCAGGCGTTTATCAATGAGCTCAAGGAATTAAAAACAAACGAAGTGATGCAGCCGGTATTATTACCTCCCGCATTGCAGCATGCGCAACCCGTACCGGTCAAGATCGGTATGAATAACGATATCCACGACCACGTGGAAGTGGAAGAAAGCCTCAATATTGTCGATAAAGAGAAAGAGCTGATCATTAAAGCGTTGAAAAAGCATAAGAGCAAACGAAAAGATGCCGCACTTGATTTAGGAATCAGCGAACGAACATTGTACAGAAAACTGAAGGAGTATGATATTGAAGAATGATGATTTAAGATATAAGAATCAAGGGGCAAGGCACAAGGCTCAAGCCACAAGCAACAGGATGCGTGGGTTTCTTGGGTTGGCAGTGGCCTTACTGACCACCTGTTTTATGTTCCTGGGTTCCCTGTCAAGCTGTAATATTTACAAATTCAACCAGGCTACGATTCCCGACAGCATCAAAACGGTCAAGATCAACATCACTGAAAACAGGGCGCAGTACCTGAGTCCAACCCTGGCGCAGCGGCTCACGGAACGAATCCGCCAAAAAGTGATCGGGCAAACAAAATTGTCGCCCAGTAATGATAACCCTGACTGGGAAATCAGTCCAACTGTGACGCAGTATTCATTCACTACCTCGGCGATATCCAACCAGCAGGCAGCCACCAACCGTTTAACCGTCGGGGTACATATTATATTATTTGACCGGAAGGCGGATGAACAAAAGGAATTTGATGTAAGCCGGAGTTTTGAATTCAGCGCAAGTCAATCGTTCCAGCAGGCCGAAGCCGCATTGATGGACGAGATCACCCGGACGATTACGGACGAGATCTTCAATAAATTATTTTCTAATTGGTAATTTTGTAAAGGCGGTCACCAGTCATTATTTTTTTACCGCAATCCTCTTATCTTGTAACGATGAACGCGCAGATCAATCAGTTGGTAAGGTCACTTTTACAAAAAGATGATATCGGGCAATGCAGCCTGCAGGAGTTGCAGCAGTTCGCCGATAAAAATCCTTATTTCGGTGCCGCGCAATTATTGCTGACAAAGAAAATGCAGACAGAAGCGCCGGCACAGTACGAGGAGCAATTGCAAAAGACCTTTCTTTTTTTCAATAACCCGCTTTGGGTAGAACAGGTGCTGAATGGTACGGGAAAAGCCCGGGTAACACCTGCCGAAAAAAAACCGGAACCGTTGCCCGTGGTCGTACAAACGGAAGGACCGTCATCGGTCGAAATACCGCAATCTCTGTCCCCCGTGGCAGCAAGCTCTGTTCCCGAACCCGTTGCTGAAGTGGAAGTACATGATGACGTTGCAACTGCAACGATCCCGCAGGAAGAGCCAACCCTTGAAAACCCCGCGCTGGCGATGGAACCGGTGACGGATGTTGCGCCTGCCGCGAAAGATGAGTTGCTGTTCGAGCCCTATCATATGGTCGATTACTTCGCTTCGCAGGGTATCAAATTCAAGGAGGAAGAAAAGCCACAGGATAAACTTGGCCAGCAATTAAAAAGTTTTACCGACTGGTTGAAATCGATGAAAAGGCTGCCGGTCTCGGAAATCGCAAAGTCCGTCGAAAACAGCACCCCTGCCCAGGCCGAAAAAAAGGTGGAACAAATGGCCGAACATTCACTGGCAGAACGGGAAGTAGTAACAGAAGCGATGGCCGAAGTATGGGAAAAGCAGGGCAATCCCGCGAAAGCGATCGAGATCTACGAGAAATTAAGTTTGCTCGATCCCTCAAAAAGCGCTTATTTTGCAGCGAAAATTTCAGCTTTAAACAATCAGACATGACGACTTTATTTATCATATTGATCATCCTTGCTTCAGTGGTTCTCGGGTTTATTGTGTTGGTACAAAACCCCAAGGGTGGCGGATTGGCAGGAAATGTGGCGGGTTTCAGCAACCAGTTCATGGGAGTAAAACAGACTACTGACGTATTGGAAAAAGGCACCTGGATCTTTGGGGCCGTCATCGGTCTCCTGTGCATCTTATCGGTATTTTTCATTTCCGGTTCTGCAAGCAATACCGGCGGAAGCTCAGGGGCTACCAATGCAACCGCTCCAGCCGGTACAAACACGACCCCGGGAAATTCATTGCCACTGGCTCCCCCACCCGCGCAGCAACAACCAGCCCCTAATAAATAAGGCGTATCAAACTCATTTGAACCCTGTTCTTACCAAACGGGGTTTTTCTTTTCAGAAAATGGAAATTTCTTCCGTGGGCGGATTTTCTACCTGCTCAACACCGACTTAACGGTTTTGAAACTGGATTTCTCCAATGAAGCAATTAAATTGCAGGACCAGTTACCCGTTTTACTTATACTATGAAGAAAATCATCCTTGCCATTTTTGTGCTGCTGGTCATCGTCGCCGGCTTTTTTGCTTACAAATTTTTCTCACCCGCTGTTTCCAATAAACAGGACCGGTATTTCTATGTTCATTCCGGGCAGGATGTGGCGGCCGTAAAAAAACAATTGATCGAAGAAAAGTACATCAGCGGTGGCAACTTCGACCTCGTTACGAGGATCCTCAAGTTTAAAAATCCAAAACCGGGCCGTTATAAACTCAAAGACGGGATGAGCCTTTACCAGCTTGTCAAATTTTTGCGGAGTGGTAACCAGTCCGAAGTCAAAGTGGTCATCAACAAGGAAAGAACCAAAGAATTGTTCGCGGGAAAATTCGGCCCTGGCAAAAAATTCGATACTGAATTCGATTCACTGGAGTTGATCCGGTATATGAACAATAATGATTCGCTGAAGAAATTCGGGGTAGACAGTAACACGGTGCTCACCCTGGTAATGCCCTATACTTACAATGTACGTTGGAATAGTTCACCCGACCAGTTATTCCGCCAGTTCCATACGGCGTATCAAAAATTCTGGACCGATGAACGAAAAGTAAAAGCCGACAGCCTTCATCTCTCGGTGCTCGAAGTGATCACGCTGGCGTCGATCGTGGAAGAAGAGACGCTGAAAAAAGCAGACAAGTATAATATTGCGAGCACCTATCTCAACAGGGTGCGCACCGGGATGAAACTACAGGCTGACCCGACGGTAAAATTCGCGATGAAGAATTTCGCGTTGAAACGTGTAACCGGTGTACACTTGAAAACGGATTCACCCTACAATACCTATATGTATGCAGGTATCCCGCCCGGACCTATTTGCACACCTTCCGTGGAATCGATCGACGCGGTGCTGGATGCGCCGAAAACGGATTACCTGTTTTTTGTCGCGAGTCATAAATTCGATGGCACCAGTATTTTCACGACCAACTTAAGCGATCATAGTAAGTATGCGAGACTCTACCAGCAGGAACTGACACGGAGGATGGATTCGGCGAAGAAAGCTAATCCCGGTAAATAATGCCGCTTTTCACCAATATAGGAAACAGGATCGCGGCTACCGCACCCGCGCGGGTGGTTATCGACAAAAGCAAAACCACTTCTCTCCCCGGTTTTCGCGGGATTCCTTTGTATGATGTGGTGAAGTTTTTTATCACCCAGGTGAAAACAGTAGGAATGACAGAGCGTGCGTCATCTATCGCGTTCAATTTCGTAATGGCCATTCCGCCCGCGATCATCTTTATTTTTACGCTCATACCCTTCCTGCCTATTACTACCCAGTTCCAGGAAGAAATGTACGGCCTGATCCGGGATGTGATACCGGGAGAAAAAGATAATTCAGTACTGATCAAATTCCTCCAGGATTTTATCAATAACCCGAGGAATGGATTATTGTCACTCGGTTTTATATTGTCTATGTTCTTTTCCTCGAATGCGATGATGGGCATCATGCGGTCGTTTGATAAGAACTATATCGGGTTCAAAAAAAGAACCGGGTTCCAGAAAAGAATGGTCGCCCTGAAGATCACGATGATCTTATTTGTCATTGTGTTTGCATCTGTCTTGCTATTGATCGGGCGAGGAGCTGTACTCCATGCTATCGGAATCGAGAACCCGGTCGTCAACGCGATCATCAGCAATGCTCGCTGGCTGGTGATTGTACTTTTGTTTTTCGGGTGCATTTCCTATATCTATCGTCACGCCCCTGCAGTAGACAAGAAATGGCGGCTGATCAACCCCGGGTCGATCCTCGCCACCGTGCTGATGTTGGTGATGACCTTGCTGTTTTCCTGGTGGGTGAGTCACTTTGGAAATTATAATGAAATCTACGGATCGATCGGAACGGTGCTGATCATGATGATCCTGATCTTCATCAATTCGTTGGTGCTTTTGATTGGTTTTGAATTGAATGTGAGTATTACTTCGCTTAAAAAGATAGCAGACGAACGGAAAGATAGCCCCGCAGACGGCGTTGCGAAACCGGTTTAAAATCCGAAATTTGAATACGCAAAAACAAAAATTATGAAAAGAATATTGTTAGCCGCGATGCCGCTTGCCGCGATCCTGGCATTTACAACCATTGGGGATCCACTTCCAATCGGGGCGCCGATCCCGAACCCGGAGGCAAAAATGAAAGATGTTTCCGGCAAAGAGATCTCGCTGAAAGATGCGAAAACAAACAAGGGCCTGCTGGTGATGTTCAGTTGCAATACCTGTCCCTACGTGATCAAAAACCAGGACCGGACGAACGAGGTGGCCAAACATGCAATCGCCAATGGTGTCGGCGTAGCCGTATTGAATTCCAATGAAGCGAAACGAGGCGATGACGATTCGTTTGACGATATGAAAGCCTATGCAAAAAACCAGGGTTATAGCTGGTACTACCTCGTCGATAACAATTCGGCGCAGGCAGATGCATTTGGTGCGAATCGTACCCCGGAATGCTTCCTGTTTGATGGACAGGGTAAGCTCGTCTACCATGGAGCGATTGATGATAGTCCTGCCGATCCAGCCGGTGTAGGCCGGAAACACCTGGTGGCTGCTATCGATGAAATGAATGCGGGTAAAGAGGTAAGTGTAAAAGAGTCAAAATCGGTTGGTTGCTCGATCAAGCGGCTTTAAACGAACCGGGTAAATAATTGAAAAATCTCTCCTGTATGACCGGGAGAGATTTTTTTTATGGAAACTTTATGGAATCTTTTTATGCAGGCATCTTACCGTGTAAGTAAATTGATTGTTCAACCCTAAAACCCGGTATATGCTATCAAGATCTACGATCAACCGCATCATCATCATCGGCTTCATGGTTTTAGTAGGCTTTTGCCTCGCCAAAGCGATCTATCACAAGAGTTTTATGGGGATCACACTGGCTGTCGTCAGCTTTTTAGCCGCGGTCTATTTTCTTTATATCCTGGTTAAAGCACGGGAGGAGATGGAAACGGAGGAAGCTGCCTAACGTATTTCCAGTATAGCCATGATTTCTGATTTCAGTCGTTCATGGGAGATTTGCTCTTCAACAAAGTTCCGGTAGCCCGTTTTATTATTGATAAAAAGGGTTGCCGGAATTGCTCCCGACCACTTCGGATCCACTTTCGGGCAGAAATAATCAGCATTGGTCTCATCGAGAAAGCGGATCGGGACTTTGATCTCCTTCTTCTTTGCAAAGGCCTTGACTTTTTTGGGAAAGGACTCTTTAAAATCAAGACTTACCAATAACAGTTTTACACTGTCCTTCTCATGTTTCTTCGCTTCCTCGAGGAAGTAGGGAAGTTCTTCAATGCAGGGTTTGCACCAGGTCGCCCACATGTTGATGATCATCGGTCCCTTGCTTTCGCGGATGATCTTTTCCAGTTCATCGGCTTTGATGCTTTTTACATCCTGTGCGTTCATTGTGGTGCCCAGGAGAAAAACTCCCACCAAGATTAAAAAATGTTTCAGCATAATCATTTTTCATTTCACAATGGAGCAAACCCGCGGTTTCGCAACTCCATTGTTTTTTGTTCCTTATTCCATGTTTTTATTCCCCCGCTGCCTCAACGCCCCACTCCTTTAACAACGCTTCATACCGCGGAGCTTCCAGGTTTTGCTGGTTGTAATGACCCGCGTTGGTTTTCTGCCGGAAAGCCTCGTACAAGGTGACCGCGCAGGCGACGCTGATGTTGAGCGACCGGATGATCCCGACCTGTGGGATAATAAAATTCCCGTCTGCCAGCGCCCGGATCTCTTCACTCACCCCGCTATGTTCATTCCCAAATACCAGCGCGATGCTTTTTGTAAGATCGAGCTCATGTAAACTTACGGCGTCGCTGCTGAGATGGGTTGTTAAAATGGTTGAATAGCGTTTTCGCAGGGATGAAAAACACTCTTCCGTATTGCTGAATTGATGAATGCTCAGCCATTTGGCAGCACTGGATGAACTTTTTGCACCCCATTTTTTATGCGGGGGAATTTTTGAGTTGAGAATATAAATATCCTGGAGACCCACCGCATCGGCCGTACGCATCACGGCTGAGATATTGTGCGGATCAAATACATTCTCGAGCACGATGGTAATATCGCCTTGTCGCTTATTGAGTACGGAAGTAAGCCGTTGATAACGTTCAGGGGTCATGACTCAAAATTAATGACAAATGCGCAAGCAGGAAACCCGCTTTCAATCAAATCGGGCCATTCACCATTAGTTCATATGCTTTTTTTTGCGACAGGTTTATCTTGATGCTGAAAAAACAGGTTCCTCCTCCGTCGATCAAAAGAAGACGGGTACGCCACTCCCGCCCGAATGAACTGTTATCATTCCGGCAAAAGCAATTAACAAAGACCTCTTTCTCGCCCTTTGAATTCATTACCGGTACTAACTGGCGCCGGTATCGCCCGAGAGGTTGTGTCCGGAATTTCTCTTCCCGTGTTTTATTTCGTTCATCCGTTGCCTGCTTCAACAAGGATTCTATCCCGGTAATATCTTCACCGGTCAGTTGCACAGGATGAGCATCTTGAAACAGCCATCGATCTTTTTCAGTATATGGAATTACGGCATAAACAGAAGTATCCATCTGGATCGTAATTGGAGTTGATGATTTCGCCGGGGACGACTGCCGGTTTCCACAGGCGACCAAAATCAAAAAGAGGAAAACCGGGATATACATCAGGCAGGTATATTGTTCTTCTAAATTAAGTATATTTATTGTTGGCAATTCAATCTAAATACGCTGTATGAAATACGCTCCTGTCCAGAACTTTATTAATGGAAAATTCGTAGAGGCGTCCTCGGATCGCAGCCTCGATGTGATTTCACCTTTGGATGGAAACCTGCTGTCCAAAGTACCCATGTCTGCTGCAAAGGATCTCGATGCTGCCGTCAACGCTGCCAATGCTGCTTTCCCGGGCTGGAGCCGAACACCGATCAAGGAACGTGTGCAGGTTTTTTTCCGGTACAAGACATTGCTGGAGAAACACCTGAAAGAACTCGCTGATCTTTGCAGTGAAGAGAACGGTAAAACCTTTGGCGAATCCGTAGCCGAGATTGAAAAATGTATTGAGCTAACCGAATTCGCGACATCGTTACCGCAACTCGTCACCGGCGAGATACTGGAAGTTAGTCGCGGCGTTGAATGCAGAACCGAACATGTACCACTCGGCGTGGTTGCGTCAATCGTGCCATTCAATTTCCCGGCAATGGTGCCGAACTGGACCTTGCCCAACGCGATAGCACTGGGTAATTGCATGATCATGAAACCCTCGGAAAAAGTACCGCTCTGTTGTGGCAAGCTGGCCGAATTATTAAAAGAGGCAGGCCTTCCCGATGGTGTGTTCAATATCGTACATGGAGATGTGGAGATTGTTGAAGCCATCTGCGATCATCCCCGCATTGAAGCGGTATCCTTCGTGGGCTCTACGAAAGTGGCGAAAATCGTTTACCAACGCGCTACACAAAATTATAAACGGGCCCTGGCGTTGGGCGGCGCTAAAAATCACCTCCTGGTATTACCCGATGCGATCCCCGGGATGACGGCACAGAACGTGGCTGCATCAATGAGTGGTTGCGCCGGTCAGCGTTGTATGGCCGCCAGTGCGATGATTGGTGTCGGAAATGTCGACAGCATCATCGACAAGATATGTGAAGAAGCAAGGAAAATAGTGCCGGGTGAAAATCTCGGTGCCGTGATCAGCAAAGAATCAAAACAACGCATCGAGAGCTATATCAGTGAAGCAGAAAAACAGGGTGCCAAAGTATTGGTCGACGGTCGTAACACCAAAGTAAAAGGTAAAGAACATGGTACCTACGTTGGACCAACGGTGATTGATTTTGTAACCCCCGATATGAGCGTAGCAAAAGAAGAGATCTTTGGACCTGTTATCTCGATTATCCGGACAAACACCGTCGACGAAGCGCTGGCGATTGAAAATGCAAATCCTTATGGCAATGCTGCTTCTGTGTTTACACAAAACGGTGGCATGGCCCGTTATATTATTGACCGCGCCAGTGCAGGCATGATCGGTGTGAACGTGGGTGTGCCGGTGCCAAGGGAACCCTTCTCTTTCGGAGGCTGGAATGAAAGTAAGTTTGGTGTTGGTGATATTACGGGAAAGAGTTCGATCGAGTTCTGGACCAAACTGAAAAAGTCAACTACTAAATGGAATCCTGAAGCCGGCGTCAACTGGATGAGCTAACAGGAACACGGATGATGATGATCTGTATGATTAACGCAGGTTAAGATCATCACTCATCCTAATATCATAAAAACCTGCGTTCACCTCATTATGCATACAAAAACGGTATCTGAATCCTTAGAGATCATCCAGGATGCACAAGATTACACACTCTTCAGCTGGAGCAAACAAAAAGGCACCAATCCCATTGCCGTAAAACGTGCGGAAGGCGTTTACCTGTACGATTATGATGATAACCGTATTCTCGATTTCTCGAGCGGTTTGATCAATATGAACATTGGCCACGGTAACCAGCGTATCACCGAAGCGGTTGTGAAGCAGATGCAGGAAGTGGCGTATGTTACGCCCAGCTGTGTCACCAAAGCCAGGGCTGACCTGGGAAAAAAACTGGCGTCAATTTGTCCCGGCGACCTCAACAGGTCCTTCTTCACCTTGTGTGGCGCGACTTCCATCGAAAATGGTATCAAGTTGGCCAGGTTATATACCGGGAGACATAAAATACTTACCCGTTATCAATCTTACCATGGCGCCACCATGGGTGTGATATCTGCTGGTGGCGATCCGCGCAAGCTGCCGGTTGATGCACAACAGGCGCCGAATTTTGTCCATTTCGATCTGCCCAATCTTTACCGGTGGGAATATGGAGAGGAAAATCTTTTGAAAGAAGCCGTAGCGCAGTTTGAACGCCTGGTGGCGTACGAGGGACCGAATAATATCGCCGCTGTTTTGTTTGAAGGAGAATCCGGCACTTCCGGTTGCCTGCAATACCCGAAAGGTTATCTAAAGGCCGTTAGGGAAATAACATCCAAGCATGGCATCCTGATGATCATGGATGAAGTGATGAGTGGCTTCGGGCGCACAGGTCAATGGTTCGGTTTCCAGAATCATGATATCATCCCGGATATGATCGCGATGGCAAAAGGATTGACCTGCGGTTATTTACCATTCGGTTGTTTACAGGTATCAGAAAAAATTGCAGCTAAGTATGATGATGCGGTCTTGCCACTTGGCCTCACGTATTCTGCACATGCTGTGTGTTGCGCGGCTGCCCTTGAAACATTAAAAGTATATGAAGAAGATGAATTGATTGAAAATGCACGGGTGATGGGAAGGTATATGGAAGAGCAGGTGGAAAAATTAAAACAAAAACATCCTTCGATCGGTGATTTCAGGAATACGGGCCTGCTCGGTTGTATTGAGCTGGTGAAGAACAGGAAAACAAAAGAACCCATGGCTTCCTTCAATGCGAAGCCGGAAGAAATGACAGTCATGAACAAAGTGGCGGCCAAAATAAAAGAGCTGGGTATGTACACTTTTGTAAGGTGGAATTATATCTTCTGCGCTCCCCCCTTGATCGTTACGAAAGACCAGATTGATGAAGGCCTGGCTATCATCAGTGAAGCCATTAAAATAGCTGACCAGGAAGTATATTGATTGATTTGAAGCCTTGAGCATTTGAAGATCGCTGCTCACGTTTTCACATTTTCAAATCAACTCCTCTTCAAATCGATCCATCTTCAAATTAACATGAATAGGGACCAAAACATAGCTGATTCCAATCTCATCAATGAAGACCTCGCTCCCATTCCATCTTCCAAACGAAGTTGGGGTACCTGGAACTATGCAGCGCTATGGATCAGCATGAGCCTTTGCATTCCTTCTTACCAGTTGGCAAGCGGGATGATCGACAAGGGTATGAACGGGACGCAGGCAATCATCACCATGCTGCTGGGAAACCTGATCGTGCTGGTGCCGATGATCCTGAACGGTCATGCAGGCGCGAAGTATGGAATTCCCTTTCCCGTTTTTGTACGTGCAAGTTTTGGGACCAGGGGTGCGAATATACCGGCAATGCTTCGCGCTATTGTCGCCTGTGGATGGTTTGGCATACAAACATGGATCGGCGGGAAATCGCTCTACCGGCTGTTGCAGGTCTGGTTTCCCGATCTGCCGGAACTGGCGATCAATGGTCTTTTGCCCGATCTACTCCCGCTTGTTTGTTTTTTATTATTCTGGGCGTTGAACATGTATGTGATCTATCGGGGTGTTGACAGCATTAAAAAATTACTCGTCTTCAAAGCGATATTTCTACCGGTCGCAGCCATTGCATTGCTTTGTTGGGCATTTTGGGTGATGCAAAGTCATGGCGGTATCGGGAAAGTATTTAGCGTTCCATCGAAATTCACGGACACCGGTTCGTTCTATGATTATTTTTTCCCCGCACTCACCGGTGTGGTAGGATTTTGGGCGACATTATCACTCAATATCCCCGACTTTACCAGGTATGCAGTGAGTCAAAAAGCACAGCGAAGAGGCCAGGCGTTGGGGTTACCGACCTCGATGACCTTTATCGCGATTGTCGCCGTCGTCGTTTCACTTACCACCAGTTTTGTATTTGAAAAAACGATCTGGGAACCAGAAGCACTTGTCGGCAGGTTTGACAACAAAATAATTGTAAGTCTTGCGCTGATCGCGGTCATCATTGCAACCCTGGCGACCAATATCGCAGCCAATATCGTCAGTCCCGCCAATGACTTCTCGAATCTCTCCCCCAGGAAGATCAACTTCCGGGTGGGTGGGTATATCACCGGTATCATCGGCATTCTGATCTTTCCCTGGAAACTCGTTGAAGACCCCACGGGATATATTTACAGCTGGCTCGTTGGTTATTCTGCTTTGTTGGGCCCCGTTGGCGGGATCATGATCGCGGATTATTATTTTACCCGGAAGCAAACACTTGTCGTGGACGAACTCTACAGTTCTACCGGAAGGTATAGCTACCGCAACGGTTTTAACAGGATCGCGATCCTGGCATTCCTGTTGGGTGTGATCCCGAATATTCCCGGCTTTTTGTTGCAGGTGAAACTGGTATCAGCGAATGTTTTTCCAACCTGGATTTCACAGCTCTACCATTATGCCTGGTTTGTCGGATTTTTTGTGAGTGGTTTCGTATATTGGATAGGAATGAAAAGAGATAAGAGGTGATAACAAACAGGTAATCGGGTGGCGCGGTATTGCTTGAAATCGAAAGTCGAAACTTGTAATCTATAACACGTATCTAATCATGTCAATCCTGGTAAAAAACGGACGGATCGTTACCGCAACAGACGATTATGTTGCTGATATCTTCATTGAAGGAGAAATTGTGAAAACGATCGGCAAGGACCTGGCGATAAAAGCTGACAAAGAAATTGATGCTACTGGTAAATTGGTTTTCCCGGGTGGTATCGACCCGCATGTACACCTCGACATGCCGTTTATGGGGACCTATTCTTCCGATAATTACGAAACCGGAACCCGGGCAGCCCTGTTTGGTGGCACCACCATAGTCATTGACTTTATCTTACAAAAGCAGGGAAATAGCTTGCGAAGCGCATTGGAAGAATGGAGAGGCCGGAGTGATAATAATTGCGTCGGTGATTACAGTTTCCATATGGCGGTTACCGATTTCAACGAACACACGAAAAAGGAAGTACAGGAAATGATCGAAAAAGAAGGGATCGTTTCCTTCAAAACATTCATGGCTTACAAAGGGGCCTTGATGATTGACGACCGGCAGATGATCGGGCTCATGGAGGAAGTAAAAAAACACGGCGGGCTGATTAATGTGCACGCGACCAACGGTGACATGATCGACTACCTTGTTGCCAAGCACCGTGCCGAAGGCAAACTCTCCCCTTTATACCATTACCTTTCACAACCCGAGATTACAGAAGCGGAAGCCAGCGAACGGTTTGTAGACATGGCAAGTTATACGGGTTGCCCGGGTTATATCGTGCACCTCACCTGCGAAGGAGCGCTCAACGCGGTACGCAACGCGACAAGAAGAAATCAAAAAATGTTTGTGGAGACCTGTATTCAATACCTGGTCATCGACGCATCGTTATATGAACAACCCGACGGCGCGAAATGGGTGATGAGTCCCCCGCTCCGGCAAAAGAAAGACCAGGAAACATTATGGGCAGGCATCAACCAGGGATTAGTGCAGGTCGTAGCAACCGATCATTGTCCCTTCAAATGGGAACAAAAACAAATGGGAAAAGATGATTTCTCCAAAATTCCGAATGGGCACCCGGCTATCGAGAACCGCATGGAACTGTTATATACTGAAGGGGTACACAAGGGCCGGATCACGTTGAATAAATATGTTGAAGTGGCCTGCACCAACCCTGCGAAGATATTTGGCATGTTCCCGCGCAAAGGCACGATCGCCGTCGGCAGTGATGCGGATATTGTCATCTTCGATCCCAATGAAAAGCACAAGATATCGGTGACCACGCATCATATGAATGTGGATTATTCCGGTTACGAAGGCTGGGAACTGACGGGTAAAGTGAAAACCGTGTTGTTAAGGGGCGAAGTAGCCATCGATAATAATGAGTGCAGGATTGAAAAAGGATTTGGTAAATTTATTAGGAGAAATAAAGTGACGCAGGTGATCTAACGGAGGAATTTAGAATTACGAATGCAGCGTTATGACTGGTGAGGTTCAAAAAGAAAGTATCATTTCAAGAAAAGCTTGTGCATTTGCCCTGTAGATTATCAACATTTACGAGTACCGGGCGATTGAAAAAAAAGGGGTTCATCCGCGTGGGAATTTTAAGTAGTTTAAACAATGGCTGCCCGGATTGGTGAAGATCTTCAGTAGCATTATTCTGACAACTAAAGAAACGTATCTCAATAACAAAACTTCAGGTAACTCTTTCTTAATTCATAACTCATAACTTTCCCGATGCCAAGAATTATTAAGTCAGGACTCATCCAGCTCAGTCTCCCGAAAACAGAAGGCGAAGGCACTATTGCAGAAATTAAAGAGGCGATGGTGCAAAAACATATTCCGCTGATCGAAGAAGCCGGCAAAAAAGGGGTGCAGATCCTCTGCTTCCAGGAGATCTTTAACACCCCGTATTTCTGCCCGGGGCAGGACAAGGCATGGTATGAAAGCGCGGAGACAGTGCCGGGGCCGACGATCGAGCGAATGCAGGCGTACGCAAAGAAATACAACATGGTTATCATTGTTCCCGTGTATGAGAAAGAGCAGGCGGGTGTATTGTATAATACGGCGGCGGTGATCGATGCGGATGGAAGTTACCTCGGCAAGTATCGCAAAAATCATATACCGCACACCTCGGGTTTTTGGGAGAAGTTTTTCTTTAAGCCGGGTAACCTGGGTTATCCTGTATTCCAGACCAGGTATGCCAAAGTCGGCGTATATATCTGCTACGATCGTCACTTCCCCGATGGTGCAAGGTGCCTCGGTTTAAATGGCGCCGAGATCGTGTATAATCCTTCCGCGACGGTAGCCGGGTTATCACAGTACCTCTGGAAACTCGAACAACCTGCGCATGCCGCGGCCAATGGCTATTTTATGGGTTGCATCAACCGCGTAGGTACCGAGAAACCCTGGAACCTTGGGAAATTCTATGGCAGTTCGTATTTCGTGGATCCAAGGGGGCAGATATTCGCACAGGCAAGCGAGGATAATGACGAATTGCTCGTCGCGGATTTCGATCTCGATATGATCGAACAAGTGAGAGCAACCTGGCAGTTCTTCCGCGACCGCAGACCTGAGACTTATGGGAAACTCGTAGAGCTTTAATGTGAAAGTGGAGGATGAAAGCCGGGGATTCAACCCATCATGCATTTCCACCTTCGCCACATTTACACAATACTGATATGTCAATTGCAAACAACAGGTTAACCAAAGATCAATACGACGCGAATTTCGCCGACATTCACCCGCCGTATGAAAATATCACGGCTGCAAAAGTAGATGCCAATCGTTGCATTTTTTGTTACGACGCGCCCTGTATGAAGAGGTGCCCGACGAGTATCGACGTTCCAAAATTTATCAAACAAATCGCAACGGAAAATATCAAGGGCTCTGCTCATACCATTTTTACTTCGAATATCATGGGTGCCGGTTGCAGCAAAGTCTGCCCCGTCGAAAAATTATGCGAAGGCGCTTGTGTCTATAATTTACTCGACGAAGAACCCATTCCCATTGCTAAGCTGCAACGCTATGCAACTGAAAAAGCGATGGAACATCACTGGCGACTGTTTGAACGAAAACCCCCGGTTGGAAAAAAAGTGGCGATCGTTGGAGCCGGGCCCGCGGGGTTGAGTTGCGCACATAGTCTTTCCAAAGATGGTGTAGATGTTACGATCTATGAAAAAGAAAGTAAAGGCGGCGGCTTGATGACTTACGGTATCGCCGCGTATAAAGTAACACCCCGTTTTTGCGAAGAAGAAGTCAACTATATTTTGTCCATCGGTGGCATCGAAGTGAAGTATGACCATGAACTGGGCAAAAATGTTTCACTACATGACCTGCAACAAAATTATGATGCTGTATATCTCAGTATCGGGGTTGGTGTTGCGCGGCAATTGGATATACCCGGTGAAGACCTGCAAGGTGTTGAAGACGCCATCCGTTTCATCTATGATATCCGGGAGAAAGGCTTTCCCGCTGTTCCCGTGGGTGATAAGGTGACGGTGATTGGGATGGGAATGACCGCGATTGATGCAGCCACGCAGGCAAAACGATTAGGCGCCAAAGAAGTGACGATGGTTTACCGTAGAACCGAAGCAGAAAAACCTTGTACGCAGGTTGAATTGGATATCGCGATGCTGGATGGATGCGAAATTACCTGGCTGGCGGCACCCAAAGAATTGATCGGTGAAAATGGAAAAGTAACGGGTTTGGTTTGTAGTAAAATGAAGCTTGGCGAGGCAGATGCCAGTGGCCGGCGGTCACCGGTAGATACGGGCGAAACATTCACCATCGAAACGGACATGGTGATAAAAGCAGCGGGGCAAGTTCCCTTTGAGGAATTGATCGCGGGTAGCGGAATACACAACAACCAAGGCAGGATCAATATTGATGCCGCCCGTGCTACGAATATCAAAGGGGTGTTTGCGGGTGGCGACGCGGTGAATGGAGGAAAAGAAGTGGTGGATGCGGTGCAGGCAGGGAAAGACGGAGCAGCTTCGATACTTGCGTATCTCGGAGTAAAATAGCTAAGAATTTAGAATTACGAGTGATGAATGGATTACTTCAATTCAAACTTCGTAATTCCTACTTAATAATATTAATACTATGGCTGACATCAGCTCAAATTTTTTAGGCATCAAATCACCCAACCCTTTCTGGTTGGCGAGCGCCCCTCCTACCGATAAAAAATATAACGTGCTTCGTGCATTCGAAGCCGGCTGGGGCGGTGTAGTCTGGAAAACGCTGGGCTCTCAGGTGAAGAATGTATCGTCGCGCTATTCAGCCGTCGACTTCAATGGCGGACGGGTGATGGGCTTTAATAATATCGAGCTGATCAGCGACCGTCCTCTCGATATTAACCTGAAGGAGATCGCCGAATGCGTAAGATTATTTCCCGACCGCGCGATGATCGTCTCGCTGATGGCGGATAACGATAAAAAAAGCTGGCATGAGCTGATTAAAAAATGCGAGGATACCGGTGCTCATGGTTTTGAACTCAACTTTGGCTGCCCGCACGGCATGACCGAAAGAGGCATGGGCGCCGCCGTGGGACAAGATCCCGAGATCGCCTGCATGGTCGTGGAATGGGTGATGGAAGCTGCTACCCTGCCCGTTATCACCAAACTAACGCCCAATGTACATTCCGTGGTGCCGACCGGCCGCTCGGTAGTAAAAGCAGGCACCAACGCCTTGTCATTGATCAATACTATTCAATCCGTCACCGGGGTTGACCTCGATACATTGGTTCCAAATCCTTACGTCGCCGGCAAATCAGTTTTTGGTGGGTATTGTGGCCCTGCGGTAAAACCGATCGCATTGAAAATGCTGACGACGATCGCGCAGGACGATGCAACAAAAAAAGTTCCGATCTCCGGCATTGGCGGCATCAGCACCTGGAAGGATGCGGTTGAGTTCATGTTGCTCGGCGCTTCCAATGTGCAGGTGTGTACCGCCGCCATGAAACACGGGTTCCGGATCGTGGAAGATATGTGTGAAGGACTGAATAACTGGATGGATGAAAAAGGATTTAAGACGCTCGACGAATTTATCGGTAAAAGTGTCGATACGATTACGCATTGGGAGGATCTCGATATCAACTATCATCATATCGCGAAGATCAACCAGGATAAATGCATTCATTGCGGCCTTTGTTATATCGCTTGCGAAGACACATCGCACCAGTCCATCAGCCTGGCTTATGGAAAACCTTATAACACGTACGCGGTTAAAGAAGATGAGTGCGTAGGCTGCAACCTCTGCATGCTCGTGTGCCCGGTTGATAAATGTATCACGATGGAGGAACGCCGCGTGGCACCCGAATACATCAACTGGATCGAATGGCAGAAAAGAGGGCTGCCGTTGAATGACCATTAAGAACAAGCTGTCATCCGGTTTGAAGTGAAGGATGGATCGGGCTGGCAACGAAGCCCTGTCAAATCTACCCGTGCTCACCCTTACCGTTTACTAAGTAAACTAACGCTTTCACGTAATCGTGCAGCGAAGGTCAAAGCTTCTGGCTCCATATTTGCATTTTTGCATCCTGAACATTCTAAGCCAACCATTTATGAAAGTTTTCAAGAAAGTATTGAAGATAACAGGCATCACGTTCGTGGTGCTGCTCCTGATCGGCTTCCTGGTGCCGGTCCTTTTCAAAAAACAAATACAACGACTGGTAAAAAAAGAGATCAACAAGAACCTCGTGGCAAAAGTTGATTTTTCAGACGTAAAAATTTCACTGTTCCGTCATTTTCCAAAAGTAGGGATCGTGATAAAAGACCTCACTATTGTCGGGCTCGATGAATTTGCGGCTGACACCTTGCTCTCGGTAAAACGTGCAGATGCTTCCGCCGGGCTGTTCAGTGTACTGCGGGGAAAGAACATTAAAGTATCCGGGCTTCAACTCGACGAGCCGCGCATCCATGCCCTGGTGACAAAAGAAGGGAAGATGAACTGGGATATTACACGTCCAAAAGGGGATACGACGCAAAACCCCGACACCAGCGCTTCGGAATTTAAAATGTCATTGAAGCGTTACGAGATCAACAATGGTTACCTGCTGCTCCGCGACGAAAAAGCAGGTACTTTTTTAGAGCTGAATGACTTCGATCATGAAGGGACCGGAGATCTTACAGCAGACGTGTTTACGCTGTCGACTCTTACCCGCGCAGGATCAGCAAGTTTGACGCAAGACGGAATTCCCTACCTCGTCAACACTAAAACAGATATTAAAACGGATATCAAAATTGATAACAAAACATTCACCTATACTTTTAAGACGGACGATATCCTGCTGAATGAACTTAAATTATCAGCAGATGGGTTTGTGCAGGTATTAAAAGGCAATGCGGTCAACCTCGACTTTCGGTTTAAATCGCCATCCAACGATTTCAAAACCATCCTCTCGATGGTGCCGGATATTTACAAGAAGGATTTTGCGACCATTAAAACGAGCGGTACCGGCATTTTCAACGGTTGGGTGAAAGGCATATCAGCAGCCGGTCGTATGCCTGCTTACGATATCAACCTGGAAGTAAAGGACGGGTCGTTTCAATACCCTGATCTTCCGAAGCCCGTCAAAAATATTCAGCTGTCACTCAAAGCAAGTAATGTTGACGGCGACCCGGATCATGCTGTTATTGACATTCCGAAGGGTCATTTGGAAATGGATAACGAACCCTTTGATTTTCGATTTATCTACAAGAATCCCAATACCGTCCAGCTGATCGATGCAGCCGCGAAAGGCAAAATTGATCTTTCGCAGTTATCGAAATTTGTGAAACTGCCGGATGGGACGAAGATTGCCGGGCTCGTATGGGCGGATGCATTTGTAAAGGGACCTCTCAAAGCGATCCAGCAGCAGTCGGGGCCATTTTCCGCAGGCGGATTCTTCGATATCCGTAATTTATTCTACTCCGACCCACAATTCCCGCAGCCAGTGAAAAATGGAAATATCAAAGCGACACTCGAAAACAGCGGGGGCCTCGCTGATAACACCATGATAAATGTTTCTTCCGGGCATATCGAAGTAGGAAATGATCCACTTGATTTCACATTGCAGTTGCGGAAACCGTTTTCAACAATGGATGCTTCAGGTCATGCGAAAGGTAGATTTACACTCGACAATATCAAGCAGTTCACTACCCTGCCACCCGGTACCAGTATCAGTGGTATCTTAAATGCAGATCTCGGATTTGCGGGAAACAGGACGATGGTGGACCAGGGGCAATATGACAAGATCAGCCTGGACGGTTCAGCCTTGCTTTCCAACTTAAAGTACCAATCCCCTGCCTACCCATCCGTGGTAAGCATCGCTTCAACACGCCTCGACTTTAAACAACAGAGTGTGACACTGCACAATCTCGATGGCAGTTACATGAACACGCATTTCACGGGAACGGGTGTCTTAAACAACCTGGTTGGATTTATCGTCCAGGGACATTCCCTTGCGGGAAATCTTGATGTGAGCGCCGATAAAATGAACCTGAATGAGTGGATGGGAACCAAGGAAAATACGGCCGCTGCCAGCACGCCAGCGAAAGCTGCCGACCCCTTCCAGGTACCGGGGGACGTGAACTTTACCATTAAGGCGAATGCGGGAAAGGTCAGTTACGATGGTGTTGATTACAATAATGTGAATGGGACCCTGCTGATGAAAGATGAGAAGGTGACGCTGCAAAATGTGAAAACGAATGTGCTGGATGGGAACGTTGTATTAAATGGCTCCTACTCCACCGCGATCAATAAAAAAGAACCCGATATCAACTTTAGCTACGCCATCAAGAACATGAATGTGCAAAAAGCTTTCCAGGCATATAACAGCATCCAGGCTCTGATGCCGATCGGGAAATATTTGTCGGGCACATTAAGTTCAGAACTTTCGTTGACGGGTAATCTCTACGGCACGATGATGCCCAAACTGCAAAGCCTGAGTGGTAAAGGAAACCTGCTGTTGCTGGAAGGAGTGCTCAAAAAATTCGCACCACTCGAAAAATTGGCAGCCAAACTTCAGATCGACCGGCTCAAAGAGATCAGTGTAAAAGAGATCAGGAATTATATCGAGTTTGCCAATGGGCGGGTTCTCGTCAAACCTTTTGAGTTAAAGATTGACAAGATCGAGATGGTGATCGGCGGCTTCCATGGATTCGACAACTCGATCGATTATTCCGTGCAAATGAAATTACCACGTAGTGTAATGGGTTCCGCCGGTAATAACCTGGTCAATGGCCTGGTGTCGAAAGCAAACGGGAAAGGCATTCCAATTAAACTGGGCGAAACGGTAAACCTGAGCATTAAGTTGACGGGGAGTATCGCCGATCCGAATATCGGTATCGACCTGAAAGAAATGGCAGGCAACGTGATAGACAGCTTGAAAGAACAGGTAAAAGATTTCGCACAGGCAAAACTCGATAGTGCCAAACAGAAAGTCAAAGACTCCCTCGCTGCGGTGAAAGATAAACTTGCGGATAAGCTGAAAGAAAAGTTGAAAGACAAAATATTCGGCCCGGACACCACGAAACAAAACCAAAATCCACAGGATACAACACCCAAAAAGCCAACGGGCGACAAGATCAAGGATAAATTGAAGGACATCTTCCTGAAACCCAAAAAACCCGCAGTCAAAGATTCGGTCTACCCTTAAATCAGCAAATGAAAAAGCCTTTGATCACTCAAAGGCTTTTTTCTGTCGGGACGACAAGATTCGAACTTGCGACCCCTAGCACCCCATGCTAGTGCGCTACCGGGCTGCGCTACGTCCCGAACAAATACAAATTAACCGGGGAGGACAAATTTAGGGCTTTTCGTTTAATGCCGCAGTACTTCCCCGAGTGGAATCAAAATTTCCAGCGCAAACCCTTTACCAGGTGCAGTAACGATCTTCGCGGTTCCGTTGAAAATGCTCAATCGTCCACGTATGTTTCGCAACCCGATCCCGGTTACTTTTTTATCGCTGTCCATACCGATACCGTTATCGGAAATCACCATCTTGAATTGATTCTTCGTGGTACTTAATTTCATCGCCACTTCGGTAGCGTTCGCGTATTTCACAATATTGGAACATTGTTCCTGCGCAATCCGGTAAATATTGATCTTTCTTTCCGGGTCGAGCAACGACTCGTCAAACCTTGAGGCCAGCATTTTCAGTTTAATGCCGGGTGTTTCCAGCATATTCCGGGCAAGTGTCTTCAACTGGTCTGTCAGGCTTTCCGATTCCAGGTCAGGCGCGACGAACACGTGGGCGATCTTCCGGTTCTCGCGGATCGCCTCCTGCAAATTGTCGATGGCTGATTTAATGGTTTCACCAGCTTTCTCGGGTTGATTTTTTGCCATTGACAACAATAAGATGGTCCCGACGATGATCTGGTTCACATTATCGTGTAATTCGATACCGATCGCTGTTCGCTCTTTTTCCTGGGCCTCCAGCGCGGTTGCCATGATCTTAGCTTGCTCCATGCGTTGTTGCTCGAGGAGATTCTCTTCGAGTCGCTTTCTTTCCGTAATATCTGTCAGCGCACCGATCGCCCGCATCACGCGGCCTTTTTTATCCCGGATAAAAATTGCATGATTGACGATGTGTATCACCGCACCATCGGCACCCTGCAGCCGGTATTCCATCTCCCATAGCGTTCGCTCAGGATCCATTCTCGCCTCTCCAAAACTTGCACGAACCAATTCGCGATCCTCCGGAACGATATAAGTTCCTTCAACACCAGTTTCCCAGGTGAGCGTTGTATCGACCCCAAATAATTTTTGTTTGCCCTCGTGCAGCAGGTATTTCTTCGTTTCAAAATTGAGCTCCCAAATAATATCCGAAGACGCTTTCGTTGCGTATTGGAAACGCTCGTTGCTTTTCTGCACCTCTTCTTCCGCTTCTTTTCGCTCGGTGATATCATGAACGATGCCGTACAAGCCTGTTGGTTTGCCGGCTGCGTCAAACTCGAACTTACCTTCAGTATAAACATGCCGTATTACCCCATCCCTGCGCAGGATCCGGTGATCAAATGCAAAATCCGTCAGGGTTTCATTAGCTGTTTTCACCGCTTTGGCTACTTTCGGCGCATCTTCCGGGTGGATAAAGGACATCCACTGCTCGAAGCTGAATTGGTGTTCACCGGGAGCTAACCCGTAGATCCGGTAAGCTTCATCCGACCATTTCGACCGATCCGAAGCCAAATCAATCTCCCAGTTGCCGAGGTGAGCGGTCTCCTGTGCTTGTCTTAACCGTGTTTCACTTTCCTGCAGCTCTTGCTGCACCTTCAGTTTTTCAGTGACGTCATTGGCGATCACCAATCTTGCTTTGTGCCCGCCATATTCGATGGAATGCGCCGTGGTTTCGACGATGATTATGGTTCCATCTTTTTTGAGATGCGTCCATTGTCCTCTTCGCGAATCAAATCCTTCCTGGATCTTCTGGATATCATCCATCAACCGTTCTTCATCCGACTTCGGGCGGATATCTTTAATGGTCATTTCAAGAAACTCTTCACGTGTATAACCATAGTGCTTGATCGCGGCTTCATTCACGTCGAGGAAACGCAAGGTCTCCACGTCAAAGATCCAGTTGGGCAGCGGGCTCTTTAAGAAGATCGTCCGGTATTTCTCTTCACTTTTCTGCAATGCCTCCTGGGCTTTTTTGCGTTCCGTAATATCCCGCGCGATCGCCATCAGGTTGCCATCCGGCATCCTTTTCGTACTGATCTCCATTTCAATGTATTGGCCATCTTTCCGTTTGATGCGGCGATAGTCCAACGTAGAATGACCACTCCGCAACTTTTCCCAATCAATGGGGTAGTTCACCAGGTCGGAGGCGAAGAAGAGTTTGATAACAGAAAGTCCTTTGAGTTCGCCGGATGTGTAACCCGAATAAAGGCACGCAGTTTCATTACACTCGATAATATTGCCATCCGGTGAATACGTGATGATCGCATCAAACGCCTGTTCGACCAGGGTTCTGTATTTGTTCTCTCTTTCACTGATCTCCCTCTCTGATTTCTTTCGCTCTGAAATATCCCGGACAAAAACCGACAGTCCATTCTCAGACGGGTAAATATTGCTTTCGAACCAGAGATCTAACGGGGCATAATAGTCGATAATCGTCATGAAGCGCTGTTCCTCCATCGCCTGGTGAAAAGCGCGGTAAGTAGAGGTGCCGGCATCCGGGAAAATATCCCAGATTTTTTTCCCGATCAGTTCTGCAGGTTCCCGCCGCATAAGCTCCCCCGCTTGTTTGTTCATGTACGTGTAACGCCAATCCTTATCCAGCGATACAAAGGCATCGGAAACCCTCGCCATCATATTCCGGTAACTCTCTTCGCTCATTCTTAAACTTTCGGCGGCTTCATTCATTTCCTTTTCAGCCTGCCGCTGGCGCAATGCAGCTTCGATAGCAACCGGTAGTCGCACCAACCGGTCCTTCATAATATAATCGTCTGCTCCCGACTTGATGATATTGGCCGCAAATTCATCGGACACCGTACCCGTAACAAGAATAAAGGGCACCTGTTTCAACTCCTGGCGAACGATCTTCAAGGCTTCCTCCGCGTTGAATTGTGGCAACGAGTTATCAGACAGCACCACGTGCGGCTTGAATTCCGATAGCTGCTTTACAAAGTCTGCCTTATTCGCTGCAACACGAAAAGCGGCATCCCATTTTTCTTTGATGAGAACGCGCTGCAGCAGTTCTGCATCGGTGCTGCTGTCTTCAAGAATTAATATGCGTAAAGGACTGTTCATTTCTCACGACGGGGGTTGATTTAGCAATAGCCAATAAAAACCCAGGCTTTTGATCGCCTCGGCAAAACTTTCAAAATTCACGGGCTTTACGATATAACTGTTGACACCGAGATCATAGCATCGTTGGATATCCGGGCTTTCTTTGGAAGAAGTCAGGATCACAACGGGTAATGAGCGTGTTCGCGGATCTTCTTTTAGCTTTTGCAGCACTTCGATACCATTCACTTTCGGCATCTGGATATCCAGCAACACCACTTTCGGGGGATGTTGAACATCCCGCGTGCCGGCAAACCTGCCCGTCGCGAAAAGAAATTCCAGCGCTTCTTCCCCGTTCTTAACGTGCACGAGGTTATTCGCCATGTTATGCTTCCGGAGTTCACGAATAGTGAGTTCGGCATCGGTAATATTATCTTCTACCAGTAATACTTCTACGGAGTTTGTATTCATAAAGCAGGTAATTAGGGTTTCTTAATTATGATTAACGGGTAACGAAAAATAAAAACTGGCTCCTTCATTCTCTTTTCCTTCCGCCCACACTTTACCACCATGCCGGGAAACAATCTTTTCCACCAATGCGAGTCCTACCCCGGTGCCTTCAAACTCGTCTGCGGCATGCAAACGCTGGAACACTTTGAACAATTTATCCCGGTATTGCTCATCGAACCCAACGCCATTATCCTTTACATAGAACTGGACATCGCCGTTGTCCCCCGCAAATCCTATTTCTATACGGGGGTCCTGATTATTGCGGCTATACTTCACAGCATTCGAAATAAGGTTAACCCACACCTGCCGGATCAAAGCGATATCAGCACTCACTGGCGGCAGTTCGTGAATATCCCACCGCACCGCGTTGCCAATGTTGAGATCGCGGATAACGTCGCTCACCATTGCATCCATATCGACTGTGGTCTTGTTCAGTTCTTGCTTGCCGGTCCGGGAAAATGCGAGGAGGTCATCGATGAGATGACCCATCTTCATCGTGTTTTGTTTGATAACCGACGTGATGCGTTTTGCTTCATCATCAAGCTTACTGGTATAATCTTCTTCAAGTATGGCCGTAAACCCGATGATTCCACGCAATGGCGCACGCAAGTCATGAGACACCGAATAGGAGAATGCTTCCAGCTCGCGGTTTGACTTTTTCAACTCTTCTGTACGTTGCTGGATCTTTTCTTCAAGGCCCTGATTTAATTCAAGTATGTTCCGCTGGGCTTGTTTCAATTCACTGATATCAATCGACACCGTCATGATAGCGTACACCTGGCCCGCTTTATCCTTAAGTGGAATGTACCGCGAGATCAGGTCGTAACCTCCCCGCGACACTTCAAAGGTCAGTGTCTCTCCTTTCAATGCACGGTTCAATTGCTGTTGTACTGCAGGCAAGGTGTCTGGTGATAGTACGTCATTGATCGTTTGACCGAGTAGCGCTTCTCTTGAGTAGCCGATCTTTTCAATCAAGTCCCCTTCGATGAGCAAATACCTGAAGCTGGAATCCAATAAACAGATGACGGAGCCGGGGATACTTGAAGCGATCGTTTTGTAAATCTCTTCACTTTTGATAAGTTTTTCCTCTGCCACTTTTCTTTCGGTGATATCACGAAAATTCGCAACGATCGCATTAACCTCGGGGAGGCCGAACAGGTTTGTCAGCGTGCCTTCCACCCACAAGTAGTGCCCCGATTCATGGAGAAAACGTCCCTGTATCTCTACGGGAACCCCGGGCTTGCTGATCGCCAGTTCATATTTTTGTTTGATAGCCTCCGCATCAGCGGGATGTATTCTATCGATTGAATTAGATTTACCCGGAAGCCCGAGCATCTTTTCCGCGGCGGGGCTGCGATAAATATTGTTTCCTGCACGGTCAGTCAGCGTAATTCCCTCACCACTGTTTTCAATCAGTGAACGAAACCGCTTTTCGTTGCTGGCAAGAGCTTCCTCTATTTTTTTCCGCTCCGTGATATCCGCTCGAATGGCAATGTACTGGTTAGGCTTGTTTTTGGCGTTAAGCAACGGTACAATTGTCGTATCCACCCAGTAGAAGCTGCCATCTTTTGCTTTATTTTTTAATTCACCTTTCCAGATTTTTCCGTTTGCAATCGTGACCCAGAGATTATGAATAAAATCGCCGGGATGATGACCTGAATTAATAATCCGGTGATCCTGGCCGACCAACTCTTCCCGTGTATACTTTGATATCCGGCAAAAGTTATCATTCACATGGAGAATAGTTCCCCGTTGATCGGTCACGGCGATAATCGATGACTCATCCAGCGCATACTTGTAGTCGGCCAGCGCCTTCAGACTGTTCTGCAGGTCCTCTTCAATGTCTTTACGGACGGTAATATTTTTTTGTACCGCAACATACTGGTAGCACTTGCCTTCGCCATTCAGAAAAGGAACGATCGTGGTGTCGACCCAGTAATAAGACCCGTCGCGGGCTTTATTTTTTAATTCGCCTTTCCAGATTCTTCCGTGGCTGATGGTTGTCCAGAGTTCACGGATATACTCTTTTGGATGATGGCCGGAATTTAATATCTTATGATCCTTCCCTACCAGTTCTTCCAATTTGTATTTAGAAGCCTTGCAGAAATTTTTATTGGCGTGCCTGATGATCCCTGCCTGGTCTGTTATCGTAACCAGACTCGACTCATCCAGCGCGAATTTATAATCGGACACTTCCCGCAGGCTCTGCCGGAGCCGTTCATCGGCGCGCCTGCTTTCGGTAACATTCTTGTAAAAAATAGTCAGGCCATCTGCCGATGGATACACTTTAACAGAGAACCAGATATCCATGGGTTCATAGTAACTATCGATCTCCACCATTTGCCGGGTGATCATCGCCTCATGGTATTTGTCCCAGAAAATAGTTCCATGCATTTCAGGATGCACATCCCAGATCACCTTTCCCACCAAATCCTTTTTATCGCCCGGGTGATTTGCCATGGCCGCATCATTCAGGAAAGTATATCGCCACTCATTGTCAACCGAAACAACACCTTCCTGTATCCTGTTCAATACTACTTCCGCCTCCTTCTCCTTACGGATGAACCGCGAACGACGGTTCAATAATGTTTGCACCGTGTACGCCAGGAATAGGGTACACAACAGGATAAACAAAACCATCCAGGCCCGTACTTGATCGATCTCGTTGTTTAGCTGCAGCTTCCTCTTTTCCAACAGCAAACTGGTTCTTTCCAACCCTTCATTGATGAGTGAGACCATCAGGCGATACTTATCGATATGAACACCACCCTTATCCTGCACCAGCGAATCGGGAACGCTGCTGGCGAGTAACCAATTCAATTCTTCCCGGACGAGGGCATCTAACCGCGACACGATCGCCTGGCTGGAGGAATCTTTTACCGATTTATTTAACAATGCGAGTTGGCGAAACACCGAAACGGAGTCCGCATAGAATATTTTTTTACCGTCAGGCGTAAGATCTTTTTGTATAAGCCCGGGATGCGATACTGCAGCGTTGTTAATCTGGCGTGAAAGCAATAGGAAATTATCATAGACTGTTGAGTAACGATCAGCAGATGAAGAATACATACTCAACTGCCGGAATGCCTTGTTGAAGAAAAGCAGGACTGCGAGTAGCAGGACAAACGAAATAATATAGAAGAGTACGTTTCTGCGCATGAACAGGGCTGGTTACGGATGGTAGTTGTAAAGCCAAGCAGAAACAGGAAGCATAGACACCGTATTCCTACCGCCGATTACCGGGGTAGAAAGTGATTGGGCACACTGTGTTGACAGGCTCCTGGCAAGGATGAGGTTCATGATGGTTTGTTTTCACAATTTCCAGCCAACCTGGTGGAGTTGCCCGGAAAACAGGAACGATTTCATTCGCTATCGCGTCCTGCGGATGCTGAATTATATTTCCAGCTTCGTGTTCGACCACTGCGCAGCGGTTTGTGCGTGTACAAGTTTATTATCAAATCGTAGAATTACCCGTTTTTATATCCCGATCTAAGGGTTTACTATCAGGATTTTAAAAAAATCTTTACTGTTTTTTGACGGAGATCACTCACTTGAAAAAAAAGTTGAATGGGTGAATACAGTCATGATTAATTGAAACATGAATTGTTTCGCGGGCCACCCGGATCGATCCGCTCTCAATTTCTGTGTTGTAAGGTATCGCAGACCTAACAGAACTGCTTGGTTTAGAGCCCCATCACCGGTAAAAAAGGGCTTTCCCGGTACCGAAACAACCTTTATCTTCGCCACTTAATGACAATACTCATTAAGCAAGCCCGGATCGTCGATCCCCAATCTCCTCACAACGGACAAGTCACAGATATTTTTATTGAGCACGGTGTTATTACCCGTGTTGGGACGGGTATTCAAATGACCGCAGATGCAGAGGTGAAACTGGATGGCCTGCACGTTTCTCCCGGATGGGTTGACACGTTTGCCAATTTTGCCGATCCTGGTTATGAACACAAAGAGACGTTGGAATCAGGTGCAGCGGCTGCCGCGGCAGGCGGATTTACAGACGTTTTCCTCATCCCCAATACAAAACCGGTCGTCCATAATAAGGCTGCGGTGGAATACCTTGTTCAAAAAAGTAAAGTTTTCGCAGTCAATCTACGCCCCATCGGCGCCATCACCAAAGACACGGAAGGAAAGGAACTGGCGGAGATGTATGATATGGAAGCCAGTGGCGCGGTAGCATTTGGTGACGGACTGAACCCGGTGCAAAGTGCCGGCCTCCTCTTGAAAGCACTCCAGTATGTAAAGGCCTTCAACGGTGTATTGATCCAGTTGCCCGATGATAAAAGCATCAACCCGCAGGGATTGATGAACGAAGGGATCGTATCGACACAATTGGGACTGCCCGGCAAGCCCGCCATGTCGGAAGAATTAATCGTTGCGCGGGACATTAAACTAGCCAGGTATGCGGAGTCAGCCCTGCACTTTACCGGCATAAGCACAAAAAAATCGATCGATTATATTAAAAGAGGAAAAGATGGCGGAGTCGCTGTGAGTTGTTCCATTACTCCCTATCATTTGTTCTTTCACGATGCAGACCTCGAGGGGTACGATACCCATTTGAAAGTGAACCCACCGATCCGCAACCACGCGGAAAGGGATCGTCTCCGCAAAGCCATGGAAGATGGACTCATTGATTGTATTGCTTCACACCATTTACCGCACGAGCCGGATAGCAAGATTGTAGAATTTGAATATGCGAAAAACGGGATGATCGGTCTCGAAACAGCGTTCGGCGTTTTGCAAACATCGATTCCGACCATGGCACCCGAACGCTGGGTAGCTCTCTTGTCTATCAACCCCAGGAAATTATTCAAGCTACCCGAAATAGTAATCAAAGAAGGATCGCCGGCTTCATTAACGCTTTTTGATCCGCAGGTTAAATGGACAGTGACGGCAAAAGATATTCGTTCCAAATCGCTCAATTCGCCTTTTATCGGCAGAGAACTCACCGGGAAAGCGCTCGGCATCATAAACAAGGATCAGTTGATGCTCGCCTGATCTATTTAAAAAACTTAATGAAACTTGCACCTGCTATAAAAGGATTGATAACGGCGCTATTGATGATCGGCACTTCGCTGCTTACATTTTATACCTTACCTGCCAGCTCCCCGCTCCATTACCTGGTGTTTGGCGTATATGCCGCAGGTATTGTGTGGGCATTGATCGCTCAACGGTCTGCAGCCGGTAACACCGGGAGTTTTTGGGCTTACTTCAATGCAGGCTTTCGTTGCTTCGTGATTGCGATCCTCATCATGGTCGTGTACACCTATATCTTTAACAAAATGCATCCCGAATTTGCGGAAGACTCGGCGCTTGTATATCGAAAAGAATTGCTGGTTACGGCGAAAGATAAAACGCCCGACCAAATTGAGGAAGCCGTCGCGAGTTATAAAAAGGGATATGCGATGGCGCTTGTTTACGGTTCAATTTTCGGATATTTGATCATCGGGGTGGCTGTGAATGCAGTCACTTCTGCGCTTTTAACCAGGAGAAAATAACACATGGATCTTTCCATCGTCATACCACTAATTGATGAAGCTGAATCGCTGCCGGAACTCACGGCATGGATCGAGAAAGTGATGGCTGAAAATAAATTCAGTTACGAAGTGATTTTTGTCGATGACGGGAGCAGTGATAACTCCTGGGAAGTAATCGAAGCTCTCCGCGCAAAGAATCCTGCTATCAAAGGGATCAAATTCCAGCGGAACTATGGAAAGTCAGCCGGGCTGAACGAAGCTTTCCGGGCTGCTACCGGCGACGTGGTAATCACCATGGATGCCGACCTGCAGGATAGTCCG